>Ga0209367_1003164_pt1 | contig 22223 bp, 15 predicted proteins | sample WorMetLIZISLAND2_FD_187412 | JGI IMG/M metagenome (GOLD analysis project Ga0209367, IMG submission 187412) | Marine gutless worms symbiont microbial communities from Max Planck institute for Marine Microbiology, Germany - Olavius geniculatus... ... | reverse complement strand
GTGGGTTGTTTTGGTACCTACTGTATATTTCCCTTACTACTGGGGAACATTTTAGAGCCGAAATGGCTGAGGTAGAATCGCTTGAGCAGATCTGTTGCTGCTGTCAAAGAGGAGTCGTAACCGGCAACGTTGTTCTATTATAACTACTAGAGCTACGATTGCAGACGTGATGAAAGACCGCCGATGAGCTCCGCCACCTCGCACTGTAAAAGGGGGAGTTATGACCGGGGGGAAGAATGTCCGGGGGGAAGAATGTCCGGCATTCGTTCTCTACGAACCACATTATTACATTTACCGAAACACGGTACAGTCGGACTGCAAACACATACGCGACTGATTATATTAAATGAAAAAAAAGTTTTGTTACTCATCATCTCACTGCTCTGTTGTGTTCATGTTTTGTACTCTTGTTTTCATGTTTTGCGTGTGACGTAAATGTGTAATGAACTGCTTTTTTACTTGCTTACTTCCCTTTAGACAGGCCAGAATCGAAATAAACTAGAGCTATGCAGATATGTACCGAACGATTTTGCATGGCTCAAATTTTAACTATACTATTAAATGGGTTGCAGCGGGGTACCGAAAATCAAGATCAAAGACAGTCGTGTTTCAAAGCTGATTATGTCAAGTAGCAAGTAAGTAAAATTCGGTATTAGTGTACTCGTGTAGTATACACAGGTACTACACAGGTGCTCTCATATCCACTACGCTTGATGGCTGAACGACGCTCAAAGCTGTTCCAGTTAGTACGGGTTCCGCTGATACACCCAACCAAATACAATAGAACTTCCAGCACGCAGACAGCAAAACGTGCTATACTGATGTGCAGATTGAACGTAGCTGCAAGCAGCGGATTTCTGGACATAGTTGACTTGTTTCTGGGTCGTTCGTGCGACGTCAACGCTCGTGATCGCAGCGGTACGGAAAAAAAAACAAAAAATATCTGTGGCAAACTTGCTATCTACGATAGTGTGTTAATTCCTATCATGTAACGTGTACTTTGTATTTAGTCTTTGCGAAACTGTAAACCTGCAGTTACTTCAAGGTAAAACACTTGAATGATAAGTAGGCCTAGTAGTTTGTTTTTTTGTTTTTACTGTCGTGTATCTGGACTCACTGATTTGTCGATTGTTACATTGTCTTGCGTGGCTTTTTTGTTTGTTTGTACTGCCTGTCGTGGCGAATAAACTTCATCATAAACTGGCAAATACATAAGTGGATTAATTATACGCAGATATTGTTATGTATGCGGCCGTCCGTTCAGTTTTGATGGTCATAGGCACAGACAGTAAATTAGGCCTAAGAGGTGTTAGGCCTATTTGCAGTCGGTACTAGAGCAGCAGTGGCGTATTTAAGGGGGGCACGGTGCAGTGCCCCCCTTGGCCCGACCAAGAAAATTTTTTACAGGCTACTTTATATCAAAAGGTGTTTTTTGCCATTTTCCAGCAAAAACTGCAAAATTCAACAATGTTTAATGGCCTTCTTTTATACCGATACAGTATGCGATTAAAATCACCATGCGAGATTGCATCTGATATGATGCGCCGACGTCGCCGAGCGCTTTGAAAACCAGCGGCAAGCCGTATAAGCCTATAAAATATTTCTCGGTGGCCGGGTTCAGTGTCCATGGGTGAGTGACACCAGACACAGCACTGACATGGAGCCAACAGCAAGGCAGTCGGCGTCTGGCTGGCGTACGGCTCTTTGGCACTATCTAAGAGCCGACTGACCAGTCATGCTGCACCATAGTCATCACCCTGTCGGTGTGATGCCTCAGTCCTGGGGCCCTGCTGACTAACTATCCAGATCCAGATCCAGGCGGTGGTTAATTAATATTTCAAAATGTCAGGTCTGAGTTCAACCCGAGATGAACCCGCCCACAACTTGCATAGGCTACAGCAAATGAGATATAGGCCTAAGCCCATCCGAATGAGATATGCCTATTATTGCATGTAACGCGACTATGGCAGAGCTCGTAAGATGCGTTCCTTTGTCCCGAAACTGTGACACGCTTTATTCTCAGATAACACATGCTGCAGCGGCATCGCAGCGATCATGGATACAGTATGCCCGACGTTATCAGAACTCATCAGTACGAGAATCCCAGAAACCAAGCTCCATATGCCAATGCGGTGACTACTCGATAATAGCTAGAATAAAGGTCTCCTTGGCCAGTGTCATGATATCATAATGTCACTAAGCGACGGGGTGCTTTATTTCACTTGAGATATGGACGGTTTGGACATGCTCGCCCGCCCGCTATCTACATGTGAATTGTGTGTGCAGCATTTGCTGCCAGCCCGCCACTCGCACACGAAACAGCTAGAAGTCAAAGAAGAAGAGATAGACAAAACGTAAATGTGAGCTCAGCTTAGTCATTAGCGAGTGGAAACGACGATGGCAAAGCGTCATATCGCATAGGCCTACGTTTTACGAGTTTACGACGTCAAACGCCAAAAACACGGCGCACCGCTTACGAGCGACGACATTGGCGACGATCAACGGATCAAGCATTCTGACGACGACAGACCTGGTTTGTCAGGGCCCATTTATTATTGTACTGTAGGCCTACTGTGCCGATTGTAAAGTTTATTGCTTTTTAGTAATTTACATTAATCCGTGACGATGTTTTGCAGCTTGCTAAACTTTATTTTTTTTGCTAAAATAATGCAAACATCTCTGATTTTCTGCGTTTTCAAATTTCAGAAAAATGGTCGAATTTGCGGCTTCCATTAAACGTTCAAAAGCAAAATGTGTTTCAGCTTCAGGGAGGCTTCGCTCCCCTGACCCTCCGACCAGGGGCTCTGTCTGAGCCCCGCTGGGGGCGGAGCTCCCAGGCCCCCGTTATAGGCTCGCGCTCTGCGCGCTCGCCATCCCCTCTTTTGCCAAATCCTAAATACGCCACTGTGGGGCAGCCCGACACGTCTGAGCCGGAAAAACCGGCCCAGCACTCGATTCGCCACCCGTAAGTAAACACGTACGCTATATGCTCTGAAGCACTTTTACCACAATGATTTTGATCTTTGATGTTTTGGTTGACGTTTACATCAATTTTGGTTTTTTTCTGTACTTTTTTCGAGCTAGGGGCCTCGTACAGGACAGAGAGACGGCCAAGACGCACGATGTGGTCTATAGGACGGCCGCATAATGTTGTCATAGGTCTAGCTAGCAAATACGACCATGGTGTTGCAACTGTAGGTCGGACTGCTGTGCACTGCGCCGTTCAGCACGCTCACTATCACGTCGCCGTTCAGCTCATACGAGTAAGTATACGAACCTTTTCTGTCGTTGCCTCTGGTATTTTATTATTGCTCACTATTCACACACGTAAATGTAAAATCCTTTCCAAGCCTTAGCCAAATAGCCCATAGGCGTCTTTGAATAGACTTATAGGTTGAAACGTAACTTAATAAGTTATAATAAATTCATCAAATTGCAATCTTTTATTGTTGTTTTTGTTGACGTTTCGGCAACCGCTGCTGCCTTCGTCGGAACGACTGTCCGCCAGGTGTGGCTGCGGCAGACAGATGAACCGAGACGAGGGGTCCTACCAACTTCCACACATCTATGACTACTTACTGTCCGCCGCAGCCACACCTGATCTGACGAAGGCAGCAGCGGTTGCCGAAACGTCAACAAAAACAATAATAAAAGGTTGTAATTTGATGAATTTATTATAACATATTAAGGCCCATAGGCGGCGCTATACTGCGAGACCACGGATACGGGGATAGCTCATCGAACGGTGTGCTTATTTACGCCCCAGCTATGACTGCAACTTATTGCGATATCCACGGAGAGAGTTGATTTGGCTGTCAGTGGGTGGCTGGAGATGGTTTACCCGTCATTCGCCCAAATACTAACACGTAGAATATTTCGTTGATCGAATACAATGCGCTAATCACTACACCAGGTTAACAGAATGCAATGTAGGCCTATGGGTCTACAGCATGATTAAAAATAAACCTAGGCCTGTAACTGTATAGTCGGTGCTATGCTGTGCTCGTGTGTATAGTCGAATGCTAACCTAGAGTTAGTTGACAACGGCGGATTGTCGGTGTTGCATTACGCCTGCATTGGTCAACATCTGAGCTGTGTTCAATTGCTGCTCAACAACGACGCATCCGTTCACTTTTCTGACAAGGTCCTACGGCTCATACTCATATTTCTGCGTATTTTTAGTAAAATTATTAAAAAAACTTCACGCTCACTGCGTTTATTGCGTTTGTTGCGTACTTTCTCGCATTTGTTGCGTACATTGCGTGCGTTGCGTCACATTGCTGGCGTGTGTTCAGGCGGGCCGGACGGCACTACACTACGCGGCTGAGCGCGGGCAAGCGTCCATCTGTCGTCTGTTGCTGCAGCACAACGCGCACGTCAACGCACTCGACAATGACCACAGGTCAGCCAGCGTCTGTATCTCGCATTGTTTGATTGACCGCCATGTGAATCGCACCGGTGCAACGGAACGGTTGCCAACTGACATTCCAAAATTCCGACAAAAATCAAAGTTGGCATTTTAAACAAACTCGGCAGTTAAAGCGCTTTTGGCGTTATTTTTTTCAATTTATCAGTAAAACTCAATTTTGGCATTAGTTGGGCATTATATTTTGCAGTAACGATTGATTTTGTCGCAGATGGTATTGTTGTAAATTTTGTATTTGTTGTTAATGAAATATACTGAATTGGGTATTGTTAGCTGAAAAGAGTTGCAGTTAAGAGTGTTTGGGATGGATAAACAGACGGACGGACGGACGGGCGGACGGGTAAGATCCATAATGCGGCGTAGTAGAGGGCCGCATAATATAACATATGGCTACGATCACTCATGTGGACTTGTATCTTATACTACTTCGTGAGCATTACACGTGTATTCTGTATGCGGTGGTATGTATGCTTTCTGCACGCCGCATGTAGTACGAGTCTGATGGTGGCTGCGGCGAACGGTCATCGCGGAGTCTGTGATTACCTCATCAGCAGCGGCGCCGATCTTACTTTACTGGACAAACTGGGCACGTCATCCACACTGCTATCTCTCTCTCTGTTTCTCTTTCTTTTTTTCCTCTCTGACCACGGCTGTAGTTACGTTAAGGCAGGGGAGGTTCTCGAGCACCGTCTCAGCTTTCCGACCAAAAATCGTCATCTGAGTCTTGGCCTTGGCTCCGAGGCCTAGGCCTCTAGTCACTAGTCTTGAAGTAGCTAACACTGAAACTATGTTGACTTTTTTCTGATTTGACTGTTATACTTACATATAACTGCATAAAAGTTTTACACATAGGCAGCCACGAAACAAACAAATACGACCGTACACGTTATATTACGAAACAAGTTGGAATTACTCGTAAATAAGAAAAAAATCTACAGTGTACTGTCATAGTTGACGCAGATATGCATTTGGAAATAGCTACAGTCGGCATCGTAATAATTATGTATTTCGCAATTTCATTACTTAACTACCGGTATACATATATACCGATGCAGGTCGCGATGCATTGTGGGTAGCGAAGCAAAAGCAGCATGCGGATGTCGTAAAGTTGCTGGAGGTGACACGTTGCCAACAGCAACTCCAGCAGCAGCAGCAACAACGCCCAGTTGATGGTTAGTCAAACTTTGCTTTTGATCATACTGCCTATCTCTAGCACTAGGCCCCTATGTCTACAGTGGTATAACGAGTTGATAATTATTTTACGGGTGCACTGAAGCGTGAGCAAACGAATGACAGCGTAAGCAACACGACTTACTGTATGCGATTGTGAAATTCGATAAAAGTAGTTTATTTGTCAATACGAATATGTCTGCGGTGTATACGTTTTTTAACACTCGCTTACCCGCTTTAGACCGTGTTCTTTTGTGATAGCTTCTGCAAACGTAGACTGATATCGGTGTCGTTTTCTGAGGTAAACTTTTAAAAAATCTACCACTTCGCTCCAAACTTGCTCACCCAACACTTGCAACACTTTCATTTTGTCTACAAACTTGAACGTAAGCTTACCCTTGAACTGTTTAGAGGCCTTGAGCTACAGAATAATCACTTTAACTGCAAGACACAATAAATCTCGATATCATATTTGGCATCAATCAACAATCAACATTGAACTAGACTAACACATTATAGGCATACATTCGCGTGCAATTTTGTAGTTTATACTACAACTAGAAGGCGCTCGTAAGAGTGCATATCTTAGCCAAGCGAAGTGTACACACACGGATAAAAGCAATTTCATAATCTCCTCCAATTCACTTCGTTCTATTGGCGGACATAATAATGCCATTTTAATCTTATCAGGGTAATTTTAAAATCGTACTGCATGTCGTTCTGTACTGATGCACGTTGTAGCCTACTCGTATCGTTAACAAACGAATCGTTCAGTCAGTACAAGAGATTTGAGCTAATGCTCACGAATTGCGCGAAAGCCTGTAGCAGTTCCGGTTCACGCAAAGTTAATATACAAATACCAAATTTTCTATCTGGATTGCATAACGATAATAGCGTGGCGCCACCTTGTGAATAATATAGACTTGTGTCGCAGCCCGAAATCGCCAAAAAGTCCATAAAACCCCCTTTTAGCGTTCAAGGTCATTCAAGGTCATTGAATTCGGCGCCAATCGAGAGCCAGTGTACGACTTCCTATTAGCGATGAATAGTAACCTAGGCTTATCTCGCACCGTTACCGAGATACAGCAACTTATTGGCCAAAAATCGCAACTTTTGCCCACTCCCCTCTCATTTAGCGCCCTCGTCCAGGATGATCCCCTTCGAATTTATGGAAAAGCTTTTCTGTTTTTGAAACTAGAGTCTTCTAGGCACCGGACGGTGAAGATTTGGTGATCCCAGCTTGGACCGTTTTTGCCTGATCCACCCGTGTGACGGACAGACGGACGGACGGACAGACGGACAGACGGACAGAATTGCGATGGCTAAGACGCGCTGAAAACAGTAGCTGCTTTCGCGCGTAAAAAGTGATCTGCTTGCGGTTGCAGGTGACACGCAGTCGTCATCAGCTACTGCTGAGATCGTGACGTCTCACAGCAGCACAGTGGCTTCATCAGAACATCGCTTGCAGTGTGAGCATGAGTACGAAGACCTGGACGCTGCTGTAGCTCCAGTCCTCGGAGCTGCTAGCTGCTCGCCGATGTCTCCTCCTACTAGACAATTATTCGTCTCGCAACACTGCACCGCGACAACCCGTCCAGACAGTGTAATCCGTTCTGTTGTGTTATTTGACTCAGCTCGCACTTATGGTACTGTTTAGGCCCCCCTCACAACTTTCGGCTGCAGTCGTGCGTCATAAAGCAAACGACGGTGTAGTCTGTGTGATCTGAGCGCGGGTTTAACTACGACACCGCACTGTCTGGAGTGGTATAAGCTTGTACTGCGTACATGTTTATCTACTCCAGCAGTGCTGTTTAGATATTTAAATATGAAGTTTCGAAATCTGTTAATGAAATTCAGTAGCGTCATTGTCGTGGCAAGGGGGACTTAGCCTACACTTTAGTTTTCTTCCAAAATACAAAATGTTGGGTTTAAATTTTTTTCTGGGAGACGGGTGAATTTATGGGCAAAATTAAAATTTTGACCAACCGCAATGTCTTCTGTCGGAACTTTGCGGCTGAGCTGTTTGTCGAAAATTGTAACTTTTTACCCCCTCCTCAGCCTCTCCCTCAAACTTTATAAACATACGTCGCCGCTGCTGAATATAAACCGACACAGTTGATATTTTCTGACCTGCAGGTTTCGCTAGACGAAGAAGTCGTTACCGAGACAGTAAAAGGAAACGCTGCAAGCGCCGGTCGAGTGGCATACAAACAAGTTAACAAGATACGAAAGCAGGATAAAAGTTCACGTGAAGAGACACAGACGTCAACAGAGGCTTCTGCAGCGACTGACGGACAGAAGACTGTTAGTTATGCTCGCATCCAACGCTCTGATATTGCCGAGGTGGTTTGTCGCACTTGTATGTCTTGGGTCATCACGAATTTTTTTCTTTTCATTGTCTTTTTATACGACCGTTTGACTGTTTGTCTGTATATACGTCTGTTCCCTACAGGTTCTTAACTCGAAAACAAAAAAAAATAAAAAATAAAATTGGTATAAACGTTTTTTGTTTACACTCGAGCAAATTCACAAAAATGTCATATAGTACAGTAGCGTTTCTCCTGTAACACATATGCGGCTGAGCAATTTTCAGCTCATTTGGGAAATGGTTTTGAATTGCAAGTCAGTGTATGGTACATTTCTGTTAATTTTGACAGAAGCAGCCCGGAAGCGAAAGGCAAATGACGATACCAGCGGCAGAGACTCAGCAGCTAGTGATTGATTATGCTGCGGATGATGGTGAAAATCTCAAGCGCATTATTGCCGAGTTGGAAACAGAAAATGCAACGATACAGTACGAGGTTTGAGGCTTATCGCTATTTCCGATTGGCCGTTGTTGTATATTCTTGTATACAATATACCTACTCGTAAAGCAGTTTTAGATGTTTCATAACTTTTAAACTTTTATACTTACTGTTTGCAATTTATTTATTTAGGTATTTATTTATTTATTTAGGCTTTAGATTATGTTAATGATTACCAATTAAAGTCAGCTTGTAAGGACGCCATATGCATAGCGCCATCTAAGGTTACCTAAATGATATTTGCTGTTTTAGAGGACTGATACCATCACATCGTTTTTACACACAATTGTAAACTGGTAAGTTTTTTACATATATATTTGCTGTTTTATTGCCAAAAATAGGGAAATGACAACTGAAAAAACATCTGAAAACTTACTTTTGACGCTGTTTAAGCAGTTTTATTTTTTAGTTAATTTTTCGATGTTTATGTGACTTTTTATACTGCGCGTTTCACTGATTTCGTCTGTACATCAGCGAACTACAAGCATAATAATGATGTTGATGATAACGACGATGATATTCGTGACTGTGGCCAAAGTGTGGTGTGATGTAGATGGAGGGTGTACGGCGTGATGAGGCGGACGACTCGACGCTGATGCAACAGCAGAAGGAGCAGGCGGAGGGACGCAACTGTTTGGTGGTCGCCAATCACCAGTGGCTAGTCAATGAACTGACGCAGATCATTGAACTCGTCGCTGGATTCCGCCGCAAACTGCGCGAGTGTGCGGCGGCAAAGCGCTCTGCCGACACAGGCCAGTAACATATATACCGCGAATATCAAGAGTGGCCCAAATTAAACGACACCATATTGGTTTACTGCGTTGTTCTAATGCATGTCTTGTGCAATTTTGATGAATTTTGACATGCTTCGTGTACGCGGTGATGATTTATTGTCTCCAATTTAATGACAAAAAATCGCACTTTCTCTTTGTTACTGTCAGGTAAGTCTTTGCAATGGGTTGACTCTGTAAAATATCTTAGCGTTACATTTATGTCGTCGAAGTATATACAACGTTGATCGCAATCAAGCGAGACACAAGTTCTTTGGAAGCACTAACTATTTTAGTTCATAGTTCTGGTGTGTCGTGTCTGAATTGATAAAGTTACATATAATAGAGAGTTACTGTTACCCAGTTCGGCTATATGGACTCTATAATGTTTTAACTTTTCAAGTCTTAGTATAAACCGTTTGAATGTGCACCGGAGCTCAGTTTATCATAAAATATTTGATTTTACATCATTGGAATCAGTTACAGAATTGGTCATATAATCATCATATTATAAAATACTTGGTTTCATTGCGGTTTCTGTTACAGGTGAGCAGTCGCTGGACGTGGTTGACGCAGCACGTCGTGACCGCGACGTGGACAAAGGTCTGCGGCAGATCGAGCAATTGCTCTCGGCACTGGTCCGACTTCACCCTGATGACATCAGCGACTCGGACATCTACGGCTGTGACTACGACCAGCACGACCGACTCACGTCGACCGCCGGTCGTCTGCTGCGCCACAACCGGTCGCTCGACCTACAGCTGAGTCAGGCCGTGCGTCAGAACATCGAGCTCAAGTCCCACGCAGAACAACTGCAGACTGAGGTCTGTCGACTGCGGGACCACTGCGCCACACTGCGGAATGAACTGGACTGTCTACGTGCCGCTTGCGATGACTTGTGGGCAGAACTGAGCGACGTCCCGTCCGACTCATCCGAACCATTGGAGTCGGTGCAGTCTATCGTGGAGATGTTCGGTGAGATAAAGAACAAAATACGGCAGTTGCAGGCAGCTAACCACGCACTGGGAGCAAAGGTCACACAAATGCAGGAAGACGCTGCTTCTGACGGTCAAAGAACCGAACTTTATCACGCGAGTGTTGAGGAACGGGAAAGAGAAATGCAACTCAAACAAAATGAAGAACTGCAAAAAGCAGGTCTGAAACCTGCTCAGCAGCTGACAGAAACGACTTTAGCTGTCAACGAGGATTTGAGGTCGAGAATCGACGAACTCGAGACGCAGCTGTGCGTACAGCAGAACAAGTACGCAGCGATGAGGCTGAGCTTACAGCAGGAACGAGAGTTCAGCAGAGCCGTGGAACACGACAGGAAACGACTAATGTCCACTATTGAAGAGCTGCGACTGGAAGCTCAAAAGACGAAAGACGAATTCGACGCGACTCGTATGCAGCTAGAGGACGATAGCGAAGCAATTCGTCGCGAGAACGAGGAATTGATGAAAAGAATTTCTGAACTGGGAACGGCTGCTGCCGCTACAACGGACGCGTCTCCGACCAACGATTGTTACATCGAGCAAGAGAACTCCAGACTAAGAGATGAAGTGGAAGCGCTGAGAGAGCTCGTCTACCGCCGGCGTTCTGAATTGATGCTGAAGACCGACGACGAGATGTTTCCTTCTCACCCCCAGCAGCAGCAACGTCATCGTAATCACAGTGCTGACAGCTTAACAGTAGACGTAGCACAGCAAATAGATGGTGTAGCAACGGGAAGAATAACAGATATTCACGCCAGGTTGCTGGGTCAGACTACGGTGCTGACTGAAGCAATCAAGACGCAAGAGCAGCTGTGTGGCGATCTGACTGCAGCCAGGACGCACAACGACCGATTGTCGGACGTCGTCGACGACCTGCGTGCACAACTCGACGCTAAAGATTCGCACATAGAACGACTGCGAGTCAGCATTGCCGATCTCGAGCATCGACTTGCTGCCGAGCGACGCGAGTTCCTGGACGCCGTTGAGCTACTGCGCAGAGAAAATACCGCCGACTGCGACAAAATCGCCAACGAAAATCAACATCTTGCCACCTTGTTGGCCGAACTCGAACAATCTTGCAAAAACGAAGTCAAAAGTCTCAACGAAAACTTTAACGTCAGTATTAGTTTGAATTTATTTTATCTTTTTGTAGAAACTGTCATTTTATAATCACTAAAACATCAACGAATGACACGTAACGCTTAGACGTGTTTTAGACCCATGGCCAGTTGTCAATGTTCGTTGGACCGTTTTTTTGCAGCCCAATATACTCTAAATCAATCAATCAATTAATAAAATATTTATATAACGCTAGTAATCGATATCGAATATGAGGTGCGGGCGTATAGGTGACTGGGCATGATAAACAGAAACGAAAAGGTGAAATTTAAGACGGGATTTAAAAGTAGCAAGATTGCCAAGTGAGCAAATATGCAGAAAAAAAAAATTCCAATTATTTTGTCATGTATGCCCAAATAAAGATGTATGTGTGTATTGATTGAACAGCAGGAAGGCGGCGACGTAGCAGAGCAACTGACGACGACGACAGCGACCGATTACAACGTCACCAGACTCGAGGGCTGGGGTCAGCGGACAGACCGTTCAACAACACCGTGCAACGATGAACTGCTAGCAACAATTGACTCGTTACAGCTCAAACTTTCACTGCTGGAGGCATGTAGTGACGACTACGAGCTCCGTTCAACGATGAGCGATAAGCAACTGCAAACACTAAACAACTCTGCCGAGTATAATAATTACTCCTGCGTCAAATCACTGCAGAGTTCTGCCGGCGACTGTCGGACGGTTCAGAGAGCGACCGACGCCGAACCACTACCACCATTACCAGACAGAAATGACTGCGAACTGCAAACTACTGAAATATCAGCGAAAACGAATTCGATAAACTTTCCGACGACGAAGTACGAAAATATCGCCGCCGACACTCTCTCGTGCGATCGTAGACAACAGGTGTCGCGACAAACGGTTGACAGATTTGCAGAAGTGATCGATGGTGAGAGTGAATGTCGGCAAAAATCGGTCGTCGTCGGGGACTTGCAAAAAAATTGTAAAGCTGGAACGTCGGAACAGTCGACTCACAATGTACGCTATTATTTTTTTTCTAAGCGCGTGCATGGTAAATCCGTAAAACAAACTATCGAGCGGTGTCACTGACTTTGTCTTATTACGTCGTTAAGTTCAAAGCTATTTTACAACTAATTGATCTGTTTAATTTTTTGACGTATCTTACTGAATTTTGGTATTATTATTATTATTGCTCTATTGCCCAGCTGGAGCCTTTCTATTTTGGCCTATCGTTGTTTGTATTTGCGTTAACCTGTGTCTTATTATGTAACTATGAATGTCGGCGCTAATCTAATATATGAAATGAAATGAACAGCTTCGCGAGGAACGGACGAGCTACTTGAACGAGCACGTCAATGATACGGTGGCGCGACTGGCCAGCAACTCGCACACGATAGAAGAACTTCGCGTCGAAAACGACCAACTGCGTCAAAAACTGCGTCATCAGTTGCGCGCCAAAATGTACCGCGTGGATGTCGACAACAGGTGGGCCAACGATCTGTTTATTCATTTATCTAAGCATTTTGTTGCAAACGATGAAGCAAGTAATAGACAATGTAAAGTACAACAACAAAGAGAAATGGGTGACTTCAGCTAAAAAAAGTTATTGATAACACAACACACATTGCAGTTTATTTATCGACTAATTTATTATTTTTATTATCTAATAATATGTAAGGTGCTGTGTAAGGTTTGTACGTCTTAAAGAATATTCGAATCGCTTAAATGTGATAAAATCACAACCTGCGTTGTTCCGTGGTTTTAAATCAAAGTCATTAACAACATGTGGTGCATCAAAATCACAAATTGTGGCCAGAAAATGGATTAAAGACTTAGAATCCAAAGTGAGAGAAAATGATTTAAATTGTTTGATCTAAATCGTCCGCAACACTGAACAGGACTGAAGGTGAAAAGGTCATTCTGCAGCAACACGCGGACGTGATGGATGACAGCTGGGCAGACACTGCGTCAGATCATAGCCGCGATGATGACAACTACAGTCATCCTGCTTGCTCGCTACCGTCCGATGTCTTGTCAACGTTGAACGAGCTCCAGCAGGACAGCCACGTGCCCCAGCGTCAACACACTGACGTCAGTCACCATAGTGACCGCATCAACAATCTCTGCAACACTTGCCATCACCATGAAGTCTGCAGGCTTCAGCAGCTACTCCTGGTAATAAAACTTGTATGCTATAGGCTAAGTACGACGTACCTGATACTCGGTAAATTGTCTTTACAGAAAGCCCAGCTGTCGCTAGGATAGCCGACCGTACTGGTTGTCAGTGTTCTTTAAGGTCATCCAAGATGGATGATTTTTATGTCATTTGAAAGCAACTCTCTATTAATGTACAGTAGCAATTTAGGCCCTATCTCTCACCGTTTCTGAGATACTGCTACTCATAGCTTGACACTTTTTATTGAAAACTGCGGCCAAACCGCTGCAGATGGAGACATGGTTACTATTGAAAGCATATGGGAAGTCGTCAGATGGTACCACTGCCGACCCTTTACGACTTACCGTTTAGTTATAATGCCGCACGATTTTCATAGCATAGTGCGTTATGACCTTTCAAGATCATCCAAGGTCAACTATTATCATGTCATTTGAAAGCCAATAAGCGACTTCCTATCAGTGATCAATAGCAACCTGAGCCCTATATCGCACCGTTTAGTTACAATACATCCGTTACGGACGGATAGACAGACGACGTACCATAAGCTCGACCGTCATGTAAGTACGGTCGGCTAAAAACGGGCGCGAGCTACCTAATCGTAGCTTTTGTTTTACGCATTTGAATTCAGCGTCTCAAAGTGCGTAAGAATTGGCTCGATCTGTCTATATAATGGCTTGGTAGCGTAACGGTATGGTATCAGATCGAAAGGTCGTCGGTTTGACTTCCGGCCTGGTCGTTATTAGGCGATTTGTACTTGGATGGATGATTTTCTGCGGACGGGCAAATCCTCTAGGTCTATCTCGTAACCAACATCGAGATCAACTCAGCCTTTCATCTTTTCGGGGTAGGCCTAGATAAATCGAGTATCAGCCTATCTGGGTGGGGTTAAGGCGGGACGCGTTTACCGGTGTTGGCTGTGTGATTCCATTCCATTACGGCAGGTAACTTTGCAATGGGTTTCTCATAAAGAGCTATACAGCACCTTAAGCTTTATGTTTCTGGCATAATTAGCCAGCATTCTTGCATCGTACAGTGCGATATTTTCGAAAGGATTTGCTCTATATTTAAAGCTGAACATGAACATACTGAGGTTTTCTTTTTTTCGCGACACAGTGTAATACACTTTTTTAAAGTTAGATTTTCATGTAATTGCATGGTTAAACGAACATCGTAGCTTATTGTATTTTAAATCGTATTCTATAAAATGAGTTCAGAATAGGAATAAGTGTAGCAGTATTGCATACCGATGTGAAATTTTAGTTTGTGTTTGTCAGGAGAGTGAACAGCACAACCAAGAAATTATTAAAACCTACAGAAAACATCTTCTTTCATCTGTTCAGGTAGTAGTAGTGATAGTAATAGTAATAATAATAGCAAAAATAATGGTAATCATACTCAGGTCGCGACACAGCCGCTTTTGCGTGTCGTTGCAATATAGAGCCGCAAATTTCCCGAAACAATCAAATGAAAAACACAAGCAGTAAAACATAAGACCACCGATTACTAATGTACCAAGCGGCCTAATAAAATTGTAAGTTTTATGACTTCTAGTAAACATATCGTTTTCAGTTATGATCTCATAGTATAGTATTTTTGTAAATTTAATTAACGCTTTTTTACGGCTGCTACTATCATTTTTTAAATTAATTAATTTTTAAAGTTTATCAAATTAATCGATTGTTTTTTGATTAATTTTTGCAGTCAATTAGCAAGACCACGATAACTACAGGAGTCAACTACTCGTTGTGTTTATTTTAAGCAAACTGAAACAAAATCGAAAAAAATAATGATAATGATGGTGACGACGACGACGACGACGATGTTGATGATGATGGCGCCAAATTTCGGACTTAGAAGCTCCATGCAGTTCGGTACCCTATGTGTCCGTCAGAGCCCCGCAAATTTCTATTTGACTAAAAACGAAGAAAACAGCATGCGTTTTACAAGGGCGTTATAGTTGTAGCGAAAAACAAGGCTAAGGCAAAGGCCAAGAACTAGACCATCAACGCCAAGGGCAAAGGCCAAGGACAACAATACAGGGAAAACATGTCTTAATTCTGCCGTCGATATGTTCGCTGTACAAAACTTACGTCATCAAAGGAGTTTTTTTCGCACACTCGCTGATGAAATGCAAACATTGATAAGCTATTTAAGCCTACATTGTGTGCCAAAAAATTTTCGAAATTATTGATTGTAACTTAAGGAAGGATAAGCAATTTTAATAATTTTTTGTGCGAATGTTTCTGACACAGTTGGGCATCGAATGACAATTTTTTTATCTAATATTTAACGCCTGTTCTTGCACTACTTGCAGAATGCAGAACGAACAAAATACGCGTTGAAAATAATAAAAAAAGTCTAAACACATTTCTAACATTATCGATTTTAACTTGAAAAATTATCATATTTTAATAATTTTTGGTAGGAATGTTTTTGATAAAACTGGTTATTAAATAACTTCTCAAGATCCCACCTCACCCAACGTATGCCTCTGCATTACCTGGGGAAAACAAAACAAGCGAATTATGCGTTGAAATAAACAAAAAGTCAATACATTTCGTCTCTCTAAATTTGCGGCCCCCAGCAGCCAGTCGATTACAAAATTTGTCATGTAGCAGTGTCTCTACCAGATGACGTTCAGAAATGTTCAAATGAATTTAAGAAGCGACTGGTGAATTTGGATTTGTGTAAAACTTTATCGACGCTGCTGTCAATGAATGGAAAAGCATGTTTGTGTTTGCGTTCGTGTAGGCTTAATCGGGCCGACATGTCGAACATTTTACTGTAGATAGTTGCAAAAATAAACAATTGGATTAACTGTTAACCAAAGTGACAGAAATATAAAAAATATGTTTTGTGAGTTATTTTGATTAAGGAATAGCCTAATAGAGCCTACTGCTTTAAATAAAAATGCAATATTTTGTTGTTTTTTCCCCAGGTAGTGCAGAAACAGACTGGGTGATATGAGTTGCTTTACGTAAGACATAATAATCTATCACAATACTTGTATTTATGGTTATTGTGCTGTGCATATAGGGTGATATGGATCCGGCTGTCAAAGAGGCACTCATCTGCATTATTCAGTCCAAGACAGCTGACCGCACATCAGAAGTCTCCTAAACTCTCTCCAGAACTAACTGATAACTTTTAAAAATTTTAAACAAAATGCATATACGGGATGGTTCACAAAAAGTAAGCCCGTAGCATTTATACATCTATAGTTTTATCAAATATTAATTAATTTTCATTTATTTACTGTAGCCACGTTAGTAGCAAAATAAAAATATGGTAACCATCACATTTTGATTGCGTTGAGAAATAAGCCTACACATTAGCTTCAGAATTTACTAAAGATTACAAGACCTCATGTGTACAAAAACTAAGCTGACTAGATTTCGTAATTTAGTGTAACTAGAGCGACGCATTTGGAGTGTAATTAGGATCATTACTGATCTGCAGAATATATCGCTATATATACACTGCTTGGTAAAAAAAGTAAACCTCTAGACATTATACAATACGTAGAATATGTAGAAATCTCAAATCTGGACGAATCTGAACAAAATTTCGTGCACTTAATTCCCAATAAATTGCTAAAGCGAACACCAAATTTTGTTGGAAAACATTATTTTGTAGCACAGTTATTAATTTTTGAATATCGATAACAAAATATCTTCGTTACCAACATGGCGTTACATAGGCTACTGCAGTAGCTCGATCGGAAGTGACGTTTGTTGACGCAATCAACGTAAAGAGTAACGTAAACAATAAGAAAATGGTAATTTCTGCAGACGATCATGCTTTAGTTAAACTGTTCAGACAAGAGAAAGGGTATGGCGCTAAAAGGTTTATCGCGGAATATCCCAGCAAACCGTAGACACTGTCAAGATTAAACAAACGGTTGCCTAATACTGGACACTTCATGCTTTGAGGCGACCTCACAAAAGCCGCTATAACTATAGTTTGCGTCGGGAAATTTAACTGAAATTTGGCACGTTGATTGCCAATAAACGTTTCATTGCTGACGTAAAATTTTGCCAAAATCAGATTTTGTTTGTTAAAATTACGCAAATGTACAGAGAGATTTAGGCCTATGTAACGCCATATTCGTAACGAAAATTGTTGTCGATATTCAATAATAATTAACTTCGGTAAAAATAATATTTTTCAACAAAATTTGGTACTCACTTCAGCAATTTATTGGGGATTAAGTGTACTAAATTTTATTCAAATGTTTGGATTTGATATTTCTATTGTACAATGTCTAGGGGTTTACTTTTTACCGGACACAGTGTAGACCTAAATGAGGTCGCATAGGCCCATGGAGTGGACCTATTGATAATGCGTATTCAAGACTACAGTGCCAGTGCTATATCTCGGTGCACACTACGTTTATTGCTTGAAATACGGCTTTTCGTTTAAGTAAATATAGCTTATGACTGCTAGCTAAATATAACTATGTGTCTGAGCGGGAACTTTCTGATAACCGTTTGATTTTAAATTGTTAAGTGAAGAAAACATATACATGAGTGACATTCATTGATGTACAGTATACTGTTATTTTATTGTGGCATGTTAGTGGCTGCAGCGATTTGTCATTAAATGAAATAATAAAAAATGAATATCTTCTGTGTGCGTACTGCGTAATAACGCGTATTGCAGTTAGTGGACCTATGCTATGTTTGTATGTATGAGCTATAACAATAAACAAACCAAGTTGAGGATGCAGTGAGTTAATTTAAGCGGCATCGCTGAAAGTCTAGCGTCTTTCAGTGTCTATTGCGACTGATGTTGTCAGTTCGTCTCTGTGTCTGTGTATCTGTGTGTCTGTCAGTCATATCCGGCATTAGACGGCAAATTTTCGACAGCCACAGAGGACAAATGGGTACTCACAAACTAATCCAATTTTATCCCAAAGTAAAAAAATAGCTTTAAATTCGGTATTTTTGGACGATGGTTTTCCGACAAAAAGTAAATGACCAACAGGTTAACATGTGCAGTGAACGTACTTGTCTTCTTCCATCAGGCCCGCCTAGAGAGTGGGGTTAGCTACCCCGGCCCTGCGACGTTTGGGGGGCCCAGCCGTCGGCCATAAATATCAAGTACGCCAGAATGTACCATTTTGAAAAAAATTCAAAAATTTTCTCCCAAGAGCGGCCCCGTGAAAAAGTTTGGGGGCCCCGCGAGAATGTTTCCCCGGGTCCAGCTGTGGCTCTCGACGGGCCTGTCTCCCATTGCTCCCATTGCTGCGACGCAATTGTCAGCAATGCCACATGCAACGGTGCCATCGGCGACCTCTCTCCGAGCTGGACGCCAATTTTTCAGCGTCAGTCATCAGAGGACGCCACAGCACTTGAAGCACCGAATGTAAATAAAACAGTTTAATTGGATATTAAACCAGGAGTCCAAAACAGGCAAGAAAAAATCAATGTAAAGTGATTGCTCACGTACGTTATAAATATTTTTGAACAAGCCAAAGCTTACGGCAAAAAATGAAGTGCAGCTTGTTCTGAAATGTTATGGGTAATTAGAATTAAATATGGCAAAACAAATTTTCTTGTTTTTCGAGGTCGCAAAAAACGAAATGTTTGCCACAATCAACCGGAAATCATAACTAACCTACACACGACTGCTTTAAGTCTGATAATTACATTTATCGGTAGTCAGTAGTCTGCCATGCAGTTTATGTGGCAGATGAAAAGCAAATGCATAAAAATAAGTAGGCTACGTAAGACATAACGTAAATTTATACTCTCGTATATCGCATAACGTTAGAAATATCTGCTAATGCGCTAGCAACCGGTCACTTGTTAGATAACGGATCACTATTCATGACAAGCAAAGGGCAGAATCGTTCCTCGTTTGTATTTGCCAGGTCGCAAACTAAAAAGCAGGAGAATGAATGTGACAGACGACAAGTGATTGACGGATCACGATAGAGATATATGTGTAAGAATAGGCGGAATCGTTTGCACTGCAATGCAAGACGCATTTCAGTCTAAAATCTGACTACAACAACAGACTGACGTGTAAACGTAGACGCAGTGACTGAATCGGTTTGCGAAAGAGCTGCTGTGGCTGGAGTTTAGTGCGTATAAACGCCGCCGCGGCGCCACCGCGCCAGTGATTGCTGCACGGTGCTGTTGATGATGCACGTAGGTAAGCCGGCGCATCAACGCTATCTGAAGACAGCTCGGCCGGCCGGCCCGGCAGCGCGGAATTAGCGCGATTTATATCATGTCGACGCCGGCGACAGCTCATTTCGACCGGCTTAGAGCAGTGCGCGGGTCATTCGACAGTTGGTCTGTCAACATCAGAGTTCAGTCAGCCGCTGCAGCCACGCCACGCCATCAATGCTTGCTCGTATCACCGGCAATGTCATCATCATCATAGGCCTAGGCGCCGAGCGACTACATCGCGGGGCTTGCCTTTACGCCGAAAGCCAGTGGCGTCACTCGACGCCCCACGGACTCATTCTGCACTTGCAAAGAATCAAACACCCGCCCGATTTTTGAATATTTCTGCAACCGTAAAATAAACGAATTCTCGTATCTCGACGTCTGATTCAACCTTAATGCAAGTTACCCTGAATACATCCATACTAAATACAATACGTATTTGTAACGTACGTATTGTGCATAGTTGCATTCTGTCTGACGCAGCTTGCGTGGCATTAGACGAATGTGTCGATACGGTACTACAGGTACAGGTCTATAAACACGCTGACTCGTGAGCGCTGATGCGTATATCGGCAGCATCATTAGCAGCAGCGTCAGCAGCAGCAGCAGCAAGAGATAAGCTACCACTGTACACTGACGGTGATGCTGACGATGTTTACACGCGACTAATGACATGCGCAGAATACATCAGAGTGTGAAGATGATGCTGGCGCTAACAACTGCCAGATGCTGCAGCAGTTAGTAGGCCTCGTACCTGCGAACAATCATGCTAATGAAGCGTAGAAAGTACGACTGCAGTTACTTGACATCAGAGACGCGTATATTGTTGTTGTCCACGGTAATGTACTTGCAAGCTACAATCGACGTCATCGATCACTGAATGTGTCCGATGCGTTTGATCCAACTAATTACTTCCATCCAATAAACTGTAGGCTACATAACGTCTAATATTGCAATTTTTTCCGAAAACATTTCCATCATATTAGCGTTAAATTTGGGATTCTGTAAATAAATATTTTAGGTGCTGAGGTACATGATTTAACATTTCATTACAGTGAAATGTTGAACGTGTGCGTCAACAAATAGGTCCGATATTAAATATGCTTATCTGCAGGATATCTTTAGAAAGTTTGACTGTATAAATACAACATCGTAAGATATTATTACCGCTCTATAATAGTAGATTTTCGACAAATCGTCGATGAAGAAGCCGAGCGCATCATTTGAAACACGACAAATAGCTAACGACAAGATAAATCTCCACAGAAACTCGCCGCGCTGCAGTCAAATGCAGTGTGAGCCAGTCTGATCTAGAAATAATGAGGGATGAAGGATATAAGGCAACAACAATATATTTGGCGGCAGAAATCATTCGGAGCAGCAAGCCTAGCTGCTGCTTGCTTCAGCTGCTGACGGCAAACGAGCGTCGATCAGCGATTTAACTCTTTCAGACTTGAAGTGCAATATGCACGTGCGTATAGTTCACGTTCTTCAACGTTTGTTGTTATAGCGTTATTACGCTGTTTTGTCAGTAACGTTGACTTTTTCTCCGAACAGTTACTCTGCTGCACGAATAATTTATTTTACTTGTAGTTTATGATGATTGGCCTCTGGCTGTCATGATATAGGGCTAAAGCACCACCCGGCGCTCAGTTCTAGCATGCCGCCAGACGACTTTTCACGACCGCTAGCAGCACGTACTAACGTTGCAACGCACAGTATAATTATGTCGCATCATACTGGCGCAAAACGTCCATCTCACTGACATTCTAATGTACGCGTCTCTCACGTATAGCAAAACCACGCCAGCATCTTATAACGACTGCGGCGACCGGGAATTGAGGGGTTAAAGAAAAAGTCTGTTGGGCGGCAGTACGGAGATCAGCTGTGGATTAACGTGATCGATTAGTGACGGTCAATTTATTGTCTGACGGTCAGAGGCCGACGGCGCACGACGACCGGACATTGAGATAATCGCTCGCAGATCCTGTCGACATCCACCATACAGTCAGCGCCATGGACCCCAGGTCTAGGTCTAGGGATCCGTACAGTCAGTCAGCAGTGCCGAGAAAAACGAACTCTATAGCTGCTGCTGCTGCAACTGCAGTTTCAACCTTTTCTCATACTGCTGCTGGTAGTTCCTACAGTACATACCCATGCCTCAGAGCATCTGCAGTTTCGCTCAGATTTTTGCTTTCTGCATGCGCCGAAGAAAGCAGTTATGTCTATCTTTTCGTCCGTTTTTTTTGGTACGGAATTCTAACTCAAAAACTTACCAAATGTGGAATAATTAAAGTCGGTGTGAACGTTCCCCAGCAATTTTTAGTCCATAATAGAGAGCTGCACGGTAATGGGGACGGCGGTAATACCGCGGTAACCGCGGTAATACCGCGGATTTTCTCCGTGAACCTTGCGGTAATACCGCGGGGATGGAGTCATCTGTTGAGGGGTTACCGCGGTAATGGAACATTTGTTTGCGGTAATACCGTGGTAGTCAACGTCTGCTAAATTTAAAGTCTGAACTTTGAACTAAAGATCGCCTTCATGCTGTACGAACTAGTGTAGGACTGTAGGCTTAACTGCATTTGTCAAGGACTGTCGAATGGAACTGGAAGGAGAG
>Ga0209367_1003161_pt1 | contig 22229 bp, 17 predicted proteins | sample WorMetLIZISLAND2_FD_187412 | JGI IMG/M metagenome (GOLD analysis project Ga0209367, IMG submission 187412) | Marine gutless worms symbiont microbial communities from Max Planck institute for Marine Microbiology, Germany - Olavius geniculatus... ... | reverse complement strand
AGAGTTCGCTGCAGTACGTTGTCCATCGTTGTATTATGTCAGTTGTATTCACGAGCAGCTTTCCATTACTGTCTCTGATTGCTCTCTGCTTTGGTTGCCATTTCCTATTAATGTCACCGATCATCTAATACATTAATAGTTAATAATAATAATTAATAATAGTTAATAATACATTAATAATTAATAATCTAATACATTATAGGCCTATTATTAAAACAAATGTTCGTAGTGTCGCTCAACAGTTCTCACACAGGCGCGCAGCCGTCCACGCCATCGGTCGATTGCCTCGTCGATGACATGCTGCTGCAGATCAGACCACGCAGTAATCAGGCGCCGCTTCAGTTCATCAACGTCGAGTACAGATCACTGACGACTTTTTTTTATGGGGAACAGTGTACAATTACGGTAAGTGTACTTCGTTCGCGCGAACGGTAGACGAGTGGTGTAGACGCAGCAGAATAATTATCGAAGTCAAAATAAACCGAAGGCTACTTCGGCTGGACATGTAAACCTACTGTACCAATTTCTATCAAATGCAACGTGAAGAGCTGGCCGCCTAACCATACTAGCTGCCCTTGTATGCAAAATCGACACGATCACGCAGGCCTGCCAAGGCAACTGCACTGACCGCAGTTTAACTTATATTCACCAGCGCCTGCTTAATCATGTACGCTGAGAAAATAGGCATAAAAAACAAAAGGATGCCAGTAAAAGCGGCTGCTGAGAAAGAAAGGAATATGAGAAAAGAAGTTGCCATTGTCGTTTGCTGTCGTCAACAGCTGTCGCTCCTTCTGTCGACTATTACGCCTTTCTCGATTCATCTTTTCGGGCCACTATAGGAGGCTCATATTATATACCTTGTACCTCATAACTTGCGTAGCGCATACGTTTTTTACGCGCTAGAGCTAGCATAGCGCGTATTAGCTATGGTAATTCTGTCTTGGTGTCTGTTACAACCTGGTACCGATCGGAGCCCAGGTGAGATAGAGACTTCTGGTTTTTACTATATGAAAGACTAGAGTCTCTAGTATTTTGCGACAAAATTTCATGCCACTTGGTAAAGGGGGTCCTCACAAAGGAGGGGGAGAAAGAGGGGTACCCCTTAAAAAGGCGTTATTCTACCGCTATTGGCTCATCTAACGTGAAAATGGTTACAGATAGTCACAGACATGCTGCGTATCATAACAAGCACTGGCGACGAGCTTCTTAGAAATGTCAACGTCGATGACATTGAATGACCTTGAACTCCCAAAATAGGGGGTTTTAGTAAATTTTTTCCGCGATTTCGGGCTGCAACACGCATTTCAAAAGTGAATTGCGCCGAAATGGCTGGAGATAGACTAAGACAGCTTGGCTTGCCTAACGTGAAAATGGTTGCAGATAGGCACAGACATGCTGCTTAACATAACAAGCACTAGCGACGAGCTTCTTAGGATTGTCAATATTGATGACTTTGATTGACCTTGAACCCTAAAAATAGGGGTTTTGGTGATTTTTTTGGCGATTTTTGGCTGCAACGGAGTGAATTGCGATGAAATGGATGGAGATAGACCAAGATTACCTGCGAACATGAACTGCTATGGGTTCTCGCGCGTCTTATGAGCATTAGCTCAGATTTCTTGTATACTGATGCCTTATTCTGTGGTTAGTAAAATGAAATTAGTTTGTGAAATGCTAAACGTGGTTTTGTTGTATAATTTACATTCTGAGATAGTGCAGGAAGTAAAAACTTGTTTGAGGCTATCCTTGCATTTAAGATATGTCTACAGATGGATTATGCTATCCAGTGTGACGTTCGGTAGCGGTTTTTATTATGTATGGCGCCTTAGATTTTTATGAGAAAATGATGGGAGCTTTTTGGAGATGTAAGAGGTTGAAATGTCGTGTTTTTAGGTCGTTACGCCGGAGCCGGAGCGAGAGCGTGCTGGGAGATCTAGGCATAAGCACACTGCCAAGGAATCGCCATCCTCAGTCGAGAAGAAGAAGAAAAAGAAAAGAAAAAAAGACAGTGAGCGAAGCTAGGCGGCGCGTGTGCATGGAAACAGCAATGCACTCTGTGATAACATGATAACATCTTAATCTAACTGTTATTACTTAGAACACCAGATGTAATCATTATATTGTTTTATTTTTTCGCTTCGATAACGCAGAAGCAGTTACACCGTTTCATATTAAACAGTGTTGAATTTCTTATCAGAACTGTCTGCAGCTTTTTGCGGTGGCGGATTCAAGCGGGGCTGGTGCCCCCCTATCGACTGGATGCATCTTAAAACAAGTGAAAATTTTGCACAAAAATGCATTATTTTTGCATAAAATTTTTTTTAAAAATTTCTCCCCATGTTCCACCACCAACCCTTCCGCCCCCTATTTCAAATTTCTGGATCTGACACTGGCTTTTTGTATCTTTTCTTCTACCATTGTTATGTAAGCTTATTACTACTGATACCAATTACTATTAACTGTTTATAAAAAAAAACATTGCCTTGATCATTGTGCCAGCTTACCAACTTGAACCAGTTGAGCTAACATGTAGGATAGAAACCGCCGATTAGTAAATTATTAGTTGTATATTTGTGTTTTTTTCTGTGTATACAAGCAACCGGTACACGTTAATGATCTTTCACAAGCCACACCGTTATGTCGGTCGATTCGTTGCTTGTCTCTGTTGAAATGCCCATGGCACACATAGCAGTGTGTAAAACGCTGGCGTTGCAATTCTGCTGTCGTTGCTTATGTTGCTAAACAATAATAACTTATCGGCGAAATTATTCAAACTTTCGCATTATCATGGTTTTGTATAATGTATATTATACCAGTGTTTATTGTTTAACCGATGACGTATCTTTACCAGCAGTTTCAGTGGTGTTACTGGCATTTCGTCTATCTGTGAGACTTGTTTTGTGCAAAACGTCTTTTTAGAAATTCATGGAAAAAAAGAGTTTGGTCTCGTAAACCATTCTGTTATCAGTATGTTGCATTAATCACCTGTTGCCGTCGCCTGTTCTCTAGCTCGATCATCTGTTAATACAATTAAGACTTAGTTTTGTTCGACATATCACCATGCAGTAAAGGGCAAACGGCACATCCCGAGACGATAGTTTCATTTACGCGAGATATCGGTCATTCTCTGGAAGGTTTTCAAGTTCGATGATCTTTTAACCATTGACTGTTAAAACTGAAAATTGACGCACCAACTACTCCTCTCCTATAGAACATTCCCACCGACTTTGGTTCTTTTTCGCCTTTTGTTTTTGATTTAAAAACCACACGGGACAGTCGGACGGGCAAGAGTCGTAATGCGGCCTAGCCGAATAACACTATTGCTAATATTATTATATGCCTGCATAATTTGCGTGACACGTTTGAACACAATGCGCCTATGTCAGTGACTGATGCTGTTTGTTAAACCCATATTATAGTTTTTTTAAAATCAAGTGAGATGAGAGAACAGAGAAGGTGTACCGAAATTTATTATGCTGTGCTGTGAACGATTATGCGCAAAACAAATAGGCTATGGAGACTCAATTATCTACAAGTTTGCTTATTTAGTAACTTTTTATTGACACGCTTACCGGTAGCTAGCTAAACAACCGACGAATCAACGAGTCAAGTAATCAAACTGTTTCATCGAGGTGTGTACGGCACAAAGATTATATAATCTTTGTACGGCACGAGTAGCTGGCAGTGTAGACGCGTTGGGCCCAAACTCCTATACACTGTCTCAAAAACGATCCCACATTATCAATGGTAACTTGAAAAATAATTACCTGATTTTAATAATTTTTGGTAGGCTTAAGAATATTCCTGGCACAACATGCTATGAAAAGACCGTACACGTTCCCACCTTCAAATTACAGTCGACAATGTTGAGGATTCTTTTTGCGACACAGTGTAGTTTGATTTGTCGTGCATTTGTTGTACATATCGAAGCACGTGGAGTTTGGCCTTAGCAGGGTTCCAGTAGCAGAAATCAACATCCAACGAGTTTAGCGGCGGTGTCTCAGCAGTATCCCATTCAATGGAGCGCTCAAATTTCCACTTCACCCGTTCCGTCTTTTCCCACATTCCTTCCACTTCCTAAAAGCTTCCCTACAGCGGGTCCGGAGAGAGTCCGGCCTCCAAACACATTTAGATGCACTTCTTGGTTAAAAATTAACACATTTTTCGCATAGTAGGTCTAGGTCTAGGCCTAAGGTATAGTACACTGTGTTCAGAAAAAAACACAGTGTAGAAATGAACACAGTGTAGAAGACGAGCAGAGATACAAATATTTATTTGGACTCAGTGTCGCCCCAATGCGACCGTTTGCCTACAGCTGCACTTGACTTTTTGAACTCAAAATCAAATGCACCCTTGTTACTCCTGTCATTTGGGAACGTTAACTCCAACTTTGTTTTTCCCACACCTTTGCTTTCCAGTTATGAGCCTGTACACGACGGGTGATCGGACAAGACCCTTAGTGCTGTCTGTTAAGACAGCTGCATAGAAATAAACGCTTCAGTCTTTAAATCTGTAGAGACAAAACGTTTTCGTTCGCCAAAAGACGACAACTTTTGGCCTCAGATAATAGTGAGACCGTGAGATTCGTCAATAACCTGCTGGAACCGTGCTACACGTGAAGGTTTTATCGTTGCGTTGCGCTTTGGAAAGGCAAACCGCGGTGTTTGCTAGCAATCTACATGAAACACTCATGCGTGTTCACACACTCACGCCACACCTACGTTCCAGCTTCTAGCGCTTGTGTTGGAAAAAGATCTATGTTCGTATGTTCGTCGTTGTACCGAAATTCACGGCGGGCTGCAGTGGCACGACGGCTGGACGTTGACTCGGGCACCTCAGACGACGTGCTACGTACCTCGACTTGCCACTGTGGCCAGACAGCCAGGCCAAAAAATTAGGCCCCTGTGCGCTTACGGTCTGGCAAAAAAATATGGACAGGGAAAATGGATATAATTTGTGTATATCTTTATTTTATAACGTATTGTGTAATATTAAACAACAGCTCGTAAAACACATTATGACACACTGAATAGGCATAGTGCTGCAGCATAACGGGCTAGATGCGAACAGTTTTGTTTCGGTAAAACAGTGAAAGCAACGAAAAAAATGCAGCAATGTTTTCAGGGTCCTATAAGCATTTTACGGACGTAGTTTTTTGGCGGGGGAGGGAGAACGGACAGCTACCGTAAGCACAGGAATGTTTTATGGCTCATGAGATCCTGGCGGTGCCGCTGGCAACCAGGCCGCGGGGTAGGGTCGTCGAGCGGCACGCGGCCAGCGTCTGATACGCGGCGTCGTCGTCGTCATCACCGTCATAGTCGTCGTAGCCGTTTGACACCGGCTCAAAGCGCTGCTGCCAGACGTCGCCGGCTCCAGCGCGCATCGTGGCCGAGCGCTCACGGCGCAGGTATTTGGGCGTCTCACGGATGCGTGTGACGTCATCGTCAGCAGCAGCAGCCATGGATGCACTGGGCGTGCTGCGTCGTGCGGCGGCCTGTCTGGTCACAGCGCTGTAGTCGGGCGGCATTCCAAATGCCGCCAGTGACACGTACTCGCCGGCGACGTACGATGAGACCGGTCTGGGCCGCTGGCTGACAGCACGCGGCTGGTGATGGTCGGAGGACGAGGACGAGGACGGAGGCAGAGGACCGGCCAGCTGACAGGCGTTGCCGAGCGGCGGCGGCGCCATCGGCCACATCTCACGTACGTACGACAGCTCGGCACCACTGTCACGGCGTGGTGGCGGCGGCGGTGACGGACTGGAACTGCCAATCACTGGGTCGTCGACGTCGTCTTCGTCGTCATCATCATCATCATCGTCATTGCCGTCGAGCGTCATGTCGACGTGGATGACGTGGTTTGTGACTGCCGGTGAGCCAGCTCGACGTCGACCCCCACGCTTCTTGCCCTCAGCACTGGCGCTGCCGGCGTTCGGTCGGAGCAGGCCGGTCGTATCGGTCTTCTCCGCGCTAGCGCCAGTGACCGCCGTGCCGCCACTGACTGAACGAATATTCGCCGTTGTCGAGGTGGCACCGGGACGAGTCAACGACGACTTGCCAGCGAGCTGTGTGCGACGTCTTGGCGACCATTTTGACTTCACCCTGCAGCACAGCATATAAACGACGCCCGTCTTGCACTGCTTTCGCCCGTCATTCATTAAGATACCATTGGTTACTACATAATTCTCACGATATCCAGTAAAGGGAAGCGTTTTTCATAGCTGATGGATTGTTTTTGGATATTTGCTCAGCTTTAGCAAAGTAGTGAAACCGTCTTCAGTTATACGGCTTTTTTGAGAGCGAGAATCCCGAACTTTGGAAATCCCGGCTACATTTTCTGCGTATTTTCACCAACTTTTCGTGAAAGTTGGAAAGTGCTTGCTGCGTTCTCAAAATCGGGAAAATGTCTAACTGCATCTTACTATAGTTTATTAACTGTCCAACCACTGAAACGAAATTTGACGTTAAATCCCAGTAGCGTTTTAGAATGTGCTTTCGTATACTTACCACTCGGCGCAAATCATGGTGCATAGCAGGAAGACGAAGGCAAGAAGCGCGCCGACGACAACGACTGCTCCAAGTGCAATTTCTATCGACATCAAACAAACACTTCTAACTGATATGATAGAGGTCTAATGCATCTTCAACATGTAGCCTATGCCTACCTCTCTTACTTGGCTCTTCATCCGGCTGCCGGATGTAACTTGTGTAACTTGCGTTGTAATATGTTACCTGTTTATTACCTTATACCTATAATGGAAGATAGCCGCTACATAATTTATCAACAAGGCTATGCATGCAGTATACACGCTGACTGAAGTAATTTGTAAACTAATCACGTCCTGTTCACAACAATAAACAATGCATGGGACAGCGTCTCTCACTCTAACAGCATTTCGATGCTGAAATGATGGTGGAAATTAATTCCTCGTTGCCACTTCCTGCCGTCCGTGCGTCCGACACAGCCGTCGTTGGCAGCAAACCAATTATACCTAGCGGGCCGGCGACCGCCCACCCATGTACCACCCGACTGGATAAATCATCGATCCAAATCCAATATTGCCGTGGCAACGTCGCTTGCAGGCGTCGGCTGGCGGTCAAAAAGCGACGCGTGGCTTGAATATATTTTCACGCTACGCCAAATCGCCTTCGTCACGGATAATGCTTGTTGCGCAGATGGACAGAAAAAAGCTCCTATGTATAGGGACTTGTTATAAAAGCAGGTCTAACGTAATGCAAGCAATGATACTTACGGTGACTTATTGTTAAATCGACGGCGTCCCATCTCAGAAACGCGTTGACGTCGTATGCTAAAACGTACAGACAAAATTATGCGATAGAAACGCAGCTTGATCTCAAAATGATGATGACGAGTCTTTATTGTCGACATTAACAGAAATATCGCTGTTGAACACAGTGCACAATAACAAATAAAAAGTTTTAAAAGTTAAAAACTAAAGCGCTAAACAGTATGCAAATTACAGGCACCTATAAAACTTACGAAAACAATAAATATTCGCAAGGTAAGTTCATAAGTCGTACGGCTAACTGAAAATCAGTGAATAGTCGGATGGGAAAAAGATGCAAATGTCTTTCGCTCGTTTGGGAGATCGACCGCTGGTCGCAGTCAGCGTCAAATGCGACGCTCGGGCAATCGGTATCCTAACAACCAAGGCACAGCGTGCATGCCACGCAATAGATGCGTGCAGATGAGATTTTCAACGCGCTGCTGCTGCTGCTGGCGGTGTGGTGGGCCAAAGCCGCATCACGGACACTGCATCATTTATTGTGCTGGTCACGCGCGCTCAGCGATCAGTCCACGGATTAGCTGACTGCAGCTGCAACTGACCACTGACCACTGATCAGACCGGACATGACGCTAACGCTTTGCTGCCGCCGTTGTGAACCCAGCATGCATGCAAGTTCGCAAGTTCCAAACAAAATGCCAGTGTCAAAGCTGCAGTGTCTTCCTTCATAAGCTAGTGAGTTCTTCAGTGGTTCAAAGCATGTCTCGTGGTTCAAAGTGCAGCATGTTCGATGCAGTTGCACAACATTTCGACTCTGGTACTCAGTGACACAGCACGAAGCCAACCCGGGAAAACTAAACGACGTTAAACTTAACACCGTGAACTGTCAAACAAGATAAGATAATACAGAACTTTTGTCGGCACATCGATTACTCCCGCATGTCTACTAGTTTTCTGTTTGCCGAACATGTTGATTATTGTAATTTTGTTCCGTGTCCTTGGAGTCTATTTTAGATCAAATACCACGCTATTTTTCGTTCATAATAATAATAACAATTAAAGACGAAAAAAATAACGTAAAGTATAAAATAGGCCTAACACATGTGCCGAAGTGAAATACTAAGTTTACGACTAAACGGTGGAGTATAATTTAAGCGAAAATAAATAACAACTATTGAGCAATAAGGCCTGTAGGTTATCTAGATATTTAGATTTCAAGACATTGGGTTATTTCCGCGTTTCCGCTCGAGAAATGACAAAGCGTGCGTCGCGGCAGACTTGTCAGAGGTAATTGGTTCCTACATGTCATTATGACTGCGGCTGAAAATGCATCAGTGCGAATACGGACGACTGCATCATGCATGCATCAAATCCAATGCTGTGATGAAACGTAAATGTCAACTGAAATAATGTCAAGTCGTGTTCTCACCGTGTTAACTAAAATCACCAGCGCACTTAGCCGAGTCACGTGTGCTGCACCGAGCCCAATATCCGATTTTCACTCAGTAGGGCCACTTATTTATCGAATGGAATTAGTAAGTGTGAGAAACCATAAAGAAGAGTGTATTCTGTCAACCGTCCAGTATAGCCATATTGCGCATCTTACGCGTAATGTCTCTCGATTTGTCTTTGGGGTTTCTTACTCGGGAACAAAAAATTGTTAAACATTCCAGATTGGTGGGAACGTTCTCCGGGACATGCGAGAGTAATCGGTGTGGCTATTTTCAGTCCAAAACTCGAAAGTTCAATACCACCGGGTGTCAAAAATCACATTAGCTGTCGTCACTCAGCGTCGATATCTATTCTTGCTGTCATTAATAGTACTACATCACTTTTCGGCTTCGGCTTCGTGTTGTCTGAATGTCCTGCATTGTGCGTCTGCGTTGTTTCTCGCATGAATGACGATGATTTGATGCCGATGTGGTGCTGGCGATGCATATCGATCAACCGATAAAGACACAGCGCAAGTAACAACGTTAATTCAATGCCAAATCTGAATTACGATTTCAGCAAATTAATTTCAGTAAATTTGTTCGAAGTCGTGTATGATAGATTTATCGCTAAACGGACTTCAGAATTGCCATTAAAAGACGACACGAGCAATAATCATATGATACAGCAAACATTCTCCGCACGAGCGAAAATGGTTTTTGTTGATTAGGCATCAACAACGCGTTAATGGCTTCTGTGAAGCGAGCAAAAGCAAGCTTGTGAGTCGCGACGTGTACTTGATGTAAACAAGAAATTTGAGCTAATGCTCACGAGACGCGCGAAAGCCTACAGCAGTTTCGGTTTAGTAATTTAGCTGAAAATTGGGGTGTTCACGCTAAGTTAATATACAAATACCAAGTTCTCTATCTGGATAGCATAACGATAGTTCCGTGGCGCCACCTTGTGAATGGTATAGACTTGTGTCACAGCCCGAAATCGTCAAAAAATCCATGAACCCCCTATTTGAAGGTTCAAGGTCATTCAAGGTCATTGAATTCGGCGCCAATCGAGAGCCAGTGTACGACTTCCTATTAGTGATTAATAGTAACCTCGGCCCTATCTCGCACCGTTACTGAGATACCGCGACTTATTGGCCAAAAATCCCAAATTTTGCCCACCCTCCTCTCATTTAGCGCTCTCGTTCGGGGTGACCCACTTCGAATTTATGGAAAAGCTTCACGGTTCCTGAAACTAGAGTCTTCCAGGCAGCCGCCGGTGAAGATTTGGTGATCGTAGCTTGACCGTTTTTGACTGATCCACCTGTGTGACAGACGGACAGACAGAATTGCAATAGCTAAGACGCGCTAAAGCAGTAGCTGCTTTCGCACGTAAAAAATACCCGCCAACTACCTGGCATACAGCCGGATGTAACTGCTCTCGTAACGTTGTTGTAGTATGTTCCCGTTGCCAGGGTAACAACGCAGGTATAGGCCTATCCTACAATATAGGCATAATATACCTGTCCAGCTAATTAATTGAATGTGCCATTAGATTATACATAGGGCCTACATGTGTTTGTATGGTATTGCAGTTACGCTGACATTAATCGTACTTTCAGAAAAAGGGCATACATGTATCTGCAAGTGGTCTAGCGTTTATGTCGTTTATGGCGTTTGTGTCAAACTCGTAACTTTCAGATTGCTCTTCGAATCTCACCGCCGTCAGTGTGCAGGCAACGCTGAACAACTTGCTAACGTACTGTAGGCCTATGTTCATACCAACTCAGTCTCCTACCCTTAGCGGGACGGGAAATGAGTAGTAGAGCCTATCTTACGAGCTACGGGGTAAAGGCCTAATGTGTCTGTTTGGAGCGGCGGTATGTATGCTGGTTGCATCTCGAGTCCAATTGTTCGTTGACGAGGGCGACGGATGGCCGCATAATGCGCTGAGGTATAATTAGCTCATGCTCAGCTGCCATGCACTTCCGATTTTCCGAGACTGTAAAATGTTTCTCGTCACAGATCTGACTCGATGAAAAGCTTAAGCAGCGTTGTATCAATTACAATTTTTACCAAAGCGAAAATGTATCTGCATTGCCAACATGCAGTGGGCGAGCTGTTTCGGAATACGACGTGTACCTTGTGACCTTGAATGACCTTCACGGAGATCGTAGATCAATGTTATCGTAGTGAAAGCGAGGCGTAATGCGGAGCATCTAATCCAGACGCTTAACTGTCGCTCTGCGTGCCGGTGGTCTATGTACGTGTAAGCTTAATCTTATAATGCACCAGGTGCGTCGTAAAATCTCGCCGGCAAATGTGAAACGATCGTGTTCCCTGCTCACGGCCGACTCCCAATGCGTCAATATCTCGCTATAGTCATGCAGCTGCCGCTATACAACGCGACCGCTACGTTGTGATCGTCTGAGTACACTTGACACGGCACGTTCTTATTCCCGTCGCAGTTCGTAAGATGTTATGACCGAACTAACCTGCTCGACGTTGCTTGAGACTCGTTTTAAGGATCAAACTTCACCTACTTGCTCGATTTATTTGCGGATTTGCTGTGCAACAAATCTACTACATACGCAAGAATACGTTTTGCTATTTATTGCAATAAAAAGAGAATGGATAAATAAGTTTTCGGCTTGCACAGTTTTCATAATTTACGGCTGTAATCGTGCGTCATAAACCGAACGACGACGTAGACTGTGCGATCTGAGCGTGGTCCAAGTACGATATCGAAGTGTCTGGAGCGGTATAAGCTCGTACTGCGTACTCGCTTATCCAATCCAGCAGTGCGGTGTCATTAGAGACTACAGTGTACGTCCGTATGAGAATATTTACCAGGCGGTGAACAGTTGACGGTTGGTCCGGTCCATCGGTTGTCGTTACAGGTCAGTCGCCACACGACACTGGACTCATTGCAGCCTAGCACCGCCATGTCGGGTGTCTCATTTACCAGCCAGCCGTATCGAGGATTCTCCAGCGTCGGACATCCCAACGCTACACCACCGTCAACACATACATGTAAGCTTACACACTCCATTAGATTTTTGAACGACGCTGATACCACAGGTAATAGAGGACGCACACTAAAATTACAAAAAGCGATCTCAAAAAGACATGAAAAGTACTTTTTAAAGAGTGGCACGAATCTGCGATGAGTTAGACCAAGATACAGTTAATACGTTGAGTATACCATTTAGACTTAACAGCCATCTTCCGTGGTCAAGTTTAACATTAATAGGACAAAATCGCTTTTGCGATTCCGCTTATTCCTACACATTTTTCCGTGGCGTGGTCTGTCTGTCTGTCGTCTGTTTATCACATTTATCCCCCCTGCTTTAGCCTTTCGACGGATTTAGATGTTGTTTGGCATATACAACTGTAAGGTCCAATGACACACTGTCTTAGATAGAGGACCACTATGGACTGGGGAAATTTAGGACAAACCCCGGCCAAAACGTAAAAATGCAAATTGTGGCCAAACCATCAGTCCTGTGCTTTCAAATACAAACGAGAAGAGCGATTCCGCTTTTGCCAACTTACATTGATCCTCGTTTTGTTTTACACGTAACCACTAAACTCGACCTTGTATACTGCTACGTAAGGTCGAAATTTCAATTGCGTCGACCACAATGCAGTGCAAACGCCTTGACTATCATGGCCGTCAATCACCTATAGCATAGCGTTACAGTCAAGAACTGGACCTTTCAACCGCCAGTCCAACGCATCCCATCATCACTCACCGCCACGCGAGCAGATTTAATTACGGACGGTTTCTTGGCTAATCCATATACGCGCCGTAATCTGATTGTCTGGCTCCGCCCCGTTGTTTTACTCTCATCGCACCCTGCCGCCGAGCGTCCTTTTATCGCATCAAAGAACTATCGTGCTGCTTGTTTCACGCGTTACCGCTCTCTGGAAAATCCAATAATTCTCTGCACTAGTTTCTTCTGATTGTATAACCGCCAAACAGGATACATCAAACAAATTTTAACACAATGCGTCTCGAAAAACATGCCGCTTTGTCAGTCTTCAAAACTGTCTGAGTACAAAATTATTTTGTGCACTTGTTATTCGGACTACAGATAATCATTTTCTCACCCCAACTATGTAGTGAAACTGTCTTACGCTAAACGTAACCACGGTTCACTCTTCGACAAAAAGTCTCTAAGACACGCTGAAGTAAAAAGAGAAGGGAAAGAGGAAGTAAAAAGATAAACTTCCTAGACGTCGTGAAAATGCTGAAGAGAAACCTAATTTAAGTGCGGCGCATAATTTTTCCGAGTGAATGCGACCGACCTTTGTAATGGAGCAGGAAGTAGAACTGTTGATCGGAGTTGCTGCGGCGAGAAGTCAGGCGGACGTCGACGAAGTTTGATTGCGATTCGTAAAGATGTCGACGACGTTGTGCACCGGCACAGACTCTGCGCGTCTTCGGCGGCCTGGACCACTCTGTCACGACCGCGTACTGCTCGCAAGCCAACCCGGGGTACACCGCCCTGGGCGTCATGAAGTCAATCAGGGTGAGGTCGATGCGCTGACCGCGACCTACGACGATCCTCCACGGACACGGCATGGTCGACGTCAGCGGAGACAGCTGGAGCTCGGTTGCTGGCCGTGGCGGGTGGTAATTGGACAGGTAGCCGCTGAGACCGTCAACGATTGCTGGCGTGTCGGCCGAGCAGCCCACCGTGGCAGGAAGCGTCACTGTCGCAGCACCAAACGTCATGGTCATCACACTTATGTCCGGTTTACACGATCAAGCTAGCTCGTCGAGCTAGCTTTGTCGTGCATGTAAGCGGGGTATTAGTACGGTTGGAAATTCTCCCGTGTACAGTCGACTTTTAACAGGATGTCGTATAACCGAACTGTTAACGGTTGTTGTGAATTTCTGCTGCGCAGTTCAGTGTACTCGATTATTTTTCAGCAGTTGCGTGAAGAGAAAAATAAAATTGACGACCTTAATTTGCTGGTAGTTCAACAGATGCATGCGCCCATGTTTATAACTGCATGCATCTTGTACGTTTTGCGTAATTTTCCTTAATAATGGTCTACAATATACACCGGATGATCGGGCTTGCTTTTCTCTACGATTACACAACGGCAGATGCGCGCGTATAGAATAACCGCAACGGAAATGGAATATACGTTACATCTACTAATGCCTTTAACGCCGAGTCAGTCGTATTTTTTTATATACATGTATGTCTGTTTGTTACTGAAGTCGTTTGTCAAATCGATGTAGGCCTATTACAATAAAAGAATATCGCATTCATCATCATAGCTATCACTTATTACTCCAAAGCAACCGTGCCAAAACTCCTCTAATGTGGGACACATGCTAAGTAATCTTCTCCCCTTGTCCCTCAAAATCTCTTCGAGCGTCAGATTCTCCAAAAAATGCACAGTCTGCATCCCTCTATGACCTGAAGGTTTACGTACCCCGAAGCTATTTGCTGGCCACAAATCGACTGCGTCAGCTGAGTGAGGTGACCTACAATCGCCACCGGGTGTCGACACAGTGCCGAAACTATGACGGGAGGTTTGAAAGGTTATGTAATATGTATACACACAATTATGCACAATCATAGAAATTAAAAATGCATGCGGCATACCGGAAGCAGCTGCAGCAGTGTATACACACCTTTCTGACAGTCGGCAGTGACGTGAAGGTATGACTTGACCGTGGACACGACACAAGGGTCGACGGCGTCCAGGGCTGGGTCGGGTAGGGTCACGTGACAGGTGGGTCGGCCGGAGCACATGCGGTCGAGCTGACCGAGAACACTGACGCGACAGCCGACGTACGTGGAGTCCCGGACGCACCGACCGACGCGCATCCGCCCGTACTCAGCGCTGCGAATGACGACCACTTCGTCATACGACGCACACGAAGCACTGAACGTCTCCGAATGACAGTACTCACCAGACGACTGCTCGTGATGACCAATTTCTGCACAGAGAGTAAAAAGATTAACGGCAATCTATAGCTTCTAGTGATAACACATCTCAGAGCTACGAAGCGGCGTCATCTACCATATGGAATTGCATAGTGTTACCCGCCACCCGGCAGATGCGAACGAGCCCCGCGTTAACTCCAGTCACCTCCAGTTACATGCACGGACCGGTGTCGTGGAAAATTTGTCGCACCTGGAAAATTCTTCTCACCTCCATATTGTCATAATGTAACTAACGCTAACCCTAACGCTAACCCTAACCCTAAATTTAACCTTATCCTTAATCTTAACCCTAACCCGTACTGCTGCGTGTGGGAATAATTTTCCGGTGCGACGAGTTTTCCACCACACCGGTACACAATTTATGTACACTGGACGGATGGAGGGCTAAGTTGACTTTAGTGGTAGGTTATGGTCTACCATGGTTCACCTGTCCGTAAACAGTTACCTGGAAAGACGACGGACGAAGACGTCTTCTCTTCTCCGTCCGTCTTCGCCGTCCATCCGTATTTGCGGCTATCAGCAATTTTAGTAAGCGAAACGTGCAGGCTATATTAGGCAAAATGTCCTATAATACCTCTCGTTCGTAAGTCCAACGTCATAGTCGTTACGCATTTTACGTTCCAAGTCATCATTCTGTCGATCAGTCTCTTTTTCAAATTCAAACCAGTTACAACTTCACAAAATTTTGGCTGGACTACTTGATTTTCCACACGACTTACGCCAAAATTATGCTAATTCGTAAATATATACATTATATTAGTAAATACAGATTATACAGGAAATGATCGCGTTAATACGCCTACAATAGCATCGTGCTCAAATCCGAGTAGTAGGTGGGACGACGACGTTCGGTCATTCTGTCAGCCTGTGAAGTTTGCATTATGACTGTCGGGAGTCGATTCATCATCATCAGTCATCATCGCCAGGCGAACCGCTGACGTGCTATTGCTGTCTGTTGTAATCCCAAGCTGCTTTGCTTCCGTTTAGTTACTACTGAATCGTAATATCGATCAGAGATGGATGTACCGATTCAGGCATGTTTAATATGCACGGCGGAATAGGGGTCCGAACAAAAAAGACCTCACAAGCCCAACAGACCACAGAATGTTGGACAACAACGCGACGTTTTCTGCCCTGCGAGGGTCTCTTCATGGCGTATTGAACTAAAAGTTAACTGGATGCAGCACGGCATATTAGGCCTATCTGTCCCACATAAGGTTTCGGAATTTAGAGAATTTAGAAAATCTTGTCAGAAATCAGACAATAGCAGCAAAACCGTGTTTGCTACAATTATAGCTCATGAATTCGTGGCAAGTTCTGCACGTTATAAATGGCAGAAAATAAATTTATGCGAAGGCGCCCACATTTTGCGGAACATTTTACCATGTTTAAATCTGGCCCTCGAACTGGATCGTGTCCGTCCACTGTTTAACGTTAGCAACCAACAATCGTTGTTCATTTTTCTGCTAGCACAAATTAACTCCTAAGATTCCCCCTTTTAATGTCACCAAAACAAGTAACACATTATCGTTTTGTTGTTTTATGTGTGTACCATGGGCGTCCAAAAAACGATTTTGCTGTAGTGTGAACCTATAATTTATTTTTACATTCTTTATTTCGCCATAAATATTAGCAAAAAAACAAAGAGAAACAAAACGCACAAAAACGAACTTGACTGATTACTAGCTGACGTTGATGTACTTTGGGGGCAATAATTGCATGTATGACTGCTACGCGAAAAAGCTAGTTAGTGGCACTTGTAGGTCAGCATTGTATTGCAACTGTTGGACGATGCGGAGTGATTTATCCACGGAACTGACAAGTGCTGGAACCGACAAGACGAAGACATCACGAAGCCAACGTCGCACTGGATGAATAAAAGACCTGCGACAACGTGGACAAGAGAGATACGATCAGCAGGAGACAAGCCGACGACGCAATTCGTTCCGTTCGTATGGAAGCGGATCGTTCATAAATCTCTTACAGCAACAACGAAAAGTCACTCGAGGATGCGACGCAAACCGTATCCTATGCAGCCACTGGAACGATAAAAACCCTGCTGAGTCGTATACAAAACAAATACAAATACAATGTGGTCATAGGAAAGGCTCGTATCTAAAGTTACAAGAAATTTGAGCTAATGCTCACGAGACGCGCGAAAGCCTATAGCAATTTCTGTTAAGTAGATTAGGTGAAACTTAGGGTGTTCACGCTAAGTTAATATACAAATACCAAATTCTCTATCTGGATCGTATCACGATAGTTGCGTGGCGCCACCTTGTGAATGATACAGACTTGTGTCGCAGCTCGAAATCGCTAAAAAAATCCGTAAAAACCCCTATCTTGGCGTTTAAGGTCATCCAATGTCATCAAATTTGGTGGCAATCAAGAGCCAGTGTACGACTTCCTATTAGTGATTAACAGTAACCTCTCGCACCCTTTCTGAGATACAGCGACTTATTGGCTAAAAATCGCAAATTTTTCTCACCCTCCTCATTTAGCACTCTCGTTCGGGGTGACCCCCTTCGAATTTATGGAAAAGTTTTACGGTTCCTAAAACTAGAGTCTTCCAGGCAGCCGACGGTGAATATTTAGTAATTTTAGCTTGACCGTTTTTGACTGATCCATCCGTGTGACAGACGGACGGACGGACAGACAGACAGACTGACAGAATTGCGATGGCAAAGACGCGCTGAAAGCAGTAGCTGTTTTCGCGCGTAAAAATGGGAGTACAGCCATTCAAATTTCACGTTCCCACATTTTGTTCGGGGATCTAGTCACGGTGACGAGGTTTTGACCTTTTGACCAAAAATGTTGTGGTCAATAGTCTCAACTCTTATCAAGAATTTTGTGACACTTGCCGCTAACTGCCTTTGAATGCTCATTATGATGTCACAATAAATTATAGGCCTATGACATGTCTGCCTTGACTTCTGATAAAATGTGAAAATTTTGGCAGTTTTTAAAACGCTTATTCTACAGCTGAGAATAAAAAAAGCATACACCAGTCGTAGCCTATCAAATGACATTGGAGAGATTTTTAGTTCTTTTCGATTCTGACTTTATTCCACATGCGCAGATCCTGTTGAGTCTGGATTTCTTGTATATTCGCTAGATGGCACTGCTGTGAGAGATGAATGAGTGTGTGTATAGAAGGAACTGAATGAAGCGTCGTCAGAAGGATAATCTCCTGCTGCTGATCGCGTCTCTCGGAATGGAATCTCTCGATGTCGAGCGGATCTTTCGCTCGATAGGCCTACGACCTCGCAGCTGACCGTCAAGTCAAGTTTACAGCGAAGCTGATGTCAACCACACTACTACACCACGTCACAGCATCATCCCCACCATTATCAGCAGCTGCAGTACCCGGTTTGTTTCAGTGGTCGTCGTCGGTAACCCACCGATGCCGGACACAGCAGCAGCAAGGTCTCTGCGCGCTGAATATTGATCGTATACTCGCCACGCCACACGACGACATCCCGTCCCCATCGCATACATACACTAGACTGACCACACTCGGCGCTGCCAAACACACAGCCGCCACAGATTCCGCAAACTTCCGTCCGCCGTCAGTCCGCCATTCCGCAGACTGCAAAGCGCTTCCTACCGTACTATCAAAAGATCAGTGACTCTACGTTAATTTATATCACTTATTTCAACCGACAGATCTTTTACCTTCGGTGCAAAATATGAAGACAAAGAGGCTTGAAAGAGCGTCTACGGTCACGGACAGCAACAAACAGCAGACATCAAAGAAGTGGCCTATATAAAGCATCAGAGCATCTAGTTCGCAAGTAAATACGTCCGGAGTCCGCGCGTGGCTGGCGACGAACGCAATCGACCTCGACGTTAGTGCAGCAGCAGCAGCAGCAGCTATGTCTTACGACTTCGCCTAGTTCCAAAGGAATGCGCTTCTCTCCAAGCCTCCTTCGCATCAGTAGACCCACTTCATTCATTACGAATGCATCCGCTGCGGTCTTTTAAGCGGAATAGTTCTTGCAGCGCAAGCGATTCCGACTTTATCCTACATGTACACATTTCTCTGTAACTTGGTGTGTCTGAATGAATGTCTGTCGTCTCTCATACTCGTGCACCCTACTTAAACTGTTCCAGTTCGGCGGATTTAGATTTCATTTCACCGGTACAAATAATGGATACGATGATACACTGTATTAGATGGGATCCCTGACCTCAGAAAATGGGAGATTTGTGGGTCGCACTTCCCAGCCAAAAATGACATTGCTCCCGACTTACGAAAAAAGATAATTTATGCAACATCATGTGTCAGCATCGATTAACGATTCCGCCGTTTACCAAATTACTGTGGCGCTGGTTGGGAATTAAGCTCTCCAGTCTGACAATACACGACACATCTGCGGTCGACGGTATGCGTTAGCGTGCGACGACCAAGCCTGTAGCAAATTAAGTCTTTAAAATGCAAATCACGTGAGCGAATTGTAAGCAGAACAGCTGACTGAACGTGAACAGCAGCAAGAATATACTCAGTTCGGTTAATTCATGATCATACATAAATATATGTTTTATGGCTATACATGTATAGAAATCGCTAAAAATGACAAACGCGAGAAGTACTCCGACGAACGCTAAGATTAGCGAAGTGACGTGAAAAGAAAACAAATTAGCCTCATAATACGTTGTGTGGTTATCTGCGACTACTTATCCTAAGATCACAATTTTTTCTGGTTGTTTTTGTGAGACATTTTACTGCGCGTGTAATGTGCATGTCAGTCAGTAATATTTTTCTCGACGCAGGCGATAGATTTTCGATCTGCCGCAAAGTCCAGCCTTTGACACGACTGTACTGATCACTAATTGCACACCAGACCGCGATTAGACTTCGAAAACAAACAGCGTGTAGGGACCTACGTTTTTTTCTAAATAGAGGCTTAGAATGAGACAAATCTCCAGTCAACATGCATAAATTAGGATTGAATCAAAGCTATATGGATGCCGGAGGCGCACTACAACGGCTCGGCGACAGAACGCTACCGTACATAAGCTGATTGGTTCGCAAAACTGTTAAGAGGAGGATAAGTGCCTCAGGTGCGTTTTAAGTTCATGCTAAAGCTCTGGAGGCAACAGTGAACCAGTGTGTGTATCGGCAGAAAGCATCACGCTGTGGAATCGAGTTTTCAGATCGCTGGACGAGATATCGCTTGCATGATGCAGGAGCTTGGTTACTGAATGGCGCGACGGCCGCTTGACTGCTGAGTGTGATCGATGTGATATGGTCGCTAAACGCCAGCAGCAGCAGCAGCTATTGTCCACTGCTCGTTACCAGTGATCGTGCAATAAGCTCTTTCTATTGCGTACATGTGTAACTGGCCCTCGCCCGCTTTCCAAATTACTTAAGGCCGGTTGATTCATGTCCAGGTTAAAGATAAGTAATAAACTTGTTTGTTAAAGACGTCACTCTATCGACAAATTGATTTATTGAGTTATCAACTGCATAATAATTCATATTACACATCTATAACAGAAAGTCTCAAATAAAACATGTGAGATTTAGTTTACTGGTGACTTTGACTGCTAACGCCTGAGACGCTCGACAACTGAACGGACGGACGGACGCACTATCATGTCAATACTCGGCATCCACATCTTTCTTGTTTACAGCTGCGCCTGCTAATAAGCATTCGATCCAGCGCGGCGCCGCGTTGCGACTGAGCCGCGCTGCCTTGATACGATATCGGCAGAGAGAGAGAGAGACAGAGACAGAACGTGATGTTGTCGTTAATAACGCTTATCGTGACAGTGATCGCGCGTCATTGTGGCGCTGCTCGTCGTCGGCCATCACTAGAACCTAGCGTGCGTCGAGATTAAACAAATCGAGCTGCTGCTGCTGCTGCTGCGGCATTCTATGCAAGCTGCGAGGACATTGCAGCAAATTAGCAATGCTGCAACGCTGCGTCCAATTAAAACCACAGCACAACACCATGGCCAACAATCCAACAACTTATGTATGTTCGTTAGTAGATAGCTGTAAAAAAAGTAAAGATGAGATGTCGTCGACAAATGCCGACATAATATTAGGTCGTTCGGCCAGCCGCCAGACGTCTCAGGTTTTGACAGTAAATTAGGTTACCGCAGAAGCCGTGATTACGTAATTTTATGCATTATTTTGTTAGATTTTTATGTCCAGTTACTTTCAAATTTGGTCTATTGAACTATGGGCACACTCCGGCTCAGAAAAACGCTCGCGCAAATTTTGTTTTTTACGCGTTTTTTGTTTCGGAGTTAATAGCCCGCGTCGGACAGACGGACAAACAAACGTACGGACAAGACGCGTAATGCGGCCAATAGAACGGTTGCATAACAAAGTGTATGTCAGCAACTTGACTGCCATACAGCACGCTTAAGCTGTTTTTGAACAGACTGACTAAAGTCCAGGTTCCAAAGTTCTTTGGCTTTTTTATATCAACGATGCTATTCGTATTATAGAAGCACGATAAAAACACGCAGCAAGACAAGACAAACATGCAGTACGACTACGCCAGCTATAGACTGAGTATAGCAGATATTATTATCAAGAAGCGTGTGAGTGGGAATGAGCAGTATGTACCTGTAGTAGTGCCTGCGAGTGCGGCTGTCAAGGATGCTGCTGCAGCTACGACCAGCAGCTGCAACTCGCGATGATGCTGTCGGCAAAGCGACGCCATCACTGACGGAAAGCAGCTAATGGCTGGCGACGCACGACAAAATGCTATTACTAAAGTCAATCTTCGTCGACTTCCTCCTCGAGACGACGTGACAGTGTCCAGTGCGCATCAAACGCGTCGCTGTTGGCAATATCATCATCATCATCAGCAGCAGCAGCAGCAGCTTCCGCTCGATGAGCGCAGGTGCTTCTAGTCTCTAGTCTTTTCCCGCCACTCACCAGCAGCAGCACGACCCATGCATTGGTCGCTTTCTGCCGCCGCCGTCGCCGCCCGCGCCGCTAAAAATGCCATCGACGATAAAATGCTGCATGCGTAGGCTTGACGCGTCTACAAAGCGAACCAACCGGCAGTTTAGATCATTTTAGCTTAGTTAATTTCTGTCGCTTTGTACACGCCTTTAGAGACGGCCAGAATCTGGTAGTCTAGGCACCGGACGTCTGCGATGTCGTGACTTCGGGCAGTAGTCCGTAGAGATCGAACAGATCATGGACGAAGTCGTCGGGTGAATTCAGCAGGCAGCAGTCGAAGACGTCGTCACACGACGGTCGTGTGTGTCGCCTGGTGGCTTAGCGTCGTTGTCTGTCGCGTCGCTTTCGAGTGATCGCAGCGGTGCTCCGGCCGGACAGTCGCTCGCCTGCCTCTCTCTCTCTCTCTCTTTCTCTGCCTGAGTGTGTGCGCGTATGTGTGAGGTCTAGGCGCGTTCACGACAACGACAAGACATCACGTAAGCGTGCATGGTTTCCATCCAACGCAACGAACACAACAAACCAACGAACACATCGACCGCTGCGTTATGGCCGTTGCGTTCGTTGCGTGGGTTGCGCAGGATGGAAACCACACTCAAGCGCATTCGAGACGACAACGACGACGACGACAAGACATTACGTACACACACGCTGCCAAC
>Ga0209367_1003160_pt1 | contig 22230 bp, 10 predicted proteins | sample WorMetLIZISLAND2_FD_187412 | JGI IMG/M metagenome (GOLD analysis project Ga0209367, IMG submission 187412) | Marine gutless worms symbiont microbial communities from Max Planck institute for Marine Microbiology, Germany - Olavius geniculatus... ... | reverse complement strand
TTACCGGAGTATCCAGCGACCACTTTAGAATTTGAAGACATTGTCTACTCTTGAGGGATAAACTCTACGCATTACAATCCGTAATGACGCTGACAGTCTTCGATACTATATAGCGTCGTTAAATACTCCGACTCCAGTCCAGTCCAGAAGGAAGAGCCGGGAGCAGGAAGTGCCGGGGGAAGTTTAGTCCGGAGTTCAGTTGTCGCGTTCATTTAATAAAGGATTAAGAATAGTTTATGTCTCTCGTCGATGGCTCACAGACAGTCTACGGGCTTCAGGAAAAACCCCACGACCGTGGGAGATCGCCGCCGGGGCTGGAAGATAATAACACCAGCGGGGCGGCGATTTCTTCCACATTAATATGTATTACAAGGTTGTGTAGTCTATAGTGAATCTTTCAGTGTTGTGGGATCTTTGTTTTATATTTGCTGAAAGTGTACGCTGCCGGTAAAATAATAATAGCATTTGTCAGTATTTGAATCACTTATGACAAAAATGGCTTCCTTACTATAGCGTGATGGATGGCGTAGAGATGGACGAATTGAGAAAACCACGCTGTAAAACGGACAACATTAAAACCCGAAGTGTTAAACTCAGCATTTATTCGTGTTGCGTCGGGAAACATCTTGGCTTCAGAGTCGTCCAATGCATGCGGAATAGCTGAGCGCAGGCGATCAATCTTTCGTCGAATTCCCGAGCGCATCCAGGGTTGCACCGTGAATCGACGTGACGACTGTCTGCATGGAGTTAGGTTGAATGTTGCCTCGGCTCAGCGTTTAGTTGCGGCTGTAAGTTATTCTCCCTAGAACCGACCGACCAGAGAGCTTATTTCACATTGTTTCATCTGCCCACTTTTTAACAGCCAACCAAATCTGACCTACGACACTATCGACACTATACGAATCGCGTAATGCTAATCTTTATTCACCAACACAATGTGGTAGGTAACGAAACAAAAATACATAAAACAGTTACTACGGTATGGCACATCACAGACACACATGACCTTAACTATACAGAGTATAGAATTTGGGCTTAACTGGTGTGATAATAACGATGTGGTCCGGAAAGTAAGCGCTATTAAGTTATTTGTCACAGCTTTGTCAAATATCAACTGACATTCAAACACATTCAGGAAAAATTAAATTTGCAATAAAAATCAGTAAAAATCACACCACATCTCAAACACTTCAATGCTTGCAGGTACACTAATGCGCGTCGAGTGATTATATAGGCCTAGTTTTTGTGAAATTTAGCCTATAGTGTATTGTGCAATGTTCTTCTCATAAGACCTACCCATTAGCCAGGGTACATCCGGACAGACGGACAGACAGACGGACGGCAACCGTGCCACAGACGAGCTATAAGGACCTACAGTACAGCTACAGCATATAGGCCTAGATAAAAATAACCGTGTCTGACACAAAATGTGCCACTCATTACTATGCCTTAACAAAACAATTTGACAGACAATAAAAATCGATTTTACATTCATGGAGATAGGCGTACTTCAGTCCATATTTGACAACGTAACCTATCAGTATCATAACAATAAAAGTGGCCTGGTTTATATGAAATTGGATCACGATGTGCAAGTCGTGAAAAAGTCAACGTCATAAAACGGCAATATAAGTCAACAGTGCATTGTGAGTATTTTAATGTCCTATCGATACCTAACGCTTTCTCATGTCGACAATAGCCTATACATTCTCGTGAGGACACTGCACACTTTGTGGCTCTGTGTACACGGCTGGTAGCATGCAGCCTGTTCCTGTGCCATATTTTTGAATCGATTCCTAGTGGTTAATTAAATTGTTTCTATTACGCTTTTAGCAGTGCGGTTAATAAGGCTAGAACACTGCAGTCAAAGTCATGACCAGGCCAAGACCACCCAACGATACAGAAGCTGAAGACAAAGGATGAATTTACGAACTCTGTTTAACGAATAGACCTTAATGCAGATTTCATCTCTAATCTTTCTTACGACATTGATATGCAGTAAAATTACTTTGTCATTGGTAAGCTTTAATTTGTCACCCATTATAATTAAGCAAGAAAAGTGGATCTTGAGATGTTCACTCAATGGAAGTAAAAGACTAATTTTCTAGGCCAGTCCGCCACGGCCCATGCTTGACCTGAAATGGCGTGCTTTGTTGTGCTTAACATTAAACTAAACTCTCCTCACAGCTATTTAGCTATTGGACACCAGAATGCAGACGATTCGTAGATCAATCGTCGCGACTTCTGCGAACGCAGGTTGTGACAATGGCCTCGTTCCATTCATGCAGAGTGGCGAGTCAATAGACATTCGACAATTCAATGAGATGAGCGGACGCATTCAACGCTGACGATAACTAATGACACTAGCTGACAATCGCTCGATATAATGTCAGTCGGCACTGTCACGTACGGCTAAACGCAGCAGTCACTATACCTCCATCATCACGTGAACAAACTTGGTACGGAACATTGTTCGACGATGGAGCCAGCTACAGTCGCTAACGGGCTCTGTACGTCACTGAGCAGTGACCGGGCACGTCCACGTAGTCAGTACGTCGAGGAACCAGAAGTCAAAGTTGATCGAAGTCATCAGCTTGGACGCACACAGAGCACGCGACCACACACGACGCAGTACCACATCGACACACGCCGTCAGCTGAACCACATCAACGACCAGGTACTGTCGGACGAGTGCATTCCGTGCCTCCACTGTCCGCCGCGCAGTCGCCGATGTGCCGTCGTTGTCTGGCTTTGGTCACTGATCCGCAGCGAAACGTTCCTCTACCTACTGCATATCAGTTCCATCGCTTTCGGTGCCGTCAATAATGGTCTGCTATGACTGTTTTTTTTGTTTTAAAATTACGCGATCTAATTGCAGAATTTGCAGTAAGTTTTGGCACAATCGTTATAATGCGATAGAAGCAGCCTGGAAATGCTGAAAATCGTCCATCGGCTGTATTTTTTACGCTGGCAGTGCGGTCCTCTCCTCAATGAAATTTTTCTGGTGAGCTCAGAAAGATAAATGTTTTATTATGAATAAGTAAGCTAGAGTGCGCTTTAAAGCTGCTGCCGTTCAAGGTCATCCAAGATCGTTGATCGGTACAAATCGAAAGAGCGTAGCCTATGCAATTTCCTATAACCAACTACGTCAACGTTGCTTATATCTTGCACCGTTTTATATTTAGAGATATCGGCTTTAACAGTTGAGTAGCCTAATGTTTGTTTCTATGGCACGTCACAGAACACAACGCAGAAAGACAAAAAATAAGTAAGAGCCATTCATCTAGTGGTGTTCGTATAATTACTTTCCAAGTAATCAATTGTTTCAATCAATCACTCAATCACGAAGCAGCCACTTAGTGGCCAGTAGTTGATGAGATTTGATAAAAACATTAGTCTAATCAATGGCAATATTCACAAGACAGTGTAGAGACGAGTTTAGGCCTAAGCCGTAGTAGGAGCTTCCATAGTGACTTTATACTAACATTTTAGTCAGTGTAACAGTGAAAATTGGCAAATTGGAATGATTGGGTGATATTTGACAAATATATACCTATGAAAAAGTTCGTGGCTGAAAATCAGTGATTTTCGCGTAAAGATATCGCATGTAAATGGTTTGCAGGACTGGAACTACGACGAACAAACGCTGCACTGTCACTGGTGCACTCTAGCACGGAAACAGCGATCGCGCTGCTTGTCATTTTTATCAGGACGGCAAACGGCTTCACAGGTTACAGGGAAATGCGCAGCGTTATCAGTCTCCAGCAGGACTTGGATGCAGTCTTCTCCGACATCCACGTCCATCGTGTCCGTCGACTGCTTACCTTCTACCTCATCGGCGGCGCTCTACTTTTCACCGTCGCTTTGACGTTTTTCTTCGTCTTCTTCCACCTACTTCATCTCGGTTGGACGACCCTGACTAACAATTTCTGCTTGGTCACAATACTAGTCCTGTGGGACATGTACACCACAATGATCAACGTCACTGCCGTCACAGTCCGCGAAGATCGGTTCAGGGTTCGCTACGCTTGTCCATTCCTTCTAATCTTTGCTTGACCTGTATAGGCCTATGAGCAGCCTCAGATTCAGACGTCACCGATTTTATCATTTATTATTAATTATTACCTCATCGCTTAGAATTATTTTAACAACCCAACTGTATTCAGATAACGAAAGTGGCATATAGTTAATATTTGTCGTTTAATTTCAAAATTTTGAACACGCTCAGTCAATAAGGCTGGATTGGCCCGTGAGATGAAGTAGTAGGCCTATATGTACGTCTTGCAATCGTTCTTATGACGACGTGGTAGTGGTGGTACGGTCTACGTTGCGTTTTTAGCCGACCGTACTCAAGTAACGGTCAAGTTTATGGTACGAGTTGTCGTCTGTCCGTCTGTAACGGATGTATTGTGCCTAAACGGTAAGTCGTAGGGAGTCGGCGAAAGTATCATCGGATATGGCGCTGAAAACTTCCTATAGGCTGTTAATAGTAACCGGTGTCTCCATCTGCAGCGGTTTGGCAAATTGGCCGTAATTTTCAATCGAAATTTTCAAGCTATAAGTGGCAGTATGTCGGAAACGGTGAGAGATGGGGATAAGGTTATTATTGATCACTAATAGGAAGTGGCATACGCCCTTTCAGTATGATAAAAATTATCGACCTTTGATGACCTTAAAGGTGACTGATAACCAGTACGGTCGGCTATCCTAGCGACAGCTGGGCTTATTGTTTTACGTTAATTAATTACGTAGTCATGTAGAGTACCTTCTGAACTGAACAGCTATCATATTATGTGTAGATTGCTACGCACGAGGCGCTAGACATAATCGCCAGCATGTCGACTACAGCGACTAGCGACAAGCAATGTAGTCTGCGGCGGTTTATCAGTGCCGTCAAAAGCAGCCAGTTGTTCGCGGCGCCTGACTACGTATCGTCCGTTTGCCAGGAAGCAGACAACGGTGTGACTACAACAGCGGCCATCGAGCAGCGAACACTTACCACAGACACATATATTTGACGTCGCTGTCTGAATATCATACGCAGAGGAGTTTTTGATATTACTGTATTTTGATGATCTGTTGTGCGTCTAGTTTTCTTAAACGTTGTGTTTATGTAGCAATTTTGTCACTTAGTAGTTTCTGGGCCAACCGTTAAACTTTAAGTAAGCTTACAGGTCTGGCCCTTTGCTACGAGGTATTTCATCATCATCATCATTATAGCCGGAAGCAGGCCAAAGGCCTCTATTTCCGTCCGAAGTAAATAACTTTAACACAAATATCAACAAAAATAAACTAATACTGTTTTACACTTATTTGTCGTCTGTCTGTGACAAATGTATTGCGGCTAAACAGTAAGTAAGGGTCGGCGACTTCCTATAAGATGTCAATTATAGTAACCATGTCTCTATCTGCAGCGGTTTGGCCGCAATTTTCAACAAAAGTGTCAAGCTATAAGTCGCTATATCTCGGAAACGGTGACAGATACTGTAGGGTTGAGGTTGCTATTAATCAATTCACTATTCACTAATAGGAAGTCGCACGAAGTCGCACAAGCCCTTTCACGTGACACGAAAATCATTGACCTTGGATAACCTTGAAAGTTCATTAGCACTCTGCTATGCCAATCGTGCGCTATTGTGGCCGAACGGTGAGGGTCAGCGACGGTGCTTTTGAACAGGGCGACAACAAGTTCCTATAACCTATAGGCTGTCAATAGTAACCACGTCTGCGTGCAGTAATAAGATTATTCCAGTTACTTGAAACTCAAACTGATACTGAAATGATTGATTTCAGTAAAACTCATACTGAAACTAATACTGAAAAGATTTTCATACTGATACTGTATAGATATAGACATGATCACGAAACAACTTAACTGAAACTGTAATAGAAATGACTTCGATACCAAATGATTTGGTTGCCTTTGCCCCGAATTTCTTCAGCATGTTTCAATTAGCCTATTTACTGGCAATGGCAGTTTCTAGCTTTCACCCATTTTAAAACGCAATTCTTTATTCTGGATCTGGATAATGATTGCCAATCGTCTACTCCATGTGTTTATTTTTCACGTGTGTACTTGCGTACAGTATTAGTAATTTAGTAGTGCATTCGGACTGAAGCTCAATGCAAAAGTTTCAGCTTGAACTTTGAAGTTTCTGAATGACTGAGTAAATACTAGTTAGTAGGCCAGTAATTTTAGTTACTGTTAACAGTTAAATTGTCAGTGCACCATGCATATCAATACTGTTCTTGTGCTAGTATGACAATTAAAAAACTGTAACTGAAATGATGTAAATACTGATACTGAACTGAAATGATCTGAAACTGAAAAGAATTCAGATACTGTATAGAAACTTACAGTACTGCATATAAACTAAAACTGAAATGATTTTGTGAACTGGAATAGGCCTAACACCGTCTGTGTGTGCCACTGAGTCACGGTTTGGCCGCAATTTTCAATGCATGGTTGTCAACCTATTAGTCGCCGTATCCTAGAAACGGTCGGCAATTCCTAGCGACAGCTGGGTTTCTTGTATAGTCTTGTGCCTAGTCTTCGCCTGTTTTGAATTTTGTGCTGCCGTTCGGTGCAGTAAAAATTCACTGACTGATTATATTCCGTAGTTTATGGACCTACATGTATATTGTAAGATTTGTGAAATTTCTAACTGTATTACTACATTCCATGGTAATTTCAATTAGAATTAAGTAAAAATTTGACCAGTGGCCTTCTAGCAATGCTGATGACAGCGTTAATTCATACAACTATTAAATTTAAAACAGTCGAGAATAATAACTTTCAAAAGTAGTAGGCCTATGTGTCAGTCAAGATTAGTAACTGAAATAAAGACTCTGTATGTGCGTGTTTGTATTTTCACCAATTCCAATCACTAACAGCATACACAGACCCTAGTCTCGATATAACCCTTTCTCACTGCTCCACGACTTTGGTGACGCCCCACGGTGTTTGACGAACCACTTTCTATAACCAATCTTAATACTCATCCCGTTTTATCAACTGCTATATAGCATGCATTATAAATTTGTAATATGACACGTAAAACTTAGGTTATGAAGCTGAAAATATGTCAAGCAAAGTGGCACAGAGACGAACACATTAAGAGTAAAAAAGGCACAAAATACTAATGCTGAGTCTACAAAATAGGCCAAAAAATGGCACGTTTACATATGAAATAACTTTATCAAATATTAACCGATTTTTAAATTTTTTCACTGTCGGAATCAGGAGAAAAATTGTAGTAACACTATCACTAAGGATCCCACCACACCTCATGTGTCGTTACACTACCTAGTGAAATGTTGAATATTGCACTCAAGCTAGCGACGACACTCACCTATTGCGTGATTAACCAACCAGCTGAAGCAGGCGATCGTCACTGAGAGGGGTAGACTGTCACAGCATTTGGTTGATCAAGCCACTGGTCGGTGGCGTCGTTGGCTTAAGTGCGTCATCCAGCAGTAAAACGGACATGTTGAACATTCGATGTGAAAAATGCGAGATGTGACAATTAAACTGGACAATAACTGAGACAATAAACAGGTTGTTTCCTGTTGTTATTTTATTACAATGTGTTGCTAGAGATATCGTCTTGTTTTCAATTGGTGCTTTTAAGACACTAATATTTCACCTGGTAGTGCAGTGACACACATGAGGCAAGGTGGGCTCTTTAGTGATAATGTTACTGAAAATTTTCTCCTTATTCTGACAGTGAAATAAGTTTGAAAATTGGTTAATATTAGGTGAAGTTATTGGCATATAAAACAATGTGTCGTTTTTGGCCCACCCTGTAGAAGTCACATAATGTACAAATGCATGGCACAGTGCTTTGGTTTCAGAAATAAAATGAACATTTTTCACTGACAAAAATATGTCACTAAGCACATGAAATGCACAGCATTAGCAAGCCACCATCCACAAGCAATGCTAAACCAATGACAAACTGTTATATACACAAAAACAGAACGACAAGCAAGAGAAAAAAGACAAAATGGCAATCAGAGAAAGGTTAACAGAAATCGTTATACCGCAAAAAGTAAATATAATTTTAGAATAATACCGGATAATACAGCTAGAAATTAGAGATGACGCCAAAGTTTGTTACAAGCAATGAGTATCAGTGCAAACAAATGACTGGCAGTTTACCAAAGTCAACAAAACAATCCGATAACAAATAACGGAGATAAATTCACATCATATTGATACAACAATGACAAGCAAACAAGAAACAAAGTCAATCCAATGACCAAGCATCTTTTCTGTGTCTGAGATAATATTCTGTTCAAAAACAATTCCAACTTTTCCAGCTTTTCACCTTAGACAAGCTGAAGTGGCTTATTACTAGCAGCTTGAAAACGGCCAAAAATCACCTCTCTAACTATCATGGCTATATTCTAAATTACAGTTTGCTGTGCACTTAAATACAACAAAACTTTCAATAGCAGCATGTAACGATACAACCGACATCAAGAACATTGGGCGACTTCACTTTTTGACTTATAGACTTTCACTGAGCCTTTTCGCTGAGCCAAAGCTAAAGCTGAATGCTAAAGTCTGTATGTAGACCAAAGTTCAACTAAACAATTAAAAATGGCGGAAAACCGGTAAACCTAACAGGAAATAAATCAACCAGTTACGCTTGGACTTTCTTATTTAATTGCGCCGTGCACGCAAATGACGTAACTTACGTCATCGTGTAGCCATTACGGCGTTTATTTTTGGTACCAGACTGTTTAAATTTACTAAACTATCCATACATATAAAACTGTAAATAGTTGCCATGTTTTCGCTCAGCAAAATCACTTCACTTTTTGACTTAAGTAGGTACTTAGACCAAAGTTTAGGCTCACCAAAAGTCTAAGTCAAAAAGTGAAGTCGCCCATTGCCTCAGTGCACTGTTAAATTAGCTGACCTGTGTCAACTAAGTACTAATGGTGGAGTGGACATGAGCCTTAACAAGTCTACACATTACTAAGTGTCAAAAGCTGAAGAGACACACAACACCACTTGTTAAGTGATGCAAACTAGGGACCCTAATTAAATATTTGTCGCTATTATGGCAGAAAATCAAAACGTTGCGACTATTAAACTAACACAACATAGTACAAAACTATACTATCTACAGAAATTAATCTTACACAAAAGTAGGGACGTATTGGATTTTAATTGTCAAAATCTGCCCAGAGTCAAATTTACATGCTCAAATGTCACTGGATGTTTTTAGCAACACAAACGCAGATTTTTTTTCACAAGAGCTACAAAACTTTCTTACCGTAACTGAAAAATGGCTAAACATTGATGACCTCAAAACAATCCACACCACACAGTGTATTGAAATCTGAATATGGAGGATGGGCAGATGTCAGACATAGGAGAAGCCTGATGGGAGGTGTAGAAAAACAGTGAAAATAGGAGAAAAAGACTGCACCAATTACAATGGTTTTCTGACAACCGAGAGCATAGCCAACAGTGCTAATGCAAGTCTTATTTTTCCACCACGGCTACAAAAAGCACTTTTGACTGATAATTCGCAGATACAGACAGCATGCTAATAAAGGTTCGATGCTCCACAAAAATCCCCCGCACGATATAATACCCACGTATTTGCCGGAATAAAGTGCAAATAACAGCACTGGTAACTAGCTGACAATATGGCAGATGTGTGACTTGTTTGCCACACAAATAAATACGCACACCAGTAAGCAACAAAATGTATACAACATGTTGTGAATGTGTTTTCTGCAAGTTAGCTACTACTGGTGCAAGTTTAAAACCAAAGTTCATTAAGTTCTGTAGGAAAGGTAAAGCTATTTCTGAACTTTGCCTTTGACTGATGCTGCCATTATTTCAGCATTATAAACTGTGGGAAACTGGATATTTTTGCAATCATTATGCAATGAAACGAAGCAGACTTAATCAAATACGTATGTTATAATTATGGCTTTTTTGCCTGATACAATATATAAATAACTGGTTCGTTAATTACAAACTGTCGTGCAATATCTCAACAAAACTGATCGAACAGTATTAACGGTGGTGCAAAAAACATACAACTTTTACACAAATCAAACAAGTGAACAGTTTTCGAAAAGATTAGCCTCGAGGTCATTGCAGTAAATGGTAGACACGTTGAACATGTGACATCTTTCAACATGACCACACATCACTGCAATCATTGAGACTAATCATTTCCAAAACTGCCCATTTGCTCATGCAGATTATATGCATGCATCTTACACCTTTTTATGTGAAACCCTGTATTTATAATCCAAAAACAATGCACAGCCTCAGTAATAAGACTCACTTGTCATGGCAAGCTAATGCAACATTTACGCAAAAAAAAACAGCAAAAATTATACGGCGGCACAGTAGCAAGAGATCGTCAACATAGCCGCAGCTTATGACTAACTACAGCATAAGAGCATAGCCAGAACAACAAAGCCGTCCAATACCTATATCACACTATACGCATACTCCGATGATATGACTACTGACAAAATGACAAACCACACCTCGAATGATACGTAAATGTCAGATCCAAATCTCATTATGCAAGACAAGAATATGAAAAAAACACCACATGAAAACTACAGATAGTACACAGCACTGTTGATCGTCGTATGCAAGTGATTGTGAACAAGACGGCACAAGACTTGAACACAATAAGTCCCACGGCAAGCAGACAGTGAAGTGAAGATGTCGTTGGTAACACCACTACTAGACAAGTTGCATGAGACCAGCCATCACGGCAGCGCTCACGCCTCCAGCGACTGGCAGTGTCAACACCCAAGCCAGGAAAATGCTACTGAACAGTTTCCAGTCAACGTTCTGTCTAGAACGCGCCCAGCCGACAAACACCACCGAGCCCACCTTGCAGTGTGTCGTACTGATAGGCAGGCCGAGGTTTGATGCTGTGAGCACGGTCATTGCTGCGCCCAGCTCAATGCAGAAACCACTACACAATCACGTTCACACATTCTAATCTCACACACTGCACCTCATATATAGGCTCATATATTACTGAACCCACACAAAAAGTAATTAACTGCAACAACCTCGAACGCGCTCAATGTCCTAGTAAAACAAGAAGTAAAAATGTTTTAGATGACGTCTGAAAGTGAGTAAACAGTGTGAGCTGCATTTGAGAGTAACATAAACAAGTCAAAGATTGACAAATGCACAACATAAAAGAATAAAAAGTGAATATTAAAGATTATTAAGTGCCACAGAACAAAAGTGACTAATAATCATACTGTCCAAAAATATAACTAGACTACAGCAGTGAACCCTCACGTCAAAGTCTTCAAATAGCAGAGCAGATCACAGACTAATAATCTGTCAATAGCACTGCAGTACCATGTTAACTGTTTCTATGTACTTTGCAGCGTAGAAGAATTGTGGACAATTTTAGACTATCACCATTTTAATTTTATCAACAAGAAAATGGTGATAGTCCAAAGTAAGTAATCAGTATGCAGTACAGCGGAAACATTAACACGAAATTACCAAATACATAAAGCAGAAAATATAAAGCAATTAATTCCAGTCCCATTCAACAAAAAACAACGTATCTACTACTGATCTGGGTCTGGATCGATTCAACCCTGCTACAGATTTTTCAGCTCAGCCTGACCTAGCCTAGCTTACAGACCGGCCAGCCCATTCTCAAGAGCAGAATAACTCAACAATACAGACTAGTATACATGCACACATCAGATTACACACAACCACCTTGCATTTGATGGGAAAACCAACCCAGATAGCAGCATATGGCACATTAATTTATGGCTCAAATGTCACCTGCATTCCCCTAACTATCGCCCTATGTTCCCTAAGTATTTCCACATTTTTTCATGACCGTGGCATATTAATGCAGGTAAAATGCTGACAAAAATATCAAAAAATAAAACAAACATGGATGGTGATAGTCTAAAGTAAGTAAATAAAACAAACGTGGATGGTGTAATCTTTGCCAGATCCTGTCCCATGGTCTTGATGACACGTCGACCCCAGATCCACAGGCCAATGGAAATACCAACACCTCCGAAGAACAGAATCCACAACGGTGCAGGAGCAGCAGCTGCAAGCTCATTGCTTGCGCTGGTTCCAATGGTCCAAATGCTCACCAGCGGACCGATCGCATTGCTGCAAAATACACGAAATAATCAGCCTTTGCTGTGAAACACAACTGACCACATATAAATATAAATGAGCAAAAGTGCATACTACAAGCAAAAACTTACTTCCTCATTCAACTTGTTAGAAATGCAAAAGTAACTCTCAGCAAAAATACTGACAACAAGATAATGTTCATATGAACACGGAGTCCGTCCAATGCATTTCGAGAGTTTACAGTATATGTCCGTAAAAATATAATCAGTAAGCTGTTTAGACAGGTAGAAAAAAAATCAAACAGTTTAATTTCAAATTGTACACAGCAATGATCCTTTCATCCTTCTGTAATATTTATCTAAACAATAAACATTATCAGTTAGGAAGACCATTCGATTTGTAACCAGCGCTTTACTATAAAAAATCCATCGTCATCATGCATCTATCTTGCACCGTTATGGAGATATGGCGCCGCAAAGATAACGGGGTCACGACTTTAGACCTTTTGGGGGTCATGCGACGTCATCGGTCACGTGACCAGTCGACTCCCAAGGGTTTATTTCCTATGGGTGGTCCATAGTGACCATGCATCTATCTGGCACCATTACGGAAATATGATGCCTCAAATATTGGACGCACGGACGTGGACATGAAAAGAAAGACGGAAAAAAAGAGAAAGAAGAAGGGGAAGGGGAAGGGAAGGGAAAAGGAAAGTGGAAGGGAAAGGAGAAAAAGAATGAAGGTAAGGGTAAGGGAAGGGAAATGGAAAGGGGAAGGAGAAAAAAAAAAGTGGAAGGAAAAGGGGTAAGGGTTAGCAGAAGGGGAAGGAAAAGGGAAATGGGGAAGGGTAAGGAAAAGGGGAAGGGATAGGAGAAGGGAAAGGGGGAAGGAAAGGTAAAGCAAAGGGGAAGCGGAAGGTAGAGGGAAGGGGAAGCAGAAGGGAAAGGGGAAAGGAAAAGGGAAGGAAAAGGAAAAAGGTGAAGAGGAAAAAGCAAGGGAACGGGGAAAGGAAAGGAAAAAGGGATGGAGAAGGTTGAGGGAAAGGGGAAGAAAGATGGGAAAAGGGAAAGGGAAGGAGAAAAGGAAGAAAAAGGGTAAGGGAAAGAAAAAATGGAAGAAAGATAGCTTAAGAAAAGTTGGATGCACGGACGCACGCACATATGGACACTCAGGTGATTTTTTACTTGGACAGACTATAATTTACATGTAAACTGGGTGACATTCACTGAAAACAGACAACGACATGTTATTCTAGTGAACAGACTGAGATGTATACGGTTCAACACACCTTACATCATTTCCACCATGAGCAAAACCACCAAATATTGCCGTCAATATCTGAAGGTAAGCAAATAAGTGATACTGCTCGGGCCGATCTTCAATCACTTCACGAGTCTTTTGCACTATCTGCAATTCACACGATGACATCAAACCACAACTTAAAACAGCAATTAAATCTTACGACCAGACAAAGCCTGTTTGTATGACAGCCGAATAAACAGCAAAATGCTTTCCAAAAATTCTAGAGAATACATCTGGTCAAAAGTGAAGATGGTTTGTATTATTCTTCTTTTGATGACGACCACTGTTGCTCAGTCACCTTTGTCTACACTGCTTGACCCAATCAGCCTAATTTTTATGCATATCAAGCAAGCAATAGCACAATGGATGGGTAATGTCATCGTACGTTGCACGTCAGTCCGTCCATCTGGTGCAACGTTGTGGTATGGTGGTCACATAAGTTGGGCTACATTGAAAGTTATTACATGAACAATTAGCCAAGAAGGCTACCTTGACTCTATGCAGCACTAATGTCAGCGATCTAGTGCCGTCCCCATCACCTTAACCTACATTAAGTTCTTAATCACCAATCTGACTGGTTCCAATGCAAATTACTATATTTAACGCTATTCAAAACAAACCTCGTCATCAGGCAGTCCTTGCATCACCAGTTTGGCCTCTTCCTCCTCCGCAGCTCGCTTCTCAATGTTCAGTGCCATTGACTTGTCGACCGGAAGTAGACGGCGATCTTGCACGTCATCAATGGAAATTGAGTAGGCCCTTGCTCGCGAACGACCCGTCTGCGGAGTTAGTAAAAACATCACAGGATCAACCATACTCTTCAACATTTCACTCATGCACAACGCCAGCTGTGTATATCAGGGACTTTAGCTGTCCACTGACCATCAAAAATTATTACCGTGCGAAACTGACAACTGACTCCTTAGACGGATGGACACTGTGACCAGTTTGTTAGGTTAAGTTGAAGGAGTTGACCGAAAAAATCAAGCAGAAATTCTCAGCCAAGCAATAACAAAAAATTTGTTATAATTCAGCTCTGTTTCAGTAGCCTGCACGATGCACATCTGATATGCTGAACACACCATAACATATGGACACGCTGCTGCATGATATTATGTCTAAAACAGCACAACTGATGGATACATCAGCACAGACACGCAACACAAAGAACAACAAGAATAAAACAAACAAGTGAATTCACTCACCAGCTGCCGGTCCGTGACTGACTCGGACTGGGAGCGAACTCTCTTGCCAGGCTCACGACGCTCAAACTCCGCAGTAGCCGGAGAACTCGGCTGAATCATCGACTTGGAGCGAGAACGCGCTACGACATTACAGCCACAACAGAACACGCTGACATCGCATACACGATGTTTCATTAAAAGTGCCATTTTTCTTTCTTTTACGTTCACTCAAACTATGACTGATTTACACGAAATTTTTACCAGATGTAGCTGAAGTAATACTAATTCAAAATTTTTTGACAAAATTTGCTTTTTTTTTTTATAGAATATCGTGTATAGAGCTGCAAATAAACAACATTTGATAACTATCACAATGAGTTGTTAGTTTCAGAGCTTACTCACCTCAACTCGAGGGTGGCTATCTATCTACCACATTACTTTACACTGGAAGCGTTCAACAAATTTCTACCTACAGCACCTCACACCTCCGACAGCAGCACTACAGCATAACCAGCAAAACCTTTTGCACTAATACTCCTATAGTCCAGAACTCACTGTCATATAACTGTAGATATGCCACAATTCTCAGCAATTTTAAGCATAATTTAGGAACATAATTGTTCAAAACTGCCAATTGTAAACGTAAACACTCAACACTGCTATTATTTGCCTCTGATTCGCTAATAACAGATAGTGCTACAAAACCACGTTCTCACTGACTGAAGCAAACACTCTCAAATATTAGCAAATATGATATAAATTATTTAACCTATATAAAAACCTGATGTAAAATAAGTCCCATTGAAAAAAGTCGACATCAGTGCTATTATATTATATAAATATTATCTCATGCTCCATATAATTGTTCTGTACTTTAATAAAATACGCAAAAAGCAAAGGCGCCAGCAATGAACGAGCAAAGTTCCTATCTATCAGTGATCTTAGCACAGCTTCGCTCACAAAAGCTAATTCGACTGCGCTCTTGACAATTCTGTGCCTAAGTCCAGCGCAATCATCTCTACAGCACAATAGTTAATTAGCTAACGGCTGATGTAAATAAACCCACTCACCAGTATCTGGTGTGCCGACCGAAAGAAAATGCTCTCTATTATTCTGAGGAATTTCGCCATCATCTTTAATGTCTGCCACATACAGAATCATTTCACTAACAACACCAGAAAAAAACAAGAAATAAATTTTTTAAAATTATATATTTATCTAAAAATGCATTTTTTGGCATCATTAACTCATGCTGCAGTTACCCAAGTCATCAGTATAACAACAAAATATGAGAGTGCTAACAGCATAATAATGCTATGCAATGCAATGAAAAAATGCATATAAAAATATAGCAATATTACTATGCTATCAGTCTATCGCTGGCATTGCTCCAATCATAAGACTAACAACAAAAAAGATTTTCCTCTGACAATTTGCTGCTATTTCCTTCACTTCCAGTCAATTCTAAATATTTCCAGATTTTCCAAAAAGTGGTCACAGTCACCATCTCAGTCTATGTTTGAATAGTACTAATAATTTTGAAAAATGTGATGAGACAAAACGTTCGCAGTGAAGACAGCCATATACACTGTGTCCCAAAAAAACATCCCCGACATTTTCGACTGTAACAAGAAAACCAATTACCAGATTTTGATACTTTTTTGGTATGAATATTCATGACACACATTGGCATAAAATGACTGTTCACCCAAGGTATGCTTCTACACTACCTAGAGAAAGCAGATCAAGCGAAATATGTGTTGAAATAAACAGAACATGAAATAAACATCCCCAACATTATTGATTATAACTTGAATGAAGATTAGCAGAGTTTAATAATATTTGGCAGAAATATTTCTGACACAACTGGCTATTAAGTATTTTATTTTCCACCTTACCCAACGTCTGCTTTGCACTACCTGGGGAAAGCAGACCAAGCATAATAGTGTTAAAATTAATGAAAAGACGTCAATAAATTCCATCTATCCTAATCTGTGGGTCCCAACAGCAGGTCTATTACAAAGTTTGATTGTCGTGCAGCAGTGTGTCTACCAGATAAAGTTTAGAAATGTTTGTTGAGTCGAGAAGCGACTGGTACACTCTGGATTGGTTTGGAGCAGAACATTATCGATACTGCTGTAAATGAATGGAGAAAGTGTCTCCTTGCCTGTGTTCGCATAGTGGGCCAACACTATAAGCAATTTTACTGCAGGCAGTTGAAAAATGGACAACTGGATGAAATGTCAGCCAAACCGTCAGAAATGTAAACAAAATGTGTTTTACGCGTTATGTTAATTAAGCAATCATATCGCATTGAATAAAAAAGTGATATTTCACTGGTGGTGTTTTCCCAGGTAGTGCAGAAACAAATGCTGGGTGAAGTGGAAAACTGAATTGTCATTTGATGGCAAGTTGTGTCAGAAATATTCGTACCAAAAATTATCATAATCTGATAATTGGTTTTCAAGTTACAGTCGAAAATGTCTGGGATGTTTTTTTGGGACACAGTGTAGTACACAAACTACAGCTAAGAAATAAAATTCACTATGCCATTGCAAGTCAGCATTACTAATATGCCAGACACAAAGCAAAAAGTCACGATCACTTACCAACCGTTGTACTCAAGTCTCCAGAACCATTTGTGTAATAGTCAACGATTTTAACTTTTCTTTTAGGCACCAGAGGGTCTCCACTGTTGCCGGACAGCGACGGCGACTTGTCAACAATTGGACGATCCTCTTCCTGGATTGGTTCCAACTTGCTGGACTCATCTGATAACAGTTTCTCCTGCTCCTGTGCTTCGTTTTCCCTCATTAGCATCACTTTGTCTGCAGCAGATCACGATTCACAGCATGAAAATACACCGTACACAACAGACACTCGACAAAAGAAAACAAAACCTACCAATGAAACATATGTAGCAACTTGACCAGAGACGGACATTATACTGTTATTTCTTTTTGTAGTTAGTTATTAGTTAGTTATCACTAGAGACATCAAGACCCTTGTCAGTAAGGAAGTAAGTAATTAAGACAAAATGACATAGATTAACAGTCACAATCCATAATCAATCAGTACGTCACTGTTTTTGTTTCACTGGCCAATCTCCTCTAAAGGACTTCCTGCTTAGGCTAGGTTGGCCAAAAGGAACTTCTGGGCACTATTGACATGCTGACTTTTCCATCAACTTCTCGAACATTTCCATGTTTCCAGTCGCATGATCACTTGGTCATAAACCGGCTCTAATCTAGCTAAACGATTAATGCATTACATTCACTCTCTACAACTGTTTGAAATAAATATCCAAAAGATGAGAAAGTTTCAGCACATTGGCAGTGCAGTAAGGTCATGTGACAAATCGAAAGTAACGAAAATGCCAAATTCTCATAGTTTGAATGCAGTTACCTGTTCCAATGTGAATTTTCATTTCCTGGTATGAAGCAAGTATACACAATTTAAAAAAAGTAAATTCCCATAATGACAATGATTAAAAATGTGGTTAAAATGTAGTTATGTAAATACTCCCAGCTTATAGCAAGCACCAGGCACCTATTTCAGATATATTTTTCACATACTACCCTGGTAATTCAGACATGACTGGCCAGTGATCATACATTAAACTGAAGAAGCAGCTTACGTTTTATCGTTTTCCTCTGCCATGAAATGAACAGAAATCTGATTCCGAGGGCAGTGATTATTCCGCCGCCAAAGCTCAAGATGAATATGCCCCACAATGGAATTCGATCAAAGCCTAGCACTGCAAAAACACATTCAACATAAACACAAAAAGATGCACTAACTAATTTTACCTAAAAACTGACAAACATTAGGCAGCAACTTCATTCTCTACACAGGCTGCCATAGAAAACAAAAACATGATACGGACAATAATGCATAACATGCACTTGAAAAACTGATCACCTTAGTCTACTGCATCAGACCAAACCCAACAAAAAGCCCAGCTGTCGCTAGGAGAGCCGACCATACTGGTTGCCAATGACCTTCAAGGTCATCCAAGGTCAATGATTTCCATTTAATTTGACGGGGCGTATGCCACTTCCTATTAGTGATAACCTAGGCAATATCTCTCACCATTTCCAAGATATGGCCAGTTTCCCATTGAAAATGCACATTTTTCCTGCGCCCTTCATCAGACCCCCAATTTGAAAATGTTTCCCTCAGAGTAGATTGCTGAAATTTTGCATTCCCGAATTTCACACGTATGGCTAATTATTCGTGCAAAAAGTTCTCCCCTACAACCTACCAGTTCAAACGTTACAGACAGACAGACAGACGAACGGACGACAACCATGCCAATAGCTCGACCTTTACTTAAACATGGTCGACTAAAAATTAACCAAAAAATGAAACATAATTATCAACACCAATGATGCACCATTGGTAGAACTGACCACAACTCAATCAGTGACTATATACTAAGAAAGACTTTGACAGTTTTGGACAATTGCTGAAGACGATCCTGTTTAACAACCTCTACTAGCACAACCAGCTCATAAGAATTTGTTAAATGGTATCAACTCTTGAAATCTGTTTCATGTTATTTACTTATATATTTACCAATACACAACAGGTTAATCCATGACAGTAAGTAACACGTATAGTGGCAGGAGTTGTTAATAAGGATGCTCACATTCTGGACCATCGTAGAAAATTGAGAAGAAATTGACAACGATGGTGCATGCATAAAAGATTGGTAGAAACCTCAAACCAGGCTCCAATGGGTCCGTCTAGCAAGCACACATTCACACGAAACTTTGCACCATATCCACCTTCTATGCTGATAGCTACATATGAAAATGTCTTACATTATGTCAGTCAAACACAGTAAGAACAGTAAAGGTAGGTCCATAGCTCTTTAGAAGCGAACGCCTCACAGAGCTACGAAGTGTCACTTGTCATATGGGATCACCCGACAGAAATGAACGCGTCCCGTCTTAACCCCAGCCAAATATGCCGGTACTTGATTTACCTACCCCAAAGGGATGGAAGGCTGAGTTGACCTAGGCGGCAGGTTACATACCGAGATAGTTTACCTGCCCACAGGCAGTCACCCATCGCAGTACTAATACAGTAACTTCGCTGATCAGATCAAACGTGTTATCACTACACCATGCCACCAACCCAACAGTAATAACAACAACATGTTCAGTTACAATGCTGTCATAATGACAATGCCACTTAAGTTAACTTAGTTCATTTAATGGTGCCAGAGTGCCTAGTGGCCGCTGACTATCCCACACAGGGTAGAAGGCTGAGTTGAACTGGTGGCTTGTTAAAGGCCTCCTGGGTTTACACGCCACAGTCACCCATACAGGTATCCTCTTCAACTATTTCAAGTACAACAAAGCAGCAATGAAAACTGCATTTCACAGCGATACTTAAAAACCTACAGAACTTCCAATTCAATAAAATAACTGCAAAGTATAAGAGAAACGTGAGAGGAACATACCTCAAACAAGATGAAATATTTACAGACGAGAAACAGACCAACGGACACAGCTCCTGACATAACTGGTGATATAAACCATGATGAAACTGCAACAATAGATATATATATATAGCAATTAACAGACTCTAGCTGAATTCACATCAATCAATGACTCAAAATACATTTATACATTTTAATGTCAATCAAATCAAACAACCAAATGTTATTCGTTGTACGAGTACATCATCACAAATTCACAATGAGAAAAAGACAACAGCTTTTACGTGCATTCATATAATCAATATTTCAACCTGTCAATCGATCACTCATTCAACACATTTAATAGTGTTCAATCTGTCATACATGAATCACTAAAAGTGCACTGGTAGAGATTAAGATGACTGTTCAGGCTCATGGTGCTAGTAAAGCATTCAAAAATGTTGCAGACTGCAAGCTGATCTCAATATCTCAGTTTACAACAAGCCCAGCTATCGCTAGGACAGCTGACCATACTGGTTGTCAGTGACCTTCAAGATCATCCAAGGTCGATGACTTTCATCATCTGAAAGGCTGTATGTGATTTCCTATTAGTGATCAATAGCAACCTCGACCCTATCTCTCACCATTTCTGAGATATGGCCAATTATAAAACTTGAAACTTTCCATTCAAAATTACAGCCAAACTGCTGCAGTTGTAGACATGGTTACTATTGATAGCCAGCGCCCTATCCGACGGTATTATCGCCAACCCTCTATGACTTACCGTTTAGCCACAATACTGCATGATTGGCATAGTGCATTATGACCCGTCAAGGTCATCCAAGGTCAATGATGATTTTGATGCCATTTGAAAGCCTGTATGCGATTTCCTATTAACGGTCAATAGCAACATAGGCCATACCTCGCATCATTTAGCCACAATACACCTATATACAGACAGACAACGACAACCATGCCAACAGTTCGGTCGTTATTTAAATACAGTCGGCTAAAAATGCTGGAGTGAATATTTTTGCACCCACTGAGTAACAAGTAATGATGTCATTAGTAACTCTGACTTGGTAGCATTAACGCAAGATAAGTGCTATTTTCGGGATGTTTTTGATGTCGGGCGATCAATGAGCTTGTTCTTTTAACTTTTTGAACTGAAAATGGACACAGTGGTTAGGCCTACTTCAGCCTGAAGAATGCTCACAACGATTATGGTTTTCTCTATGCCCTTTGGTTCCAGAGTTAGAAGCCCATACGGGACAAGGAGACAGACAGGCGCGGACGGGTAGACTTGCATTGCGACCTGTCAACGTGGCTGCAATACAAGCACTAATGGGTTACAGTGTTGTTATTTACTGGCTGCAGAGCTTACTTACTTATAAATCCCAGCTTCTTCCAGTCAACCCCGCCAGCACCGTGCGCCACCAAAGCGAAGCCGACAGTAGCTCCAACGATACTATGAGTGCCGGAGACAGGCATTTTGAACACAGTTGCAATGAACAGCCAAACACAGGAGCCTGCAAACAGCAACCAACGACCAGTCTGCTATCAATCTACCCTGATACATATATACATAATTACATAAATTATGTTTCTCAAAACTGGCGCCTTATCTTGTAGACAGCAGGTCAATAGTCAATACAATTATGGGGTACAAATAATTTGCAACCAGTCACACACAGTCTGTAAAAAAAATCCTCTATGCCAACAGTTTACATTTTTTACACTCTACAAAACTATTACTTCGTAGCAGGGCCGTATTTAAGAACGAGGTGGATTTAATGGGTTCAAACCTTCCCAGAAAAGTTGGGAATTTATTTCAGTTAATGCAATGGTTCTGCCCAGAACAGTTTAACATTTTTTCTGCTCGCTTCAATCATAGTTAATCTTTATCCCCCACTTATGAATTTGTGTTGCTGCCCTTGTTTGCCTTTATTGTTTAAACTGCACTAAATTTGGTAGGTTGATTCGCAGAAAAAAATTCAAATTGTTGCCACCAGGTGTCACATTTTAATTTTGCAGAGGCTATCAGCTGAGGCTCTGCCCTAGACCCATTGGGGGAGCTCACAGCGCTGCCTTAGATCCTTTAGCTGGATTTGAGGGTTTCTACTTCTAAGATAATAAAAGGGAAGGGGAAAAGGGGAAATGGCAAGAGAGGGAAAAATGAACAAAAAGAG
>Ga0209367_1003159_pt1 | contig 22235 bp, 15 predicted proteins | sample WorMetLIZISLAND2_FD_187412 | JGI IMG/M metagenome (GOLD analysis project Ga0209367, IMG submission 187412) | Marine gutless worms symbiont microbial communities from Max Planck institute for Marine Microbiology, Germany - Olavius geniculatus... ... | reverse complement strand
GACGAAGGATCTTTGGAGCCAAAGGGAGTAGCTTCATGAGACTTTGCCACGTGACGTGCTGCTAGATGGGGGTGATAACGCGGGTACAACTTTTAGGGGGCACCGCCCCCTTAAAATTTGGGAGTGTAAAAATGCGCAAAATTTAGTACGTTTAACGACAACTTTCGACTTTGAGTGCAAATATCTCTGAACTGCATAGGGATATCAACAAGCGGTAAACGGCGTTATCAAGTACAGTTAATTCCGCGTTGAATAAAAGAAATTGTGTGAACTTCAGTCCACTAACATCAGAGATTACGCGGCTAATGTTTACCCACCAACATCAAATTTTTCGGAAAACCATATTTCGGCCCCTAGGGGGTGCTGCGCCCCCAAATTTTTACAGGCGCTAGAAAATGACCAAGTCTTACTAGCGCACCCCTCATCGGGGACGGGGGCCTCCTTTACATTTTTTTTTAAAAACTGATGAAAAATTGGCTTAAAATGTAGCGTATTAGCCGCGAGAACTTTGGAGCCAGGGGGAGTAGCTTTAATTAACTTTGCCACGTGACGTGCTGCTAGATGGGGGTGATAACTCGGGTGCAACTTTTGGGGGTCACCGCCCCCTTAAAATTTGGGAGGGCAAAAAACGTCCAAAATTTATTACGTTTTACGACAACTTTCGAGTTTGACTGCAAATATCTCTAGAACGTATAGAGCTATCGACAAGCGGTAAAAAGCGTTATCAAGCACAATTAATACTGCGTTGAATAAAAAAATTTGGTGAACTTTGGTCCACTAACACCAGAGATTATGCGGCTAATGTTTATCTACCCTAAGTCAATAGTGCGCGTTTTGCGTATGCTAATGCATTTGTGTGCGGGCCACGTGACTTTGCTACCGGGGGAATTTCACCCCTCAAAATTTTTCCCCCAATCGGACTTAGGGCGCCGGGCGGACTCACGTTGGGCTTTGCCCGAAATTTTTAGTTTTTTTTTTCTGTTTTAATTTTTGTTTTGTTTTTTCTTTTTTTTCCTTTTTGCTTCGTATTTTTATGCGTTCGTTTCACTGATGTTATGGCAGGAGTTTGCGAGCGCTGATGCTGAGTGTGATAGAGCAGCGTGCGGGGCAGTGGGGGGCCCTGGCTGCTGCAGCTGCGTCTGTGGCTAACTCCCAGTCTCCAGTGACAGCCGGTGACGACCAGGCCGGTACTGCTGCTGCTTACGGCAATGTCGACGGAGATCAGCACAGCGTTTCCGATGGCATCAGCTATGACCATCCATCGGTCAGAATCTTCGGTTTAGAGTGCACTTTAGCTAGGCTCTAGGTAATTAAGCGGTTTCGTTTTATTCAACTTCATTAAATATTATTGAAATTTTGATAGGTGATACCGACTGAGGAGAACACTGAATACTCCGGATATTTCGTTTTCTTAATTGAACTTTGTCTTAGATGTTGATTCTTTCTGACTTAACACTGAACAATTACTTTGGATATTTCACTTTGTTCAAATACTGATAGAGTGAATTTTTGTTGCAGCTGAATAAGTATTCTCATTCTTTATTCTATAAATAGTAAAGTAAATATTTGTATTCAACAAAATTAATGTGAATTTTTTTTCTGCTTTGTCACATCCCTAAATTGGTAAGACAATCGAAGGTCAGTCTGGGCAGGGGAGGGACTTCCTAGCCTCTCACTCATCCCAAAATTTGAAGCTTTTTTTAAATATCTAGCAATAAGTGGATTTGTCCTGATAATGTTGCAAAATGTAGGAAAATATTCACCCAGTGGACATAGTGACAGATAATATATGCCATTCTGGTAAATAGACAAAAGTGACTATAAAACGCAATCACGTATGTCTGTTATGCAAACTGTTGTAATGATTTGCTGTATTGTTTGTTTTCTACAGCCGGTGCTGGACTATGTGGATGGCAATGGTGTCTCATATTACATTGACATGGACAGCGTTCAGTGTTCATCTGCCACATCAGAGGAAGGTTACGGAGATTGGTCGGGAGCAGACTATCTGCTCAGCTCTAACATGTCAGTCCGTCGGACTTATTTCTGTTATCACTTGGGATAAACCCATGGTTCCCATGCATTCTTGAAAATCCCGAAATTGTAATTTTCTAAATCCAAAGCATTGAAAATCTTTGAAAGCATGGTTGGTCGTTGAAAGTCCTGGAATTATTTCAAAGAAAAGTGAAGGGAAATCTGGAATGAAAGTATAAACATTTGACATATTTGTACTGTGTGCTTTAATTTCACATTTATTTTGCCATTTTGAAGTTGTTAAAGCCGTAGTTTGTTAAGCGATGAATCCTGAAAGTAATTAATTAATGTCAACATTTAGTTCTTGAAAAATAGATTATTGTTGGCAGTTCTTGAATGTTTTTGAAATGTCCTTGAATTTCATTTCTTGATTACAGTGGGAACCCTGTAAACAATTTCTCTAGGTCAACTCAGCCTTCACCCCTCGATGGTATGCTTTAATGAGTCAGTTAGAAATGGCTAGAAGCAATACTGAGTCTGCAGCTTTAACCTGTATGTCTAAATGTCTACCGGGTGGTCCAAAAAAATGGCACAAAGTTTATGGCACCATAATTTTGCAACCGTACATCACAGAGTCATGCAGTTTTCAGCAAAATGTTCCGGAAGAAATTCTTTACATGACTAAAGTCACTGTTTAAATACAGCGATTAAATATTCTTTGTTTTTGCCGCCAGCAAGTGAACTGTTTTTTTTACAGATCTATTCAAAAAATAAAAGTGACACATTTTTATAGACAACTGTGTCGAAGGTAATACTGTTTTTAAATAGTTTACTTGCCAGCGGCAAAAACAAAGAATATTTAACTGCTGTATTCAAACACTGACTTTAGTTATGTAAAGAATTTCTTTCAGATCATGTTGCTGAAAACTGCATGACTTTGTGATGTCAGTTGCAAAATTATGATGCCGTAAACTTTGTGCCATTTTTTGGACCACCCTGTAAATATGTCTAAATTCTATTCATATTGTATTGTATGTCTTGCTTCTGTTATCACTTCAGATAGACCATTTCTCTATGTAACCAGCCACCCAGGTCAACTAAGCCTTCTCTCCTCTGTGGGATGGTTAATTGAGTATTAGTCTGTCTTGCTTCTGTTGTCACTGACACATGATCAACCATCCAAGGGCCGCATTTTCACAACTCTATAAGATGCTTTCCAGAGGTCTTCCATGTCAGATGATTTCAGAATTCCATAGAATTTTTCATCTTTTTTCAAATTTTCTTCGGCTTTCTTTGCGTTTTCAAAGAACTTTTGAGCTGTAGACTAGTTCAACCAAGGCAAAAAAAAATTCCTGTGTTTCTGGTTGGTGTCCATCCCTAGAATAACCTGCATCTCTAAAGTTTTTATTGGACCTTCAAAAATCGGACAGAATGTGCGTGCTCATTTTTTTCTGATTTCCTCTGATGAGTTTTTTTGCTTGTCATCCAAAAGACCGGGCCATCAGAACCTCGGACGAGGAAATTGGATGCATCGTCCATATTGTCTGATTTCCTCATCCAAGAACCTCGGACAACACCTTGAATGAGGAAATGGGTGCATGTAGCCGTGAGTTAGTGGTAACTAACAGAATGTTGTGATGCTGCTGTTGCTGTAGTCTGAGCGAAGAGGATGATCTGATGCAAGATGATGACTACGAGGAAATGGACCCCGAGATTGCAGCGGCTTACGAGCAGTTCCTGGACGAGATGATGCACAACGAGTCTTGCCGCCACACCTGAGCAGCTGGCCGACAGCATTGACTATTGATTACTGACAGTATTGACTGTTGATTGACTGTGTGCACTGATCATCCAGTGTGTCTCAATTTGATTGAATTAGAGCTGTCAAAGCATTAATTTTTTTAACGCATTAATTAACGTGTTATTAATGAACCCAGGCTTGTTGAGATTGACAGTAGGTAGGGGGAAGTTACCCTGGGCCCTGCGACATTTGGGGGGCCCCGCCTGTAGAATATAGAAAGTTAGAAAGCAAATAAAAACACATTTTTCAGCAATAATTGATGTCATCGCTAGCGTAGAAATCTATTAGCTTGTCATCTAAATAATATTTATTTACATATTTATTTACAGTAATGATGGAGCGGCACCTACAGTTTAGTTATTTGAATTCATTCGATTGTCAAATAACCATAGTTTAACGGAATATTGGAACTTTTGTTTCACAGAATTCAGTAAACTAAATACATTTATACATTTATGCCTGTGTGTTAATTTTTTTAATGCACGTTAATTTATTAATGCATTAACACATTAATTAATGCATTAATTTGACAGCTCTAGATTGAATGAATGATCACGAAGGCAACTGCCTCGCCTCCCCATGCTAGATTTTAGCTTGTCTAAAAATTTTCAAATTTTTTTCTTTGATAATATCTTTCCAGAAGTACAAAATTTGGGGCTGTCTGAGCCCAATTTCATTGTCGGTTAATTGCCATCGTGATTTTTCTGACAGCGAGATTCAAAGCGGTTTGAATGTGCGTAATTTTTTTCGAAGCCAAAAATGTTCAGATAGTTAGTGTTTTTTGCGACTCTAATGTTGTCTGAAAATTCTCCCGGTATTACAACTTAGCTAACTGGGTCTTAGCTATGGAGGCCATCCCCGATAATATGGTGTTTGACTATTTTAATTTTTCTGCATGGCAGAGTTTTAGCCTGGGTATTTTTGCAATGTTAGTATATTGATAATGGCTCCGCACACTATCTTGAGTTACTTTTAATACTGTACCTGCAACCCGCTGTTTCTATGTTCTTTCTCTAGTGATGTCAGTATTGCTTATCTATGCATTGGGGATTGCCATCCTGGGATTCCAGCCATTTTCGCCAATCTCAAACGCAGCTTCTTAATCCTGGGATTTCGGGATTACAGAAATTTGTTAAAATCGTACATTTTTGACAGTTTAATGACAAAAATAACAGTTCTAGAGGTTTAGTGAATAACTAAAATATTTTATACATGCTAGAGTCCAACTCTTTGCTGTGCTCTGTCGACCTAATTTTGAAACAGGATCCCAGGATTACAAATTTTCCAATCCTGGATCCCGGGATTAAGATTTCAATCCCGGGATTGCAATCACTGCTATGCAGTTGTGGACTCGGCAGTCGTAGATCGTTCATAACCTAATAGCAGCATATTCACTGATGACATATCTGCTACTATGCAACCATTTTCGTAGGTCACATTTCTTTCTGTACTGGCTCCTAGCCTGAAAATGATAGACAAAAGTTTGGGTTATGCAGAAGCCAAATGTGAAAGATTGATTGGAGTTTTCAGTTGTTTCTCTGAAATTAGTTTGCTGCATGTAAACTTCTTTGCTTCAATTCGAAATGGTGCTCATTTCACTTTGCACACTGTGTCTCAGAAAAAAAACATTCAAAATTGTTTTTCCCACAACTTTGTCAATTGTTTACTAAATTTGATAATTTTTGGCACGAAGATGGCCAAGATGATAAAATCATGCAACGTGCACTCATTTCCCACTTCACCTAATTTATGTCAATGCACTACTGTGTGAAACATAAATGTTCCAAATTTTTGCATAACCCTGAGTTATTTTCCAAGTAAATGCTGTAAAGACTTGATTAAGCACAAAATAAATCTCAATGTAAATTATTTAGCAGAATTCTAAGTTCGTGTAACAAATCGCTTGCAAATCATCAGAATTTATGTCCAAAGTGGGCCCCACATACAAAGACAATGGCTTAGATGCAGCGCCACTGGCTGATAGCAGAATCAACAAATGACTGATCAAACAGCATTCACTTATCGATTAGACGTGTTTTAATCTCGGTCAGCTATTTTGTTGTCTGCTGTTTTTACCATAAAATATTTAATACCACAAAATTCTTAAACCATGTGGCACCTTCTGCTGAGTTGATGATGCAAAGGTAAGCAATCCGATACAAATATCAACCACTTAATGTGACAATTTGGAGCATCTGTGTTTCACACGGTAGTGTGTTAACATAAATTAGGTGAGGTGGTAAATGAGTGAACCACGCATAATTCTATCGCCTTGGCCATCTTTTGCCGAAAATTATTAAAGTTGGTGGAAATTTGATGAAGCAATGACAAAAACAATTTTGACTGTGGTGTATTTGTTAGCATAAACAGTTGCACTGTAGTTTTTAGTAAAGTTTGTTTTGTTTTCGCTTTCTGTAGACGTTTGCATTTATCTGCTCCTGTGTTTCCAGCACTTGAATACAAAATACAATACAAAAGATCCATGCATTAGATGCTAAACCAATGTCTGGGGTTGGATAAGTGAGTGTTAAATAAAGTTATATGCTGCAAGCAAGAGTTTAGTACACTTGTACGCTGGCAGTCATATTGCCTACGTCTACCGTACAGTGAGAAAACGTGTCGACAACCTACCAGTGCAGTCAATAATTTGTAGCCAGACTAACGAATGTGTTTAGGCTACACAAAATCGGCCAGCATGAAAAAAGTGTTGGTTAAACATGGTTCCTACGGTCAGGGGAAGTCAGGGAATTTTTACATGCAAAAGCAGCTACTGCTTTCAGCGCGTCTTAGCCATAGCAATTCTGTTCGTCCGTTCGTCTCGTGGATCAGTCAAAAACAGTGCGAACTACGAGCTGTAGGATCACCAAATCTTCATCGTCGCTGCATGGAAGACTCTAGTTTCAGGAACTGTAAAGCTTTTCCATTAATTTGAAGGGAGTCACCCCGAACGAGGGCGCTAAATGAGAGGGGGTGGGAAAAATTTGCGATTTTTAGCCATTATGTCGCTGTTTCTCAATAACGGTGCGAGATAAGGCCTAGTTTACTATTACTATTAATAACTAATAGGAAGTCGTACATTGGCTCTCGATTGCCACCGAATTCAACAACCTTATATGACCGTGAACATTAAAATAAGGTTTTTTTTATCGGTTTTTGGCGATTTCGGGCGGCGAGACACATTTCAAGAGCGAATTGCACCAAAACCAATGGAGATAGACACAGAAAAGCTGCATATGAAATTTTTATCATTGAACATAGATTTCGACGGTCCACGTCTCGATTTTCTATGTTCTAGGAAACCTGCGCACGAGGGCATCACATAGCGGTACCCTCGTAATAGTAGTTATTTTACCGTTGGTGGCCAGTCAGCTTTTCAGTCGTATCAACATCGATGACTTTGAATGACCTTAAACTTCCAACATAAGGGAGTTTTATTGATTTTTGCAATCTTCGGCTCTAGCGCACTCTAAGAATGAACTGCGACGAAATGGCTAAAAATAGACTGACAGTTTTTCGAATAGTAACTGCTTTAGGCTTTCGCGCGTCTCGTGAACATTAGCTCAAATTTCTTGTAAAGTGCAATGGTGCAAAAGTTAACAAAGATGCAGAAAAAATTTTGAACTGTTGTAAAAAAAAATTTCTGCTCGCTTCACTCGCAGCAAATTCGTCAACCGCTTTTGTTTCTTTGTGACTGCAAATGCTTGAAAACTGATATTGGTATTTCACGTGAACAAATTGGTCGGGGAAAACGATGCGTTTTGTCCTGAAAAGTCAGGGAAAATGAATTCTGCAGAGTAGCAAGAACCATGTTGAACCACAGTCAGGAGCATATAAGTTTGTTTAACACTCAGTTATCCTACCCCAGGCCGTTGTTTAGCATAAGCCTACACATACCACAATCCTCGGTGATCGATAGCGTAAGATGGCTTGTTGGTGGGATAACCGTAGGGTGTCGGAGTTAGATCAAAAGATCTTGAGTTCAACTCCTAGTCATGTCACTATCAGGTGGCTACTACACTGTGTCTCAAAAAATTATCCCCGACATTTTCGACTGTAACTTGAAAACCAATTGTCAGGTTTTGATAACTTTTGGTATAAATATTTTTGACACAACTTGCAATCAAATAACTGTTCAGTTTCCCACCTCACTCAGTGTGTGTTTTTGCACTACCTAGGGAAAGCAGACCAAGCCTAATACGTGTCAAAATGAATGGAAAAAACGTCAATAAATTCCATCTGCCCCAACAGCAGGTCTATTACAAGGTTTGACTGTCATGCAACAGTGTGTCTACCAGATGAATTTTAGAAATGTTTGTGAATTCCAGAAGCGACTGGTAGAGCCTGGATTGGTTTGGAGCAGAACATTATCGATACTGCTGTCAATGAATGGAGAAAGCGTGTCCTTGCTTGTGTTCGCATAGTGGGTCAACACTTCAAGCAATTTTACTTCAGGCAATTGAAAAGTGGACAACTGAATAAAATGTCAGCCACAGTGTCAGAAATGTAAACAAAATGTGTTTTTACGCGTTATGTTAATTAAGCAATCACATCGTATTGGATAAAAAAAGTGATATTTTGCTGGTTGTGCTCTCCCCAGGTAGTTAGAGATGCTGGTTTATTGCGAAAAATTTTCTTAAAATATGCGGAACTTTTTGAGGAAAAATATGCAGGAAAATATGCGGAATTTGGCGAAATATGCGGCGCATATATGCGACATATATGCTGCATATGCCGCATATATGCGGCATATTTTTCCGCATATTTCCAGCATATGCAACTTCGAGTGACGAAGAATCATAATCATGAGCATTAATAGGTTTATTCTGCACAGTTATGACATTTTGACTTAATTTATTCAACGTCTAGTTGTAAATACCGGTAATCGTTAGCCGCCAAAAATATTTAACGGTCTTACAACAACGTCGGACAAGAAAAATGCTGAAAAATGCGATCGTATATGCGGAAATATACGACATATGTGCGAATATATGCGAATTTTTGGATATGCGGCATATGCGGCATAGGCCCCTGTTTTTCGCATAGGCCTATGCGATTTTAAAAATGTCATTATATGCGGAAAAATATGCGAGTTATGGCAAAATATGCGATCGCATATTCTCATATAACCAGCATCCCTATGGTACTGCAAAAACAAACGTTGGGTGAGGTGGGAAACTAAATGGTCATTTGATGGCAAGTTGTGTCACAAATGTCTGTACCAAAAATTACCAAAATCTCATTATTGGTTTTTGAGTTACAGTCGAAAATGTTGGGGATACTTTTTTGAGACACAGTGTACTTGGATGGGTGACTGTGGACTAGAGATGACCAGGAATGGCTTTTTACATTCCCATTCCCATGCAGTTAATTCCCATCCCTTCCCATTTCCAATTTTGTAACCAATTCACATTCCCATGGGATTCCCACTAGGCTTTTTCCATTTCTTCCCATTCCCATTCCCGACCAATCGTTTCACCATTGCGGCATAAACACTTTTTGGCCTATCAAAACCTCAAGCTTAACACACAATATCATACTGTGATGAGCGTGCTCTGCTTGTCGTTTTATCTAAAACTTGTCATGACAATCATCATTACTGAAAATCACAAACTACAGAAAATACATGCTGAATTGTATTCGACTTTGACGAAAACAGTATCTTTCTTTTTCGAGCCAGAACATAAGCCAGACACGGCATCTGCCGATAGGAATTTATTCCCATGGAAATAAGGACCATTCCCATTCCCATACAGGTTGTTTACCATTCATTCCCATTCCGAATTTTGTCATTAATTCCCATCATTCTCATTGGGAATCCCATTTCCATGGTCATCTCTACTGTGAACAGGTAAACCAACCACCAAGATCAATTCAGCCTGGCCGTCCTTTCATGGTTAGGGGTAATACGTACCATTTAATTACAACGGCCCGATTGGCCTTAACGTCGATATTGGTCTTAGGTTGTATGTATGTATATTCATTTATTAGCAATGGTAAAGATACAAGCCAAACATTGAAACATAACAGAAACCATCACTAAAGGAATGGATGGTCATAATGACACTTACAGCCATCCCTAAACAATACGCAGATAATTACTAAAATCATAAGCATTTAACCGACATTTAAAAGAAGCTACTGAACAGGCAAGCACAGTGTCAGACTTAAGACTGTTCCATACGTCAATACAACGATTGGCAAAGAAATGAGCACGACAATTTATACGACAACGAGTCTTTACCAATTTCATTTCATGACCACGAGTAATACTAGTAGACAACGTAAAAAAACTGAGAGCAATCTAAAATAGTTAGACCATGCACAATACAATACACAAGTGTCAAGTCAGATTTCAACCTTCTAAGTTCAAGGGAATCAACATTTAGTTTAGACAGCCTAGTGATATATGTATTGTTCCTAAGTCCAGTGAGATGTTTGGTAAATCGTCGTTGTACAGACTCAATATTGAATATGTGGCAAACATATTGGGGATTCCATACAGGTGAGCAATATTCAAGCAAGGGCCTAACATACACAGTAAAAGCTTTCATCAGCACGTTAGCATCTTTAGTACGAAAACAGCGCTTGATAAGAGCAGCCCTCTGATGCGCTTTGTGAACAATACTGCATACGTGCTTATCAAAACGTAGCCTAGTGTCTACTAATATCCCTAAGTCAACAGTTTCCGTAACATCTGCTAGCTGCAAACCCCTGATGCAGTATGAAAACATTGGGTTTAGCTCACCAACATGCAAAGTTAGGCATTTGTTAATTGACAGGTTAAGTTGCCAAGTTTCAGACCACTCTCCAAGTTTGTCTAGTCCATTTTGCAGTCTGTCGGTTTTATCCATACTGTCAATAACTACATAGACTTTCAGATCATCTGCAAACAGCTTTACAGATAAGAAATCCCCAAAAATATCACAAATATCATTTATGAACAGCAGGAATAGCAAGGGGCTAGTACGCTTCCCTGAGGGACTCCACTGCCAACACTAGCATAGTTTGAAAAACAGTTGCCAACTTTTACACACTGAGTTCTATTATTAAGATAATCACGAATCCATAATAAAAGTTTACCACCGATACCAAATGACTCTAGTTTGTGTAATAATTTGGAGTGACTAACACTATCAAATACCTTGGAGAAATCAACGTACACAACATCCACAGAATAACGGTTGTGTAGAGCAAGAGTCCAATCATCTACACATTCTAACAACTGTGAGCAAGTGGAACGTTTAGAGAGAAAGCCATGTTGATGTTTAGAAATGAGGTTTGAAGATAGCAGGTAATCCAACATCTTCTGTTTAATAATAGTTTCCATCAATTTACAGCATATGCAAGTAAGAGAGATGGGCCGGTAATTATTAACATCACTAGTTAAGCCTTTTTTGTGGACTGGAGTGACTACTGCAGTTTTCCAGATTTCGGGTACTGTACTACTTTGCATTGACTGGTCAAATATTAACATAAGTGGAAATGCTATACCATCAGACAGGCTCTTAATAAATACAGAACTAAGACCATCTGGTCCAAGGCTGGTTTTACATTTAAGGTGCCTAACTGCCCTCACAACATCAACATATGTAAATGAAACATCTACTAAGCTGTCAGGTGGAGCTTTAAGAGAAACAGGAGGCAAAATACCATTGTCAGCAGTAAATACTGAAAAAAAGAACTCATTAAAACACTCAGCCTTATCGGCATCAGAATGTAAAATGTTTCCAGTGCTGGATTTAATGGCTCCGATGCCTGTTTTGTTAACAATCTTATTGTTTACATACCTATAAAATTTGCCTAGATCATTACTGTCTATCAGCCGAAGTTCACGATCTGCGTCAAACTTCTGCATTTCTGCTTTACACTTACGATCCAAATTAATGTATTTTTCATAAAGGTTATGTGCACGGAATCTACGATACAGCTTCCATGCTGCCTGCCGGCGTCGAAACATCTGACGTATATAGTGCGGGTAATACTGTTTACAAACTCGCGCATTAAAATTAACGCGTTTCATCGGCACAAACAGCTCAATACCATTGTTAATTACATTGACAAAATTTTCCCAGTAAGTGTTAACATCATAACAGTTAACCAGTTCTGTGTTCCAATCAATAGATAACAAATAATTATTGAAGGCAACATAATCAGCATTTTTGAAGTCACGCACAAAAGCAAAATCTTGCTTTTTAGCACTACATGAATCACACTGAAGATGAAAAAACACAGTATTGTGATCACTTGGTTTGCGTGCATTACCACTAAACCCAAGCGGTGGTCCGACATTACAGTCACATACCAAAAATGCATCATTTGACAGTACAACATCAAGAATGTTTCGCTTACGAGTTGTCTCTCTGACCAACTGGTTTAAACCTAAATCAAAAAAATTTTAAAAAAATAAATAAATAAATAAAAAAAAATTCTATAAAAGGTTCGTAGATTTTCTCATTTGGTCCTGATATACTGTCCCAGTCAATATTTGGTAAATTTGTATCTCCAGCAATAACAACAGGATAGTTGATATCAGTAAGTGACCTCAGACATGAAAGCAAGTCTAGCATTGCAGACTGAGCCGCCAAATCAGACCCAGGAGGTCTGTATACAACAATGATTCTAACGTTCACATCAGTCCCAATCAGATCTACAGCAATTATTTCCAAATGATGAAATTTGCTTGCCAGTAACACTGGCACAGCAGAGATTCCACTCTTTATTAATATACAGACACCGCCGCCAGTTCGACATCTATCCTTTCTGAAGCATGTAAAACCACAGGATGTCAACAATGTGTCTGGGATGGAACTATCTAACCAAGTCTCTGTGATAAGAATGACATCAGCATTTTCTGACTGCAGTGTAATGTTCAAAGAGTCAAGTTTATTAACAATGCTTCTAGCATTAAAAAAGAGACACTTCAACAGCCCATCAGTTATCCGCTGGAAAAGACGGACTCGGAGGCACTTGCACCGGGGGTTGAGTTGGACAGGGTGCAGCAGATGTGACAGTTGTTGTAGATCGAACAAGCCTTTTATTGCGTCTCTTCACCCGGTTTTCATACGCCAACTTTGCCTCGCTGGGTGTCAAGTCGGGGTTAATGTATACTCCTCTGACAGACGGGTCGTCAGAGGAACGAAGGCCCCGTGCTCAGCAGAGAATATCGTTGCGAGCTAGCTCATTTCCAAAAGTTATTCGAAGTCTAGGAAGTCGTCCAGCAACAGGCTTGTCTATAGGAACACACTTGTCAGGCAAAACCAGAGGTTTACACCCAAGATGATCTTCACATAGTAAAGTAAACTGTTCACTTGCTGATGATCCAACAGGCACCGCTAGACCTGACACAATCACATTGTTTTTCCTGCGTTCCTTTTCGTACGCTTCAGATACGAGTTCGCTACGCACTGGGCTCTTGAAATTCGCAGTATGTTCCGCAACAGGCACACTAGCAGCAGCCGAGGCGTAGTTCTTTTTAACTATGAAATGCCAAAGGCAGACAATTGTAAACTAAGATGATATAACAAGTCAGCTGTGGTTATTTCATTTCTATGCAAGTAAACCATCTTTCACAGATTATTGTATTTTGCATCAGGGTTTCAACCGTTGCAGAAAAAAAACTCTGGACCAAGGCCTCTGGTTTCTGAAAAGTTCTACCATTAACACAGACGCTTTTAGTAAAGATTATTTTACAGCAGCAAAGAACTTTTATGCATGTGAACATTAAGCCAAGAGCTGAGGGTTGCAGTAAATGCTTATACGACAGCACTCGGTCATGCTTTTTGTGACACTGTTAAAATTGACAAAGCCACAAAATTTTTAATAACACGTTATCGTTTCATTCTTCTTAGCATACCAGTGGTTTTATTCCTTGGTCTTAAAGCCTAAGTTTGTGGCCTTTGGCCTTGATGTTGGGCTTATAGGCTTGGCCTTTGACACTAATTCAAAGCCAAAATCTTGGCGAACAGGCTTCTAGTAAGCCTACAAAATTCATCTTTTGGCACTTTTATGTGAATGCTGTATTCTATGTGTAACCTTTGCACTGTAGATATAGAGTTAAGGACCAATGTCGATGTGTAAGGGGTTAATAGCTACGTGATCAGTAGCAGGCTGCAACTTGCCGTATCAGGCTGCAGCTGAGATATTGGACTTATGGGGTGTTTACACGATCCAGCAAACGTCCAGCAATTTACGTGTATTTTAAATACATTTGCTGGAAGTTTGCTGGATCGTGTAAACACCCTATTACTTGCTGGTAAGCGTGCTAACGAGCGAGACGTCAAAACACGCACGCTCCGTTCGTGCAAAGGGGATATTTGGTGTTGAACTTAAATTCGCATTTAGAGTCTGTAGACATCTCATGAGTCCTACAGCCCGTTACCAGTAATAAGGATAAGTGGATAAGTATCCGGAGACCCTCAGGATCTCCGCTCACGGCACTGTGGAATGATTTTTGGAGTTTGAGGTTTTTAGTTTATTCAAAAACCTTAAAAACCCAGGCTTTTTCAAACGGATTTTTCACCCCTGCTAGCACTAACGATAGTGTAGGCTACACAGCTGATAGTTTGGCCACGATTTACTGCTATTCTTTTTTTACTATTTTTTTCTTGTTTTTTCTTTTTTCTTCGTACTTTTTTACACGTGTTCAAAATGCTGAAAATGTTCGCAGTATTTTCGTAGATTTTCTGTTTCATATGTTACCACGGCTTAATTTGAGGAAATATTAATATAATGCTGCATGGCAATATGAGTTAAGCACTGCTGTTATCGGAGCTCGATAGCCTAATGTAAGCTTACATCCTGATACGCACTCAAGCACGTGACCGGATTTAAACCCGATCAGGCCTGTTCAGTAACAAGTAATTTGAGCAAAGTCATGAGACGCGCGACAGCTTATAACACTTCCCGTTCGCAGATTGTCCTGGTCTATCTCCATCCATTTCGTTGCAATCCACTGTTGAAGTGTGCTGCAGCCGAAAATTGCAAAAAAAAATCACTGAAATCCTCTATTTCGGGGGTCCAAGGTTGTTCAAGGTCATTAATGTTGAACCATTAAAAGCTTGTCAGCAGTTATTGTTACGGTAAGCAACAAGTCTAGCCTATGTCTATCTACAAGGGCTAGACAAGCCAACAGCGGTAAAATAGTGACCTTTTATGGGGGTACCACTCTTTGACGCTCGCGCGCGGAGGCCTCCTTGAACCTAGGGGGGCGGGACTTAAACTGCTAAAATCTACGCTTAATGCTGAAAATTTCATATACATGTTGTCTTGAGTCTATCTCAAGCCATTATAATAATAATTTACTCTTAAAATGTGTGTTGCAGCCCAAAATCGCGAAAAAAATTACCAAAACCCCCTGTTTTGGGGGTTCAAGGTCGTCGATCTTGATGTCAATCGAAAAGGCATAAATAAGACTTCCTATTAGTGATTAATAGTAACATAGGCCCTATCTCGCACCGTTTCTGCCATACGGCGACTTATTAGCTCAAAATGGCCAATTTTGTACCCCGCTCATTTAGCGCCTTCGTTTGGGGGTATTTCTTTCGAATTTCGGGAAAAACTGTACGGATACGAGAGTCCTCGTGGCAGTCCATGGTGAAGATTTCGTGATCCTAGCTTGCGTTGTGTTGACACAATACCGGAGTGTGACGGACGGACGCCTTAACGATGGCTAAGACGCGCGAGGCATTACATGCAGCAGTCGCGCGTAAAAATGCGAGGCCTCAAATACATCTCTGACATTAATGTGCAATAACTTACCATGAAATAAACAAAATTGCCTAAGTAACGTTGAAAATTTAAAAAGTCAGATTTTGCAATACTGTCGTGTAGTGTACAAGTTAAAGAATTTGCTGCATCAAGTGAGCATAAGGCCTCGCATTTTACACGCGACAGCTGCATGTAATGCTTCGCGCGTCTTAGCCATCGTTAGGGCGTCCGTCCGTCACACTCCGGTATTGTGTCAACACAACGTAGTGACGTAACTGAACTGAAGTGACGTGGTTTAGTTTTTGACAAACTGTCCAATGGACAAGCAAAAGCAGCAACGCATTACAGTAGGCATTGTTAAACGCCGTCGGTGACCTATGTGACTACGCTCACGTACGCGTCAACCTATCACTAGTGGCTCGCTCTGCTTGCCCATTAGTCAGTTCGTCAAAAACTAAACCGCGTCAGTTCAGTTCAGTTCTGGCTTATGTTGCTCCTTTCATTGTCTCTACACCGCGGGCCGTAAAAACGTGCCACTTTCCTTTTGTCCATATCTTCGCCAATTATTGACAGATTTTCACAATTCTTTCACTCGCACACTCTGCAGACAATTTGCAATTATATGATTATTATATATCCCACCACACCATAAATACGTTTCTACACTACCTTGTGAAATATAAATGTAAACAAAAATAACGATAATAACAGAAATGTAGGTAAATGAAAAAACACCTTAGACCAACATTGCGATGAATGATCTGTATGACACTAGACTGTGTTAGACCGACACAGTAATGTCGTACAGATCATTCACTGCAATGTTGGTCTGAAGTGTTTTTTTCAATTTTACCAAAATGTTTGTTATTATCGTTATGTATGCATATTTCATTGATATTTTACAAAGTAGTGTAGAGACGCATTTACGGTGTGGTGGGATATGTAATAATCACATTTTTGCAAATTGTCTGCAAAGTGTGACAGTAAAAAAATTTGAAAATCGATTAATAACTGGCGATTGTGAAGATATGGACAAAAGTAAAGTGCCACGTTTATTTATGGCCCACCCTGTACATGCTACATTCGTTGGTCTGTGGAGTTCCCCTTTCTGTGAGATTTTGTTCGGAATAACACGCTAGACATGCCCATATTAATCTGCCTTCGTCCAGGCGTCGAAAGGTAGGCCTACAGGCTGGATTGGTTGTTATGACTCACCCACAAATTATTGCCTCAGTGGGGGTCGCAAAACAGTTCGTCCAGTTTTGGACAATTCTGATCTTTCTGCATGGGTTGGCCCTTTGTTGTCCGGTGGAAAAACTCCTGCCTACTGATAGTCAAACAAGTCAGATGTCAGCACCACATTTATGCGGCTGTCCGTACGATAGTGAGATGATGATATTGTTAGCGATGTTCATTATCCAACTTGCCAATTATTATCGCCGCCGTTAGTGGCGAGTTGGCGTATAAAAACAATGTTCGCAACGCGTAGCTCATAGTTAGGGGCCTAGTCTTTGCGACAAGGAAGTAGTGATCGCATTCGTTGAAGCATTCGTCACATCGTTTAGGCTACTTATTTGTGGAGGTGAGATAGTTATATCATATAGAGTGGGACAGCGGATTTTAGCGATCAATTAGTCGTTAAAAGATGATAGATAAACTTTTGTTTAACGAACATAATGTTGGACTTCGTAGCATCAATAACGTCACTAATAGTCTCAAATGCGGATTATCGCATAGGCCTAAAACATGTCAAGATTGGTTCTTATGTAGGCTACTAAATGCATAGTGTTCGTTTTACAATTTGCACTTTGTAAGCCTATAAACGACCCTTCGAAACTTGGCGGACAGCCGCATAAATGCCGTGCTGACATCTCACTTGTTTGACTTGCAATTTCCTAGCGGAAGATCGCATAGTTCAACTGAGCTGGTGTTCCTATACTCTGTACAGTCTGGCGAATAGACCCCCGTGCCTGCGTATAAAGAATGTAACCGCAGATAAGATCGGGTGGAATGGGAAAATTTGTCTTACCTGCTCTAAAGGAGCACACAGAGCGAACGATAAAAAACTGAAATGCACTGAATTAATGAATTGACACAACAGAACTACAATATGTCATTTGATTTCAGTTCAATTTGGTTTATTTCAAGCGATGTCGTGCACATAACAGCAGTGCATTTCGAAGTGTTGAATTAGGCTATAAGAAAGCGATCAGATCCAAGTTTCACAAAATGCAAAATCTTGCGGGTATATAGGAAACAGAAAATAACCTAAAATCGATATATTTCGCAAATTGCTTCATCGTGAATGTCATTTATTGCAGGAAAGAACGAAACAAAGAATCAGAATGTCGTTGATACTGCAGCTGCTGATTGTGTGCCTTGCAGCAGCCATTCAGCTGACGTCTTCGCAGCCCACTGTTGACATCAGTGACCAAGAGGACAGTGACGTTTGCACTGAGACACAGACTTGTCTGTCACGCCTGGAGACACAGCAGTCAACTGCAGTCTCCCAGCTACAGACCGGTATGACACAGTTGCAGACGTCTGTGGCAGAGAGCAACACTCGCACAGAACAAATGCTGAATCAGCTATCACAAAGCAGCAATCGTACCAAACAAGTGCTGGATCAGCTGATGACACGCGTGACACAGCTAGAGTCAGGTGCGACTGAGACACAGACGCGTCTGTCACGCCTGGAGACATCCGTGTCACAGCAGTCAACTGCAGTTCCTCAGCTACAGACCGGTATGACACAGTTGCAGACGTCTGTGGCAGAGAGCCACACTCGCACAGAACAAATGCTGAATCAGCTATCACAAAGCAGCAATCGTACCAACCAAGTGCTGGATCAGCTGATGACACGAGTGACACAGCTAGAGTCAGGTGCGACTGAGACACAGACGCGTCTGTCACGCCTGGAGACATCCGTGTCACAGCAGTCAACTGCAGTTTCTCGTCTACTGACCGGTATGACACAGTTGCAGATGTCCATTACTCAGCAGCTAAGTGTCGAGTCTGTTGTCACTCAGTCTCTTAGATGTAACGTGAAAAACAGGCAGTGGTACAGTGTAAATTTTTGTTTGAAGAAGCTCCTCTTTCTACTCTTTTATCTAATACCCTTTTCTTTTCTTCCAACGTCAACACTTACTTCTTTCTCTACCCCATTTTTACTCTTTTTTTCTCTTTTTTCTCCCCATTTCACTTTTCCCCTTTTCGGACTTGACTCGCTTTTTCATTTTTTTTCTCTACTTCGTTTTATTTTTTAATGTTTTTTTTCACTTTCTTACTTTTTCCATAGGCGTCGCTGTCTTGGGCCAAGGTTGCTATTAATCACCAATAGGAAGTCGTATAAGCCCTTTCAGATGACATGAAAATCATCGACCTTGGATGATCTTGAAAAAGCATTGCGCACTGTGCCGTGTCAACTATGCGTCTTTCGGAGCTCGCCACGAAAATTTGAAAGATGATAGACACATACTATTAGCGGCAAGAATGTTGCCGCGGAGTCTATTTCAAGCGACGTAAAGTAGTTTTTCGGCTTTCCGATGACCCTGAGTTTTATGTTAAAATATCGTAACGGGTAGCTACCATTGCTGCCATTATGAATAACATTTTGTTATTGTTAGGATCGCTAGGATGCCACACCATCGGTTACTACGTTGGCGACCAGCCCTGATGAGCTGCGTTGGACTGACGCTATTTTTCCACTATGCCACTATGCACACGAACTACACTGTGTCTCAAAAAACATCCCCGACATTTTTGACTTTAACTTAAAAAGCAATTATCGGATTTTGATAATTTTTGGTACGAACATTTCTGACACAACTTGCCATCAAATGACCGTTTAGTTTCCCACCTCACCTTGTCGGAGATAATTACAAACAGTTTTTGTTTTCCAACACTTTCGGTTTTAGTAGAAAGCAAAAACTTAAGTGTGCTAAGTGTGCTTCAGTGGCGTCCACTCCACTTCATAGAGATTATATGCAACAAATGCAGCTTGCGTCCTGAAAAAAAACAATGCACCAAAATTACGCATACTTTCATGGAAGTTGGGAAAATACTTAAGTAAGCACACATTTAAGTGCAAGTGTGTTCATTCTTTACGTTCGTCTACTTTGAAACAAATCAGGAAGGGAATGTCTGCGTTCTGTTTTTTTGGCGGGTACGTCCTGCCGTAAGCCTACTTTGTGGAAATTCAGCGCCTATATGTAGGCCTACACATGGAAGCCTCGAGGCGTCCATTCCTCTGTCCGTCTGTTAGTTTGTCCTCGTATGTCACACTCTTGAGCGCTATCAAAAGGTGCAAGCTAGGATCATGAAATCTACACCTTGGGCTGCCACAACAACTCTAGTATTTCGTGACAAAATTTTGTGCTCCTGGGTGAAAAGGTTACCTTCGAACGAAGGCATGAGATAGTGGTACCCCCTAAAAGTCCTTATTTTGCCTAGATTGGCTCATCTTGAATGATTTAATGAAACGCATCAAACGTGCATCAAACGCTGCTGTGAGCAAACACGAAATTATAACACTACAGGAAATACACCAGTAAACACAAACACTGAACATAAACTCAACTACACTACACTACACTCAATTTAACATGCATCTGTTGATAAATGAAGTTTAGAAAGTATGAAATTTACATTGTGGTAAAATAACATGTAACACTCAGGAAATAAACCAAACTAAAATTGCCTACACATACTAAATTAAACTAAACAAACATCTGTTTAGAAATGAAGCCTTAAAAAGATTGGAATTACAGTGAGGTAAAACAAAATTATGACCGCGTTTCCGTATTTCATGTTCATGTTCATTCTCAGCAGGTAGTATGCCAAATAGACAATGGTGGGCGTGAAAACGGTTACAGACAGGCATATACATGCTGCGTATCATAACAAACACTGGTGACGAGCTTTTTGTGAGTATCAGGGTATCAACCTCAATGACTCTGAACGACCCTGAACCTCCAAAATAGGGAATTTTAGTAAATTTTTTCGTGAGTTTGGGCTGCGGCACACATTTCAAAAATGAATTGCGCCGATATGGCTTGATATAAACTAAAACAACCTGCGTATGATTTTTTAGCATTAAATGTAGATTTCAGCAGTTTATGTTTTAACCCCTTAGATTCATTGGGACCTGCTCAAGCGGGCATCAAAGACAGGTACCCCTAAAAGTGGTTATTTTATCGCCGTTGGCTCGTCTAGCGATAAAACGGTTGCAGAGATGCACAAACATGCTACTTAATCATAATAAGCACTGGTGACAAGCTTTTTAGTGGTGTCAACATTAATGATTTTGAACAACTATAAACATCCAAAATACGGGTTTTAGTGTATTTTTTAGATTTTTTGGCTGCAACGCACATTTTAAAAGTAAAATTATTACAATAAAAGGTACATTTTTGAACCGCCTGAGTTTCGACTTTTTAGATTCATGTATTTCGTACGCAGGTCTCAAATTTAGGTATTCCTTCGAGACGTATCATTATTTTATTGCACGCTGTACACTGATTGCCCAGCCGGCAGGACTGATGCTGTTGCGCGTCACGTAAGCTTTGCTCAAATTACTTGTTTCTAGTTATGCTGCTAATGTTTTTTGAACTGCTGTCCGCTGCGCGCTGCTTTTCTCGAAAGTTTGGAACGTTTTTCGTTTGCCGTTAAATGTCGCAACAATAAGCAAACTGTCATAGATATGAAGATGTTGGCACGAGTTTTTACGACCCCTTTTTTACTGATGTGTGACGGGTGCATTTTTTGGTCCACCGTCTATTCTGTTGCTTTCGCTGTCGCGTCGGTCACTGTAATATGGTACCACTCTATGACAATATGAAAATAATAATGGGAGAGGTGGGCTATTGTTGGATGTTATCGAAAAAATAATGCAGATTTTTTGGACACGATGTATATTGGTATTATAATTAGTTGTTAATATTGTCAGTGAAATATGCTTATTTTCCTCTGTTTAGGATGTCCTACTGGCTTCACGTACAATGCGTCAGTGAACGGCTGCTACAAAGCGGTGAATCGTCGCGTGACCTGGTACGATGCTGGACGCGAATGTCAATTACTGCATAGCAGAGCTCATCTACTCGTCATCAATGATGCACAGGAACAGGCAGCAGTTGCTAACAGTCAGTTTACGTTTCTCGTTTTTATTTTCACCGAAGATTGCATGATTGCCTGATTGGACGAATAATGCAATCGTATGTCGTCTATCTGTCCGTCTGTCCAATATAACGTTGATGAACGCTGATCATAACAGTTTAACTATCTCGAAACGTATTGCATGAATAATTACATCTAGCTATCACGTCCGCTCTTCACACGCATAAATTCAGCGATAGCGCAATGGAGATACCATGCAATTATGGGTAAATGTAGCATAAAAATGGCGATTTTTAACCCAACGAATCGTCATGTTTATTGGCCTATTCACTAACGGATCCAGAAGCTGAAAAAGGAGCATGGCGAGCACTGTAGCATCATCATCATCATCATCGACAATAGTGGGCTCAATGCCCGTTGGTGTCTGACGCCATTCTTACTATCGCTGCCCACCGCTGCCTATCTAGGGCAGCGTGGCTTAACTCCTGCAGGGTTGTCCCACACCACTGCTCAGTGTCATCTGACCATTCTCGGTGAGGCCGTCCTCTTTTGTTTGAACCATCCATCATTCCGAACACCAGGGTCTTTATCTTTCTGCTGTCGTTCATTCTGCAGATATGGCCGAAGAGGCGCAATTTTC
>Ga0209367_1003158_pt1 | contig 22237 bp, 17 predicted proteins | sample WorMetLIZISLAND2_FD_187412 | JGI IMG/M metagenome (GOLD analysis project Ga0209367, IMG submission 187412) | Marine gutless worms symbiont microbial communities from Max Planck institute for Marine Microbiology, Germany - Olavius geniculatus... ... | reverse complement strand
TGCAATTACAAATTAAAGTAAGTAAAGTGTAAATTTATATAGCGCATACTCAAAAAGATCTCTAATGCGCTTAATACATTTTGTCATCAATATTTCGCAAAAATGTATGTCTTCAGCAGACGTTTGAAAGTATCGAGACTCAGTCTTGGGTCACAAAGACTGTCTGGCAGCGAATTCCAAGTCAGCGGGCCCGCCACAGAAAAGTGCCGACGACCGAAACTGTTCAATCAATAGCGTGGTACGACCAACTTTCGCTGAGTGGCAGAACGCAGATGTTGACGTCCAGTGACTTCTGCTGTGAGTGTACAACTGTCCATCAGGTACGGCGGAGCAGTTCCATGGAGACATCGATACATGAGCACTTCGAGCTTAAATCGTACTCAATCGGTGACATCAAGCCAGTGGAGCTCGTCATGCATTAATCGTGACAAACCACTGTCGTACTTCCAAGTGTTAGTGACGATGCAGGCAGCTGAATTCATCACTCTCTGCAACTTGTCTGTTATGACTCTCGGCGACTCAGCCAGCACAGCGTTACACTAGTCAACGCGAGATGTCACAAATGCTTGCACGAGGGTTTTAGTCGACCCGACATCCAACGACTGCCGGACATTACGAATCTGTCTGAGATGAAAGAAGCAGGTAGCACCGACGGCTGAGACATGTTTCTCAAGACTCAAATCAGACGACATGAAACTTGACGATGTCTCGATACAGAATGGCTAGGCTGCCAGTTAGACCGCTAGTACTTGGATGAGTGTAGACTAGGGATTGCAATCCCGGGATCCCAAATTCCGGGATCCCGGCCGTTTTTGCCAATCTCGAATCCAGCGTCCTAATTCTGGTATTTCATTATTACAAAAATTCGTTAAAATCGCACTTTTCCAGCATTAAATGACAAAAATAACAATTCTAGAGGTCTAGTGAATAAAATATTTTAAGTGCGCTAGAGTTCTACTCTTTGCTGTGCACTGTAATTTGTATTTTGAAAGTAGCAGTCACTCCCTATACCATTTTGACATACCTGCCATATGGGACTGCTACATCTTATGCATGAAATAAGCCTGTAAGTGATACCATAAATCCATAATAACGACCAATTTGCAAGCCTAATCCCGAAATGGGATCCTGGGATTACAAATTTTTCAATCCCGGATCCCGGATTGAGAATTCAATCCCGGGATTACAATCGCTAGTGTAGACAGGTAAACCATCTTGCTATATAACCAGCCACCAAGTTCAACTCAGCTAAAGTTTATCCTTCTGTGGCAGGTAAATGGAGTACTGGCCTATCTGGCTGGGGTTGAGGTGGATCGCATTAATCGGTGTCGGGTGGCAGGTAAAACTGTGTGATCCCACAGGGCAGATGACGCTCCGTAGCTTTGAGATGGTTTTCCCGTGAAGAGCTGTACCATTCAGACATTAACCATGTGGTGTCTAGACGACGCTACAGCTGGTGCAAGATCACCATGGCAAAGTTGTTGAAGTGCTAACAACATTGCAGGAGATTTTCTCACTGTGTTGTCTTGTATTTTCCCATGAAGGATAGAAGGCTGAGTTGAGCTGTGTGTTTGCTATAGACAACACTACAGCTGGTGGAAGATCACCACTGCGAGGTAGATGAACTGCTGACAACGTCGCAGGAGATTGTCACACTCTGTAGTGACTTGTACGATGCTTCGCCGATCGTTCAGCTGGCGGCCGACTTGTCACAACAGTTTGAATCAAGAAAACAGACGGCTCGGCGACGTCTTGATGACTTGGAGGCATTTTTCCGACAAATCTTTACCGATGTGAGTGTCTCTTCATGTCGTCTCAGCTTAGCTTTAACAAAAGGTGAAGGTATGTATCCGGTACTTGCAGTGGCGGATTCAGGGGTTGACGACCCCCCCATTAATTGGATGCATTTTAAGCAAGTGAAAATTTTGCACAAAAATGCATTGTTCCTGCATAAAACTTTAAAAAAAAATTCTGACCTTATCCTCTGCCCTTCTGCCTTTTTTCTAATCAAAATTTATGCATCTGTCACTGGGTACTTGCTATAGCGCTTCTTACATGAGTTGCGACCAGAAGCGCTTTACAGTCTCCCGGCAAATGGCAGCTGATTGGCATGAGCTAATGGTACCACCTCAGCAAACAGCTGGACCCGCGGTCTTCAGCCAGCAGACATACCACTGCCCCAATCAACCAGCCACACTGTGCCTTCACCCCCTTAGGCTGTAAGTTACTACGCATTTTCTGTCCCGCTGAGGGTAGGAGGCTGAGTCGCATAAAAGTGGCAAAAATGAACTGAACTGAACTGAACTCACTGACATGTGTCAGTTTAGTTAAGTTCAGTTTAGTTACTGCAGGGGCTGCTATCCCTTTACACTCAGTGAAAAATAGGGGGATGGGAGTTTTGCTGAGGGCCTCTATGCTGAAATTTTGCTATCACCAGAAGCGCTGTTTTAGCTCAAAGTGAACCACAAACTGTTTGGCAACCGGACTTTGCCTGTACCCGCTGGGGGAGCTAACAGCGCTCTCACAGACCCCCTAGCTGGAGTAAGGGTGTAGGGCCCCTGGGAAGGGGGGGGTGAAATGATGGAACGTGAAGGGGATGAGAAGGGAAGGGAAAGATAATGAAGAAAAGGGGGATAAACATTGGGAAGGGGAGTGGGAAGAGAAAATGGAGCGGGAAAAGGGTGGAAAGAGGAAAAGGTAGAGTGGAACTTGGGCTCGATTTTGATTCTAGATTTGGGAGAACAGAAACCCTTGGAACTTTAGTTCGTTTGCTTACCACACTCCTTAGATGGAACTAAAGTGTGTGTACTGTGTATATGTTGTTCTGGTATAGACAGCGGACAGTATAACAATGGTGGTGGATACGATACGAACTGTGAATGATCGTGTCAGCTACTGCGACGATGAACCAACGCTAAACGTCATCGTCATATGTCAGCTTGTCGCAGAGAACAATGTGACTATTGTCTGTTGACTGTTGATTAATTAGTTCATTAATTTGAAACTATTCAGCAATGTCAAGAGCCTTTCTAGAGATTCTTCATCCTGTAGCATTGATGATGGAGAACTATTGCATCGATTTGCCGCATAACAGTAACATCTGTTTCGCATTGCAGTGATATTAAGTTCTCGAGGTCGACTTTAAGGCCTTGTTCTTGATCTTGTTCTCGGCCTCAGGATGTCGTTGTCATTTTCATGCAGCTATGGTCTCGTGGCCTTAATGATAGACAAGGTACTGATAACTTGCACTTAATTTTTTTCACAGTGCTACCGTGTTACTCTTCACCTGAGCTGTGTGGAATATTAAAATGCTAAACTTCACTCTGTTGCACTACAAGATCTCATATTCGTTCTTTTTTTATAGTTGTTGGTTTTGTTCTTGGCCTTGAAATTTCTTTTGGCCTCGTTCTCGTTTTTGGCCTCACCACATTGTGGCCTCACTTGCATCCCTGACACATGGCAATCACGTGTACTGTGTACTAAACCAGGGGTCTAATTAAGAAAAGTTCTCAGGTATTTGCTTGAGATGTTCCTAAGATGTTCCTAAGTATTTCTTAAGTCAGTAATGTCGTGTTATGTGCAGGACATGCTGGCTGATTTGAGTCGAGTGTCAGCCACAATGCAAGATGTGGCCGGCATTGTTGGTCGATTGCCAGAGACCAGAGGAGACGAAGACAATGACGACAAATGTCAGTTTTCAGTCTTCTATTACTTATCATTGCTGTTTGGTGTCCGTCCGTCCTAATAGACCACAATACGGTTCTTGCCTGGTTGTCTGTTTGTCTGTCCATCCGTCCATCCATCTTGTTCGAGCTTTCAACTGGAAAACGAATAGCAGTAGCAAAAAATAAGATTGGTGTGAACATATCCCGGGGCATCTTTTTTTGTTCGAAAACTTTTATCCAAAGTGCAAAAATTTGGGGCTAAGTTTAGATCCCAAAATTGAAATTTTGAGCACGTGTAATCTCCTCTGTCGGACATTTACAACCATCTGTCGGAATTCCGCCAGAAATCTGCAGCTGTTTGTCAGAAAATTGCAGCTTTTTGCCCCGCTTACTTGTTTAACCATTGACACCGGCTGTGTACAAGTAGGCCTATTATGAGTCTTTGATGTTGTTTAGATGTGGAGCTGATTAATTGTCTGACAGAGGCTGGTACTCTCAGAAGCTATTATGCACCAAACTTAGAATCAAAATAATATCGACTTATTATTTTCCTCTATTTAATTTTTTTTGTTTCTCCTTTTTTTCCACTCCATTTTTTATTTTTTTATTTTCCTTTTCTTCACTATTTTCTCTAGGTTTTTTCTCATTTTTTGCTCTATTTCCCCCTTTCTTTTCTTTTTTCCTTTTCCTTCTCAAGGGGTTGCACACCTCTAGTCCAGCTAGGGGGTCTCTGGGAGTGCTGTAAGCTTTTGCAGCAGGTCCGGGCACGTCCTGGCCGCCAAACGGTTTGTGGTGATTTTGAGCTTAAAAAGCAACACTTCTTGGTGATAGCAGTTTGTTTTGTATGCACTCTTAACAAAACTGTTTTCTCTGTTTTTTATTGGGTCACAGGTATAGGGATAGAAGCCTTTTAGTACTGTTCACTACATAGTTTGATGTGCTATGTAGATGTGGAGCTGGCTAACCGTCTGAGCGAGGCTGGTACCTTGCATCAAGCCACTGTGGAACTGTGTCATCAGAGGGCGTCTAGACTGCAGAAGTCTCTAGACGTGGCTGAACGTTTGCACAGTGTCGTCGCTGACATTTCATCACAGCTCAGTCAGATACGCAGCGATGCCACTTCCTCGGTCGCAACTCAAAACAACACTCCGACGTCCATCAAACACCATATCTCTGAACTACAGGCATGCTTTTAGCTATTTGTTTTTTGTCTGTCTGTCTGTTTGTTTGTCTCAAGGTGGAAAGGTCAGTGGTTGTGGAATAATCAGGGAAAATGGAAAAAGTCAGGGAAAAGTCAACTCGAAAAAATGATTAATAAAATTGCAAACATTGATTAGGCATATTTGCCAAATTTGCACTATGTGGTTTTTATTTCACACTAGAGGCACCCCGCCCTATTGCAGAATCAGTGGGGAAAGAAGACCCGGCAACTCAACCCTTCCCCCTCATCTGTCTGTGGGGGAGTAGGTGGCAAGGCGGGGGCACGTATACTAAGGCCCAAGGACTCAAACACCGCTGTTCGGATCTGTGATCGTGCAACAGGGAAAGTGCCAGACGGGTCTGACAGACAGACTGATTGACTTTGCTGGCATTATAGTAATATTTTTTTAAATTTTTGTTTGTTAAACTCACTTGTTATTCTGCAGCCACATTTCATTAATTGATGAATTCTGAAAGCACAGGGGTTACCCAGCCTGTTTTAAATTAACGTGACGCAACAACTGTCGACCGTAGCGTTAAACAGTATAGCGATGAATTCTTGGAAAAGTCAGAGATAGATCAGAGAATTTTATTTGGTCTGGAAAGTGGTCACCCTGCTCTGTCTGTCTTTGTCGTTTTCTCTTTTTCCCTATTTCTCAAAAACCACAAGCAGGCAGCAGCAGCAGCAGAAATTGTAACGATAACACCCATATAAGTATAAAAATTTTCTGCACATTCTGTTCACTTACTAGTTTTTTGCTGTTTGCTATGTGGTAGACGTTGCAGTGCGACCTAGAGTCGGTGGAGTCTCGCATTGCCAACTTCCGCAAGGACTCGGAGAGGTACTCTTCGGTCGACGGAGGCACGGAGATGCAGAAGTACATGAGCGAACTGGAGGATAGGCACGAGGAAGTACTGGAGGCTCTAAAACACAGGATGGCCGAACTCGAATCCGAGCTGGAAAGAACGGAAAACTATTCCAGCTACTATCAGGTTTTCAGGCCTGCACACTATTATTAGCATAGTTGTAACTGACCTTAAAAAAACGTTTGCAAATGCATTTTTGGGAATGTTTTTAAACGTTTGTAAACGTGGATAAAGCATTCCCCCATTTTCCTTGTTTAGACGTATTGACATTGCTACCCACCACTTTTTAACCCCAGCCCGACAGGCCAGTACGGAATGATGGAAGGCTGGTTGTTTGTATTGTGACATGTCTACTAGTTGCCAATTTGTTGTTAACCCCCAAAAATTGGGAACTTGTTTTGAACTAGTCGGAAACTAGTTAGAAATCCGTGTTACCTACCAATTAGTTTCCAGTTAGTTCGCAGTCGTTTAGCCTAATGGCAGTTGATCGGCGGTAATGTCGGCGATGCTGATGCTGATGATCTGTGGTGGTTGCTCTGTGACAGGCAGTGATGACGTGGCTGCCGAATGCTGAGACAAAACTGACGTCGATGGCTTTGATTGCCACGAACCCTCGCTCTGTGAGGATACAGATCGAAGAATTCAAGGTTTGTCTGACAGAAGCTGATCCTAATTTTGTGATGTTTTATTGTGTTAAGGCGACGCAACTGAACTGATCTGATCTGATCTCGACCGTGCTTTAATTCTGTTTACAGGCATTTACAGGTTTTTCACTTTTCATTAATATTTATCATTATTGGCCACAAAGTGGTGTAGCGATGCCACTATGGTGTGGTGGGATATTTAACAGACATATTATTGTGAATCGTTCAGCAAGTGTGCAATGCAGTGAAAGAATTTTGAAATAGATTACCATTTGGTGAAAATATGCGTAATGACCAAGTGGGAAGTTTTATGAGACACTGTGTACAATGATGTTGAACTTGATGGTATAATGCGTTGTGCCAGGTGTTCCGGGTACAGATGTGCAAATGGCAGTTGGACGTGCATAATCTCAACCAGTTTGTAGCGGAGCTAAAGCGTACCTCGCCGCACAATGGGTCGCTGACCGACGTCGTCGATTCTGCCACCGAGTTAAACGGACGTTGGAACCAGTTGACACTGAACGCCAACGAGCGTGAGGTCTGTCTGATAAACGTTGTGTATACATAGATTTTTACGGGATACCCATTGCAGAACTACGGAGCGTCGCCTGCCATATGGGATCACCACCCAACACAGGTGAACCTGCCCCGCTTAAACCCCTGGTTGCCTGGCTCAATTTACTGGGGCCTTCAGATGGATGGAAGGCTGAGTTGACCTAAGTGTTGGTTATACACCGTGATGTGTCTAAGTAATAGTTGATAGTGCCACTGAGCACTTGAATTATGAACAGCAGCGTCAAGAGTTAAAAAAGTAGGCAGTACGTGAAGTTGCAGTTTTTGCCGTTGTAATCAGCTGTGCCAGATTTTATCTCATTCGTGTCAAGGGCTTTGATTCTGTGGGGGGAGGGGTCAAATTTTTGGCATTCCCATAGGAAAGAGAAGGCGTCGTTAACACAGGGCTTGAACTACTATTTTGCTAGTGATGATTATGTTTATGATTATGCAGGCAGAGCTGCGTAGTGCACTGATTGAACTCGGTGAAGTGGAACATGCCATGGAGGACGTGATGGGTCTCTTGCAGCAAGTGGAAGCCGACCTTCAGCAGTTCAGTGACGTCTACGGTGACCCTCGTCACATCGAAGTCCACCTCCGCAAAATCCAGGCATGCATTCCGCCGACTGTGTTGCTCTCTGATTTTTGTTTCGCTGATTTTCATTGATTATCTCTGCCAAAGTGAACGTAGTGAACTGGCGGAGGTTAAATAATCGCTTCTGTCTGCGTGCTTGTCTTTCTGTGCACGGTGACGTCACCAGCAGCAACGCTTGCTGCGAGAACGTTATGGTTATATTAACTGTCAGCAATAGGGGATGTGCTATATAAATTCACGTTTTGCTTACTTACTTACTAACTAACTTACTTAATATTATTACTTCATTTCAACTTATTCATCGTACAAAATTACCAATATTATGGATATTGAAGAAGAAATATAAATGTTTGTCATAACATATTGCAATATATGAAAAATATAATGATACATCAAAAAAGTCTATAGTTTTTCCACAATATGATAAGATACTATATATCGATATCAAAAACAATATATCAATTTTTTTTTGATATATTGAGTCATCACCACTGTGCAGATTTTGCTGAAGGAGCTCTCTGGTCAGAAGCGAATCATTAACAAGCTGAGTGATACAGTGGAGTCGCTGGTGAGGCGAAGTGGGCGGAGCTGGTCGCCTCTGATTGGTCGACAGCGCGAGATTGACAGCATGTTTGTCGACATTCAGGCAACTGCGCGCGAACGACGCGATGAACTACTTGACCGACTTAATGAGGTCTGTCTGCTACTACTGGTTAGAGGAGGTAAAAAAAGTTTGTGTATATGCAGCCGTATGCTTTATGGGAACTCACCGCAGAGCTGCAGAACGTCACCTGCCATATGGGATCATATTGTGTTACATTTCACCATGCAGACACAGGTGAACGTGCCCTGCCATAACCCCAGCCAGACAGGCCGGTATGCGATTTGCCTACCTCGGAGAGATGGAAGGCTGAGTTGACTATGGTGGTTGATCATATATAGAGTTGTTTCACCTGTTCGCAGACAGTCACCCATCTAAGTAGTAATCGCTTCATAGCGACTTAACCGGGAGTCGAACCCACCACCTCTTGATAGTAAGTCTGACATTCTACCGTTATGCCACTTAGCTGTCTCAGTTTACGTGCTGTCATGCCAGGGTTGGCAGATTTCTGCCAAAGTGGTCCAAACCGTGGTTTAAGTTGGTTAAAATTTATCATATTAGTGTTGTCGAATTAACGCATCAACTTACATCCAGCGACAGCAATGTTCTGCATAAATAATTGCCATTAACGTAATAAAGAAATTAATCGCTCTACAGCACTATCATGTAATGTGTGTGAGATATGTGTGATTTTTGTAGGTAAAGAGTTTTGTCGGTAGCGCTGATGACTTGATGAAATGGCTTGAAGATTTCCGTCGTAGGTTGCAATGGTGCACGCCACTCGGGGCGCTACCAGACTCGGCACGATCGCAGCTCAAGAAACTCATGGTAATAACCACATGATTTACACTGTGTCTCAAAAAACATCTCTAACATTTTCAATTGTAACTTGAACAAGGATTAACAAATTTTAACAATTTTTAGAACAGATATTTCTGAGACAACTGGCCATCGAATGACCGTTCAATTTCCCACGTCACCCAACTTCTGCTTCTGCACTATCTACGGAAATCAGACCAAGTTGTAACCAAAAATGTTGGGGTGTTTTTTGACACATATAGGATCACGCTTGCCAGGGGCGTCTATCTCTTCTTGGACACACTACGCATGCCCCTCACCAATCCATCTTCCAGTGTTTCCCCCCATCCTCAACGTCGACTCGCACCCCTCTCACGTCCAGCTTAGTCAAGTGCCGAATTGCCCCTAATGACAGCATCTGTACTCGTGGATGCCGGTAGAAAAATTTTCAAGTAAGATCTTCTAGTGGGGTTCAGGTCGGAGCTCTGCCCAAAAATGAATTTGGTGCATTTTCAGACAAACAAAACACTTTTGGTCAAGTTCTGGTGGAACGATGGCTGCCCCCTTTGAAGTCTTAAAAGTTGCCCCCCTTGAGAAAAGTAATGCGCTTGCTACCCGACACAGGTGAACATGCCTCTTGCCTCAACCCCAGCAACACAGGCAGGAACTGAAACAGACATAAGCAAAAGGATGGAAGGATGAGTTGACTTCGGTATTGGTTAAACACCAAGACTGATTGCCTGTCCGAGAAAATTTCCCATCCAATTAGTAACCACTGACTGGGAGTTGAACCAACGATTTCACGATCGTAAAGGTGCGTACAGAGCGACGTAACTGAACTGACATGGTTTTGTTTTTTGATGACCTGAGCAATGGACAAACAGAGGGAGCTCATAAAACGGTTGACGTATACATAAGCGTAATCACTCATAGAGTGTTTACACGATCCAGCAAACGTCCAGCTTCATTATAACATATGGCAGCAAACGTCCAGCAAACTTCCAGCAAATGTCCAGCATTAGCACGTGTATTTTGAATACATTTGCTGGAAGTTTGCTGGACGTTTGCTGGATCGTGTAAACACCCCATTAGGCTACCGATGCCGTTAGACAGTGTTTGTGCTGTAATGCATTACCGCTTGCCCATTGGTCATTTGTGTATGCACCTCAGGAAGTGTGATGATGTGGATGCAGGATGCGTATGCTGAGTTGGAGGGCAAAGAGATGGAGGTAATGGCAATGATGCTGAATGGTGAAGACATGTTTGTGCGCTGCCGAGATCACGAGGCGCAGTTACTGCGACACAAGCTTGTCCAACTCAAAGCCGCTCTCAATGACACCAAAGCCAAGGCCGACAAGATTAAGGTACCATCAGCATTTGCTTGTATTCACGCCGTGTTTCCTCTCTGCTTTTCTTGTGGCTCTAATGGAATGATTTGTTTAACATAAATTTCCGCAGTACGATTTATTCAAGACGGACAATCGTTTCCGACTGTGCCTGACTGATTACCGATGCCAGGGCTATGATATTGAGATGTTGTCAGCGAATGTGTCTTCTTTTCATGAATTCCAATTATGAGTTGTGCAATACTGCAGCAATGGACGGCACTAACCAGTAACACAATTTCAATAACATTGATAATGGTTATCTGTATAATAAATAAGCTACAAATTTGCATGGCAAATGGATGGCTGGAAGACCAGGATCAAGTTTTATCTACAGTGCAATCCGAGTTTTGGAGAAATGCTCAACCAATTACATTTCGGTTGCATAGGGCCAAGGTAGAAAAGTGACAAAACATAATGTAAATATCTTTCGTCTGACTGTGTTGGTCTACAAACTTTTTGAATGACGCATTTTAGAGTAAAATGGAGTCGCATGTACACAGCGTGGAGCGGTTTCACACGGTGCTGGCAACACAACTATCCTGGCTCACTGCTACCGAGAAGTCGCTACGTGCGTTCAAAGTTCCTAGCAAACTGATGGATGGCGTACAGGCCCAGATCTGCAGCCTCAAAGTATGTTACATCTCTACTGTTTCTGTGTTGCTATTACGCCGTGCGTGCTACGTTTCTAATGTACTGAAGAGGAGTATATGACATCAGTGTTATATTGAGGACCGACCGACGATCGACGAACAACCTCCTTTCCTGTAAGACGCTTCCTGGAAGAACTTTAGATCACCATATCTTAGCAACCAATCATCTGATCCACTTCAAGTTTGGTTATAGGGTATGGTTTTTGGGGTCGGCCAATTTAACACCATTATTTTCATTTACCCCCAACTGACCCTTGTTGCCATGGCAAGCAACGGAATTTGAGACAAAATTGGCTATAACTTGGCTTGTTATTTATTTGTTACTTTTGCCAGTGGCAGTTATATGATTGATGTACTGTTTGTTTATTTATCTGTTGGTTTGATAGCAGGATTACACAAAAAGTTGCAAGCGGAATTGGCTGAAATTTTTAGGGAACATTGGACTTGCCACAACTTAGAAGTGATAGATTTTGATGGTGCTGCCACCTGGCGAATGCAAAAGAATAATTACACAACATTGTCAGAGGTTTGCGGTCTCTGAATGCCCATCTAGTCAGATAGGCCTACAGTAAGATAATGTTTGCTGAATGTTTTTTTTTTACTCAGTTACTCATACTAGGGTTGCAACCAATCAATTTTTTTCAATTCAAAAATCAGTTCGAATTAATCCATATTAATTAATCTTCATTAATTCTTGTGTTCTTGTGCCAGGTGATCAGAAGTGACATCGAGAGGCACCATGCAGAGATGAAGAATGTTGACCACACTGGCACTTACCTCAAGTACTTCGGCAGCAAACAGGACACGATCTATGTCCGCAACCGGCTGTCCAGCACTCGGCTGCGGTGGAAACGCCTTCTGAGGCGCATTGATGAAACCACTCGACGGCTTGACCGTGCCTTGAGAGATGTGAAGCGGGTGAGTGCATTTTCAGTGCACTTTGGGAGGCATTAAGAACAGGTTAAAAGGGCGTGTATAGCTCCTTGTGGTAATTCATCTCAGAGCTGTAAAGCCATATGGGATCACACAGTGTAAGGTGGATGCGCCTCGTCTTGACCTCAGCCAGACAGGCCGGTACTCGATTTACCTACTCCGCTGGGATTGAAGGCTGAGTTGGCCTTTGTGTCTGGTTATATACTGAGATAGAACATCTTATTTGTTGTCGGTTACATTTGAAGAATGCTGAAAACAATTTTTTACGTGATGACTTTATTCAGACTGCCTCTTGTCTCAGTTTTTTAATGCTTCTGTAACAAATTTGTTAATAAATAGCGTACAGATTTGCTTGCTGTATTTTATCTTGTGATTAAATAGATATTTAGGTGGTAGCATTTTGAAGAACTTTGTAGTTTGTAGTTATAACGTTTTGACAGACACAACTGTAAGCTTAGATATGATTTTATGCCATACTGTGCTTCTTGTCATACATGTTTTGGTTCTAGAAGTTTTTCTGTAACTGTCTTCACTATTTGGAATTTCCTCCCTTTTGACATTCACAATAGTTGTTTACTATCTTCTTTCCGTCTCCAACTCAAAACATTCTTTTTTCAACATCTAGCCATTTTAGTGCCCTGCCTTACCCCATCACCTCAGATTCAGCGAGTTTCTTGCCGACATTATTGTGCACTATATAAATTTATTTACTTGCTTATTTACATACCTATCTGAACCGTGCACAGTTTGATGATCTCTGGAAGTCTCTGTATGAATGGCTTGAGGCATCTGAAGACAACCTTCAGAAGTTTGTTATCGGCGTCGGACCGCGAACAAAGCAAGACTTCGATGAACTACGTGTCAGTTGATATATTTTTCTCATTTTTTGGCTGCTGTGGATGCATGTGTTTGATGTTACTTCAGTCAAGTGAACATTTTAAAATGTACAACTTGTTAATATAAAGAAGAAAAATTTTCTGATTATATATGCTGGTTTTATGTGTGGTGCACAGTTTTTTTTCTGACTGTACAATGTACAGGGTCTAAGAAATGCAGTACAGTGCACGGTTCTTGGTGCATAATTTTCACGTTTGTGTTTATTTATGACAGCAATTTGCCAACTGGCTGACACTTTAATTGTGATGTGACAAACATGCATCGAAAGCAAAGAAGTCGCACAGAAATATATACATTAGGCTTATTAGGCTTATTAGAACTCATTATACGTGATATGCTTGCACTATTTTTTGGCTTTTGTCTTTCGTAATATGTCACTGTTGTTCAGTAATTCCAGTGTGAATTATTTTAGCTGTTGAAGGTTGCATTTCAGCTGCAGTTTACGTGGTTGTGGGCTGTACAGTGGTTTGAGGTTGAGATAGGGCGTATTCACCTGTATATGATCACATATGGCAGGTGACGCTTCGTGGAGCTTTGAAATTGGTTTGTTATGTGGTGTGTGCAGCGGTTTGAGAGTCAGATGTCATCAAAGCAGCTCGCTTACTGTCTGATTGAGATTGAGGCTAGGTGTGTTTACCTGTCTGTGATCGCATATGGCAGATGATGCTTCTGCTCTAGGTCTCAGTTTGCTGTTGTTGTGTGTAGCGTTTTGAGAGTCAGATGTCGTCGAAGCAGCCTGCCTACTGTCTGGTGCGTCGGCTGGGCGTGTCGCTGTGTAATCGCTGTGATAAGGATGATTCGGAACGTGAACAGTTGACTGAAGCACTCTGCAGTCTCGGCTCATTGTGGCACAAGATGCGCGCTGTGGCCGCTCAACGGTCAGTGTCAGTGATATTTCTACATCTCCTAATATCCTCCAGCATTTTTCCAACCTGTGGAACCACCCTTACCTGCAGTATTAAGTGCTGATTATATGACGATGCTTTGTACCAGAATTTGTCGATATTGAATCACCAATTCTGGTGAAAAGGAGTTTCGAGTCACGACCTTTCCTTCAGGAGCCATAGACACTTTACTCTGTTTTAATCTCTACCTGAACATTTTGTTTTTCGCACTCAGCACCGACGGCATGTCCACAGCCACTTCTGGTCAGGAGTCTTCAACTTGTTGAAGTTTGACCATACGCCGAAGAAGAAGAAGAAGAAGAACTGGGATTGTTGGGCTGTATTAGGAGTTCTGCTTTTCAAGATACAGCGTATAGTATAAAGCATTGCCTACATGTGTTGGTGATATACAGGCGGGAGCGGACGGCAGACGGCGTGGACCTAGTACTGACATCGGCTGACGGTATCTCGGAGACTGTCGGCACACTGCTGGCTTGGCTGTCGACTGCTGAGTCATACCTCTCTGAGTCCAAATGCATGCTGGGAGACGTTGATACAGTGGGGGTGCTCATGCAACAGCACCAGGCATGTTTAATTCTTTCTTTCTTCCTTGATACTAGAACCCTCCATCTGAATTTATCTAAGCAGCGACTTCAAACTGGATTTCATAGATTGACAGAGTTACTAATAAGTTATCTAAACTTCATCATGTAATGAATTTGCAATGTTCATCGTGTGGCTGTTTATGTGCACAGCCGTCTAGAAGCCCAGCTGTTACTGGGGAAGGTCGAGCATACTGTACAGTACAGCTTGCCTCTCACTACATTTAATATGTTATCTACTGTCGACGATCACCCATCCAAGTACATATCGGGCCAAGTGTTGATTAACTGACTTCATAAGCCAAAGCATCACCTTGTCATACGTATGAGGAAAACTTTTAAAATTACCCGTGTAATTTGGTGAATTTGCCGGCACAGGACTTTCAGCATGAACTGATGCGTCGTCTGGAGCTGGCTCAGCGCCTGCAGGAAAACATCAAAGCGGACTCATGTTTAACTGACGACGAGCGCATTCGATTGAGCAATCTTGAAGCCGCAGTCAGCCGTATCCAACGACTTGCAGAATCACGGCTCGCCAAACTTCATGCCGCCATGAAATTGGTACCTTCGTCGATTATCATTATTTTTTTCTTATTTAAGTAAAAGTAACATTTGAGCACTGTATCTGTAAAAAACCGACTGGCCAGTGTTACTATACGAGGTTTATTCAATAAATAAGTTACAAAACAGCGCCATTTTGTTAATTTTCCAAATATAAAAAAATCTGAAATATACGTTTTGTAGGGAATTTTATTGTGAACACGTGTAGACATTATTTTGATGATGACATCATTATTGTGACGTCATCTGTCCATATAACACAGTCTATATGTGTATTATTTTTTTCCGCCAGTAATCCTGTAAAACTCACAAGGGACAAACAGCAAAGAAATGAGAAAAAGTGAACAAAGTTAACAAGTTAATGTCACCTCATAAAATATTAAAGATTATACCCCGTTTACACGGTTAAGCAGTCATCATGCAGACAGCAGACATGAGCAAATGTCGAGCAAACGTTGAGCAATTAGAGCACACGTTATGCACGTGTATTTTGAATGCATTTGCTTGATGCTTGCTCGATGTTGGCTTGATGTTTGCTTGATTGTGTAAACGGGGTGTTAGTGTTTTATTTTTCAACATATGTTCAACCGTTTGTCCCGTTGGTCAACAAGCTTCTAAATGCCCGATGCAAAGAACGATGCTGGCAGCTGTTTGAGCCACTGAAGAATGACTGATTGCACCTCGGTATATGATGCAAATTTCTGCCTACCTGCCATTTTCTTACATCACATGTGTACTGTTGGCTTTGTAAAACACATGTCGCCATATACTGAATGCATCTCGGAGTGAATATGATTTGCATCAATTTTTTGCCTACAAAAAAGCAATAACAGCACGTTGTTCGTTGTGGGACGTTTTCAGTAGCAACGTCGCCGTATGTAATGTTTATAAATAACATCACAGTGACATCATCGTAATAAAACTCACAGCTGGTACTCAGAATAAAATTCCCTACAAAACGTATATTTCGGATTTTGTGCATTTGAAAAACTAACAGAAAGGCGCTGTTTTGTAGCTTATTTATGGAACGACCGTCGTAGAATAACTTGATGAAACTTTTGCAGCCAGTATTGTTGCAATTGGCCAAACTACAGCTTCTGCATTTTACAAGGTAGTGTAGCAGCAGTGTTTGGAGGTGGGCAAAACAGTAGCTGTAATTTCGGGATAGTGCATTTCGGGATTACAAAAAAAATTGTTTAATACTTCTTTTTGACTGTTATACTGTCGGTGATGAAATAATAATTTTAACCATCACAAGTGACTTTATTGTGAACTGTAAGTCACCTTCAAGTTCTTAATGGATTACTTGCTTTTCTAACATGCATAAAATAAGTTTAGTGGGGCTATAAAGATACTAAATAGCAACCTATTTGTAATCCTAATCCTGGAAACGGGATCTTGGGATTACAGATTTCTTAATTCTAATGGTAATGTGTTCGGTAGGCTGAAGACTTCAATGAAGCAGTGGAAGCGGTCAATGAGTGGCTGCCGCTCGCTGAAGCTGAGCTGAAATTTAGAGCACTGCCTGATGAGCAGGATGCATTAGTGCGCTGGATTGAAAACCACGAGGTTCTTACTACTATCTACTGCTAGTGTCAGTGCATAGCCAGAAATGTCAATTGGGAGGGGCTTTCCTTCTCCCGTCCCTTTTTCATCCTCTCCCCTTTTTTATCTTTCCCTCTTTACCTCACTTTTGTTCTTATTTTCTTTCTTTCTCTTCCCTCCCTTTGCTTAGAAGTAGGACCCCAGAAATTTAGCCAGAAGGTGTGGGAGAGTGCTGTGAAGTCGAATTTGGTGCATTGTGGCTTTGAAATACTAGATCTGGCGGCAGCAGTTTTTTTTTATTATTTTCCCGAGAATCAACTGTCCAAATTGGCTAAATTTGGTGCATTCTGAACGTATGTTTATGTTATGGCTGAGGGATAGGGGGGATGGTGGGGTTGGGCTGCATGGGTCCTTCTTGTCTATGTCTACGCCACTGATGTCTTTTTCTCTGTGTCTTTGTTTGTCTCTGTTATTCTGTCAAACCTTGTGACTGTTATTTGTACTAGCTAGAGGAGATAGGCATAACAGTTGGGGGCCGTATGCATAACAACGTTGTAACTTTACTTTTTAACTAAAATCGATTTACGTCGGCAAAGTGTTATGTCAGTATGTATAATGGTAGCTTCTATTTGAAGTTTTGTGGTAATCATGTTTATACTATAAACGTACCGGTATTAAAATTATCTACATCAGAAGGATGGAAGGCCAAGTTGATCTTGGTGTTGGTTATATACTGAGATGGTTTGGCTGTTCACTAGAGGGCGTTAGAGTGAAGTTGTGGCTGGCTTGATGCAGATGGGTTCAAGGCCAGCATTTTCAAGGCCAAGGCCAGAGGTCCTCGTGGCCAAAGACTAAGGCCTTCACCTAGGCCATGACCAATGACAAGATCGGATCTTTTTTGAGGCTAAGGCTAAGGCCATGCAAGTGACCTTCGTGGCCAGGTCATTTTTGAGGCCAGGGTCAAGGCAATGATTTTCCGTTTTCAAGCTGTTCTTGAGGTCGAAGACACTCCTTGAGAACCCCATCTGTGGTGTGAACGTGTATAGAAGTTTGACGAGGAATTGCGAGCTCAGGCGCTGGACGTGGAGAGACTGGTTTATGTCAGTGATGAAATCCTGATGTCATGTCATCGCAGCGCTGAACGGTGCATTCGCTATCGACTCAGCACTGTCCAGTCACGCTGGCAACAGGTGGTTATTACTATCCGCGGTTTTTCAGCATGGTGGCAAGTTTTTTTATCTGTTTCTCTGTTACCATATGGGTGTAGGTTTAGAAAGGGTATAGCTTCCTACAGGATACCCGTCTCAGAGCCACAGACCATCACCTGCCATAAGGGATCACGCAATGTTATCTGTCCTGTTTTGACCGCAGCCATACACGTTGGTACTTGCTATACCTACTGCAAGGGGATGGAAGGCTGAGTTGATCTTGTGTTAGTGTTACATACCGAGGTGATCTGTCCATAGACACTCACCCATCTGACTATTAATTACTTGATAATGATCTGATTGCCAGTCAGGAATCAAGCCTGCAACCTTCAGATCATGACTACAACTTTTAACTGTTATAATACGTATGCTTAGGCATTGCATTGGTCAAAGCTGCGTACAAGTTGCCTACATAACTCTACACATCTTCGGACAACTCAGCCTGGCCATCCCTCCGTGACCATTCCATGACTCTGTGTTAGCTCTATGTGTGTCTGTCTGTCTGTCTGCATATTTAGGCTTTGCGTCGGTCAAAGTTGCGTACAGCTCGCCTACACGAAGCGCTACACAACTTACGGCACAGTGCTACCCGGTGCAAGGACGTGGAGGCGTGGCTTACTCAGATGCACTCGCTGCTGACGTCAAGAGATGCGCACACGATCCCACCCGACGACAAAGCTATTGAGGCACTCATCTCTGAACATAACGTAAGCTTACAAGTACATCTTTATTCACCTCCGATGGTAGCACCATACTTTGTCCCAGTGATGTTGAACAAGGCCAAACTCCCAGGGCTGAGGCCAAGGCCATGACCATGAGGCCGAGGTCGATGCCGGAAGGACGAGGCCAATTGTTTAAGGCCGAGGCCACGACCAAGGTCAAAGGTAGAACTGTAAAAGTGGCAGTGCCATTGTAAGCTCTAAAAGTTTTGTAGTATTAACATTGCCAAATCACTACGACCAAGGTCAAAGGCTAAAGGCCAAGGTCAAGTGATTGTTTAAGCATATACGTGCATACTACAGATGTACTGGACCCGTATATGTGCATACTTGCGTAGTAAGTTTATAGAGTAAATGTCTTTTGATAGTCTTTCCATGTGTGCTTGTGCATGTTACAGAGGCTTCACCAGGAGTTGGTGAGTCGAAGGTCAGAGATGGAAAAGTGTCTGGTGCTGGACTCCACGGATCTGACCACCAAGTCCACTAGGTCGCCAACAGACTCTGGTGTAGCTGGTGGTGGTAGTGGTGGTGGAAAGCTGAGGAGTTCTACTCCACCTGGCCCTGGAAGAACTGTTGTTGCATCAACTCGCAGTAGGACGCCGCCGGTCACCAGTTCAACACGAAGCCGCACCCCACCGGGTACGCTGAGCTTTTACTCACTCTTTCTGGGTCCATTGAGCTTTTATGCACTACCCCAGGTGCATACTTAGAGCTTTTACATGTGCAGGTCTGTCACACAAGAATTGGCTGATAGAACACATTCTATTCTTAATGATAATATTGAACAACTTATTGGACATCAGTCAACAGATTTTGTTTATGTTAACATGTTGATTGTTCACAGTATGAGACGAATATTTATTTTAGCTGCATATTTTGTTTGTTACTTCATAAATATTTATTTTCGTTCATTCGATGCAGAAAAATCATGCAAGTTTTGGTATCATTTTTTGATTGGCATTCTGCAGTTACATATTTGTGAAGCTAGCTGAGATCGTACGAAGATGCAGATGATTTCATTGGCCATGTGTCATCTAAAGATTTTATTGGCTGATTTTCTCAGGCAACTAAACTACACTCACAGTTAGTGGCTGATAAAATTGATCGTATATTATCTAATTCACAGGTTCGGTAGGCCGGAGCAAGACTCCACCAGTGGTTGGTACAACAGTGAGAGTTCTGCCTGCTGTACGGAGCCACACTCCACCAGTGTCTAACTCACAAAGTCGCTCAGCAGCAGCAGCAGCATCTGTGTGTTATTCAACATCACTTCTCTGCTACAGTTCTCATTTGTGTTGCTTATGGAGTCGTTTACTGTATTTTTTGAAACTTCAAGCAAAGATTTGGATGAAAAAAGTAATCTGTACAAGACCAGCTTGTGTTACAGAGTGTACTAAATGACAACAAGAAATGTGTTAGACTGTGACCAATCTAATGTACTCTTCGCGCGCATTATTTTCTCCTGTATTTTTCTAAGTGCTTTTTCGTTTCTTTCAACTTGTGTTGGAGATCTGGCGTCAATTTGAGACCATACTAAAATTATACTAATAGTGACTGGTGTCGAAGTTGTTATTGGAAATTGTCTCCTCGTCTGTCTGGCATTGTTATAAAAATATGGCGCCTCACGCTCTGCGTGATATCCTTCACAGGAGTTTGCAGAGGATACGGACAGAAACAGAAACAGAAACAGAAACAAAGGTAATGGGGTCACGACTTGGGGTCACGTGACGTCATCGGTCACGTGACCATTCGACTCGCTGTGGTCGACTTCCTATGGGTGGTCCATACTGACCATGCATCTGTCTAGCACCTTTATGGAGATATGGCCGTTTGAAGTTCTTCCAGGAAGGCTCTTCCAGGAACAGAGGTCGGTCATTGGTCTGTCATCGGTCATCTGTTGGTCGGTCGGCTTAGTATCAGCTCATTTACCATGATCACATTTTTCTCAGTTCATGCGAGATTGTTTGCAGTTTCTGTGCTTCACTCAGTGCAATATTAGGAAGTTGTATTTAACAAGGTAGTGTAGAGACATGTTTAAGGTATAGTGCGATCTTGGTTGAAACTTTGTGACCTATTGTCCGCAGAGTGGTCCGGTGAAAGATTTTTGAAAATCAGTATACATTCAACATAGATGTGAACAAGTTTATTGGGACGCAGTGCATATTAGGTTATGGGGTCAATAATCAGAAAGTTTAATAATCCTTTGTTCCATTTTGTCTAATTCCTAACCTTCTTTCTAACTCTTAAACGTAATCCTATACATAACTCTTATGTTAACCATAAACCACCACATGACTAGATTCAGAATTTGATTATTAAACCCATGGATTATCAATGCACTACCTGTATGTTAATGAACTAGACATGTCTGTATTTTTGCCTGTATTTTGTAGGCATCCGAAAACATTTTTCATGACAAGCTACAGACAGCCTGTGATGGTCGACTTAGCACTTTTGCTGCATTTTTTTTGAATTTGCACCATATAAATGTTATTAATCGTAATAATAATAATAATTACTTTGATGATGATGATGATGATGATAATGATGATATTTGCAGCGTCGCAGCGTGACTCCGCCAGGGTCCAGCAACAAGCCAAGAGTACCATCTGGATCACCACAGAGTCGAGTACCAGCCTCGTCACCGCAGGGCAACAAGTCAGCCATGACACGAGTACCGTCTGAGTCACCGCAGCGTCGACAACTGCCTCCAGTACCGCCGTCCACCCGCGGCAGCACTGCATTCTGGGAACAAGCACCTGGCACTGACGGCAGCAGCACGGCATTGTGGGAACGATATCGACTGCTACTGGAGCTGTCAGCTTCCAGGAAGAAACAGCTGGCCGAAGCACTCAGTAAACAGCAGGAGGTCTGTAAAGGCGTGTACAGAGCGACTTAACTGAACTGAAGTGACACGGTTTAGTTTCTGACAAATTGAACAATGGCCAAGCAGTAATGCATTACAGTAGGCACCTTCTAACAGCGTCGGTGATACGTATCACGTACGTGTCAGCCCCTCGGTCTGCTCAGCAATTGGTCAGTTCGTGAAAAACTAAACCATGTCAGTTTAGTTTAGTTTCAGATATTGACTCAGTCTGTACATTTCTTCTCAATTAGAGTTAAGGTTTGGGTATCGGGTTAATCTTAGTCTCAGAGTTAGGGTTAGGGTCAGCGTCGGGGTTTTCACGTGAATTTTCACGTTGCAATATACACCTTTGGACTGTAGATCTTCGGGGAAAAATGTGATGTAACATAACAGTCTGATGGAAGTTATTAAAAGAAGCGCTGGCTTTCGCTCATTTTGTAATCTGTTCATTGCATTCTTTGACCTGTGATGTGTAACCAACGAGTTATAGACAACTTTATTCACCACATATGGTAGAAAGAATAATGAAGAATATGCTTCATTTTTGTCCTGTTTGCATCTTTAGCTGATGCCGATATTAAGCATTTTTGGATGTGACTATGAAATGGCATTGTGATGGTCTACATGGATGAGGTCTTCATGACTGTCCTCGACCTCAAGGGCAGCTTAATGACAACAAATCATGGCTTTGGCCTTTAAAAAGTCTAGTTTTGTCCTTGAGAACCACTGGCCTTGGCCCATGCCTTGGACTTTAAAATGTCGTCCTGGAACCCAACAACAACAACAACAATATTTATTTGGGAAAGAGCAACCAGGCTGCCAGAAAGGGCACAGGCCCATCAAAACTGGCCACCCAAAAGTCAAGTGAAGAAAATGCAATACATGCACATAAAAACATACAGAACAAAAATATGCTGACTATATCCACCTAAAAATGTCTTAAATCATATCACATACAATACGTCAAAACCAATCAAACCATTACAATATGCCATTTATAAACTATTGATCATAGTCATTCAGTATATAATTTATTATATAAGTAAACTTTGATCCTGGATT
>Ga0209367_1003156_pt1 | contig 22245 bp, 14 predicted proteins | sample WorMetLIZISLAND2_FD_187412 | JGI IMG/M metagenome (GOLD analysis project Ga0209367, IMG submission 187412) | Marine gutless worms symbiont microbial communities from Max Planck institute for Marine Microbiology, Germany - Olavius geniculatus... ... | reverse complement strand
GATATTCCCTGTCTGCCAGTTCGCTACTGTCTCTTTTCTTCTTCAAGATCCTCTTTTCTTGAACTAGACTTAGTGTCTCTGGTGTAATCCATTTCTTAGTTATCATCTCTTTCTCTGGAATCGTCTTTTCTGCAGCTTTCTCCATAGCCATGGCAATCCTTTTCGCGTTTTCGTCCAAGTCTTGTGATGGCTCTGCTTGTCCGAGATGCCGTTCAAGTGCTACTCTGTACGCATTACTAATTCCTTCATCACTGAGTCTAGCAATGTCCCTTCGCTTTCTGAATTGTGCTTTGTGCTTCTTCTTCAGCTTGATTTTGATATTTGCCATAACCAGGCTGTGATCCGAGTCTATGTCTGCACCCTGAAAGGTGCGGCACTGCTGCACTGACGTTGCCCACTTTCTTCGGATCAGTATCATGTCAATCATGTCGGAAAAAAATGCAACTATCTGGCTCAACTTTTCAATCCACTGGCCTGCTGAATACCGCAAGTCACATTTCTCATTTTTGCGTGTGTGGCCAACATTACCGTAGTTAGCACGGCCTGGTGCAGCATTGGATCGTGTGTAATAGGGAGCATTATTTCTCATGCAAGCACGTACTGTACGCGTTAGTAATTTGTTATGTCTGTGGTTTTTTACGTCCGTCGGTCGGTCGGTTCGACGAGTGCATTTCTCTGATTAGTTAGAATGCTAAGTCACCACGGACATGGACTATGTCGCTACAGCGCAAACTCCACTTCTTTAGTTTGTTGTAAACATGCTGTATTATACAATTAGTTGCACAACAAGCTTACAATAAGTATAGAAGTAATGGAGTTTGACGCTAAGTATGTAAGCTGTACTGACATAATGTATGCTGAGACACGTGCTTTACTGGCGTCGTCTAATAAACAGCACGCATATAGACTGCCTACACTTCTCAAAAACATCCCGAACATTTTCTATTGTAACTTTGAGAAGGATTATCAGCTTTTCATAATTTTTGGTAGAAGTATTTCTGAGACAACTGGCCAGCAAATGACCATTCATTTTCCCACTTCTCCCAATGTATGTTTCTGCACTACATGGGGGGATATCAGAACCAACGAAATATTTTTTTTTATCCAATGCAGTATGATTACTTAATCAACATAACACATAAAACACATTTTGTTCACATATCTGACTTTTTGGCTGGCATTTTATCTAGTTGTCCATTTTTCAACTGCCTACAGTAAAACTGCTAATTGAAGTGCCTGCCCATTATGCAACTCGTATTATGCTTGGTCTGCTTTCCCAAGTAGCGCGAAAGTAGACGTTGGGTGAGGTGGAAACTTAAACCGTGATTTAATATCCAGTTGTATCAGAAGTATTTTTGGCAAAAACTATTACAATCTGCTAATCTTTCTTCGAGTTACAGTCGATAATGTCAGAAATGTTTTCTTTAGGTTTTCTGTTTATTTCAAGGTATAGGGCCTACTATATTCGCTTGATCTGCTTTCCCTAGGTAGTGGAAAAGCGGACAGTCGGTGAGGTGGGAAACTGAAAGGTCATTTGATGGCTAGTTGTGGGAACTTGTGTCCGAATTATTAGTACCAAATATTATCAAAATTATTGCTGGTTTTCAAGTGGCAATCGAAAATGTCGGAGATGGTTTTTAAGACACAGTGTATATTATGCTGTATAGTGCTACTGCATCTAGCTTGATTGCATGCTATATCAGCGTCACGCTAAGTCGGATTCACGATAGATCAATCAAGTGACTGCGAATATACGGGGACCCTATCGGCAGTGGCGTAAACGACACCAAAATCTGCAGATCACGCAAACGTCTCTGCACATACCGTGGAGTGTTTTGGCTGACAGTACTAAGTCGCGCATATGGCACAAGTTTGTGTCCGTCCGTCTGCTTGTCTGTCAGTTAATACTGTGCCTATCGGAATGCAAATAGGGTTGCGCGACGGCTACCCCGTGGTACCCACCAAACAGCGATAGCGACAGCAAATTGTCAGGCAGTGCGGTCGGCCATCTTAACGACAGCTGAGCTTTTTGTCTGTTGCCGACCCGACTCTCTGGAACTCACTGCCCGAAGACCTTTGGGATCCATGGTTTTCGGACATTGACAGACAGTCGCAGAAAACATTCTTGTTCTTGCCGTAGCCTATGTGTTCAGCGCATTAGGGTTTTAAACGAAAGGCCTTTGACATTTTGACGAAGATCGCAATTTCGTTCTCTCGCGAGTCCCATGGTCTCTGCCTCAGGCAATCTCTTGTCTGTGCATCAACGTAACCAACAGCGGCGTCTTGAGTTAAAAAAAAGTCGGCGGAGAAAAATGCAATTTTCCGACAGAGGAGATTACCGAGTACGGGTGCTCAAGTTTAATTTTGCCCCTAAATCTTCTCAAAATTGCGTGTTTCGGCCCAAAATTTTGCATTTTTGGACGAAAAATTCTAACAAGATAAAGATTTCCTGACAATTTTTCGACAGCCCAAAATTAGAGAAAGGAATCGCCCCTTCCTCTGTCTTTCCCCGACCACGACGCCACCGTGGTGACCAATAAACTGCGCGACAGGGTAGACTTGCTCGTAGTTATTAACTGTCAGTATTTTATCTATACGAAATGTTTTACACGCAAAAGCAGCTACTGCTTTCAGCGCGTCTTAGCCATCGCAATTCTATCCGTCTGTCTGTCCGTCCATCCGTCTGTCACACGGGTAGATCAGTCAAAAACGGTGCAAGCTAAGATCACCAAATCTTCACTGTCGGCTGCCTGGAAGACTCTAGTTTCAGAAACCGTAAAGCTTTTCCATAAATTCCAAGGGGGTCACCCCGAACGAGGGTGCTAAATGAGAGGCTGAGAGACACATTTCAAGAGCGAATTGCGCCAAAACCAATTGAGATAGACTTGGACAAACTGCATATGAAATTTTCAGCATTGAACGTAGATTTCGATGGTCCAAGTCTCGATTTTCTAGGTTCAAGAAAGTCTGCGCACGAGGGCATCAAAGAGCGGTACCCCCATCAAAGTCGCGTCGAAATGGCTTGACATAGACTAGCAGTTTGAATTTGCGAACAGGAACTGCTATAGGCTTTCGTGCGTCTCGTGAGCGTTAACTCAAATTTCTTGTTTTTATTTGCAGCGAGCAGAGACGACAAAGTTAATTACTTGATCAGTCGGCCATGTTGTCTGCCGATGACGTCACGCCGAGACCGAAAGTCGTGTCGGTAACGTCATCAAGCCTTGAGTCACGTGACCAAGACAAAGAAAGTGGGTCGCTGCGAGATGAGAGGAAGGGGTCTTCAGCAAGCCTGGGACGCTGCTGGGGGTTGGTCAGGGGGTCTGTGACGTCACTGCAGGGGTCGGCTGAGTGGAAGGGGCGTAGAGAATCGATCGTCGAATCGCTGGAGAAGAAATGTCGCGAGAAAGTGCGCTGCAGACTGCGTAGTAAGTTGCTGATCAACCAATCAACCAACAATACGACCACCAGGAGGTCATCGCTGTCCGCTGCAGCTGAGCTACCGGTTATTGTACGTCCACCTGCTGCTAGTTCTGCTCTGCCCCACAGACCTACGTCACGACCCTCCGTTACAGGCAGACATTTCGACTGGACGATCGCGCAGCAGCCATTTACTCAGTCTGCAGGAGTACTACAGGTAAGACTACATCAGTGCCATCACCTCCAGCCACAGTTTCAGTACAGTGAAGTCACTCTTTCTGATGACGACCGCATTACTACAGCGCTCTGCGACGTAAACCCACGAACCAATGACCGCAGCACGAATGATGTTAGCGTACGACGGTCCAGCAGCTCAGTCTGTCAGCTGCAGGTGTATGAGCCAGGACGCCGCTGTGCCAGATCATCGTCTGCTCTGTCGATCACCAGACATACGACACAGGCCGGTGCACAAACTCAACGTAACGAGCACATGAAGAGAACAGCGTTCTACGACGTAAACCGATCTTCCACTGACGCGAGCACAGACAGCAGCTGCAGTGAAGAATCTGAAGAAGTAACCGGGCTGTTATCACGTTCAGATGCGTCACCGTTGCGATCACAGTGTCAGGATACCAACGCTTGTTGTACGTCTTGGTCTACCGGTGCAGTTGTGGAGCACACAGAGTCAGCCAAGCCCGTGAGGGATGGCCAGGCTGAGTGCAGAGTCTGCAGGCCTCCAGTGACAGTTTGCTTCGACAACGCCGCGAGAGATACAACGCCGCCGCCACCGCAGAATACTAACGCAGACGAGTCACAGACGAGCAGAGACTTGGAGTCGAAATATGCCGCTTTGACGAGTAGTGGCTTGACAACAACGAATATAGAGTCAGAAGATGTGAGCCAGAACGAGACTTTGCGACTGGTTGACAACGAGGCTCCTCTTAGCTGGAGTGACGACCGCTCTAACTCAACGAACAACGATGACGTTACACAGCTGGTTTCCAGCAGCAGCGACTTTAATCCAGTGGAAGAGTTGAGAAGTAGTGGAGAACCATCTCAGCCAGCGACTGCGAAAGACTGCAGTACGACGTCAGGTGTCGGCGGACAGCGATACAGAACGACGATGTCACTGTCACTTGCTAACCCACCGACTGTTGACTTAACCATGCTGACCAGTACAACGTCGCAGTCACCCAAGAAGCTAGTGTGCTATTCAGCAACGCTTCAGCAGTCTTTCGGCACTGGACACAAGCAAGTCGCTTCTGTGAGCAATAACAAGGATCCGGCGCTAGCATCGTCATCATCGTCATTGCCTCGGACTACCCAGCGTGCTGCGACTGAATCATACTCCCCTGGTGATCATCGAGAAATCAATGAAGGTCAGTCAGCGACTAGGTCACAACTGCTGGAGCTGACAGTCGATGACGATACAATGATAACGCCTGCTAATAGTGATGACGATGATTATGATGATGTGATGCTGGGTGATGAGAAATGGTCCACTGACACGGGCACCTGCAGCTCTGACGACGAAGATGACGTCAACCACGTTTTCCACGTGACCTTCCCCCATCCTCCACCATTCGACCACACCACACCAGCTACTGCCGGAGGACCCAGCGTCGAGCGTAGCTGGCAAACCTTGCGGACCAATAGCAGACGGACCGCAGTTGTACCGCACAAAGCAACGTCAGCTTCGTGTGCATCTACTACACGACCTCAAGTCGAGACGCCTACAGTCCAACGCGCCAATTCACCGTCGGCGAATGAAACCACCCAGGTCACCGATCAGTTCTGTGTGAGCTCTGAATGACATTGACGTCATCATCGTAAAGAGCACTAGCTTATTGTCCACAATGTCCAGAAGTCAGAACACTGCTGACTGCTTTGAAACTGATAAATATTAATTCGCACTTCAGTTTAACGGGAATACCCTTTTTTTGTAGTTGTGCGAGTTAGGAGTACCGTAGCCTAAACCGCTTGCAAAAGCGCGTACAGAGCGACGTAGCTGAACTGAACTGCTAAGGTTTAGTATGGGTAACAGGGAAACCCATTAATCATTTGTTGACGCGTACGTGAGCAGTCACTAACGCCGTTAGACGGTGCACACTGTAATGCATTACTACTTGCCCAGTGGTAAGTTTGTCAAGAACTAAACCATGTCACTTCAGTTCAGTTACGTCACTCTGTACACGTCTTACGACCGGCGTTACAGCACTGAATAGGCCCTAAAGGCACAGAATAATGACTAATCAAATATAGTGATTATTAGGCCGCCCGGAACGGAAGTTCCAGGAAGGCCTTATGTTTTACTGCTGTTTCTTTTTTTTCAAAGCGAGATCTCCGAGGTCCGTGGGCCGATCTCCGCGAAATTTCGCCACATGGTCGGAAGCATGTTCAATTTATAAATGCCGGTCCAAAAGTTAGGGGGTTTGCCCCCAAAAAAGTTTTGGGGGCAAAAACATGCTCAATTTGGCGCGATTTCGGACACCTTCCCACTTTGAGCGAGAATATCTCCGAAACGGACAGAGCCTAGAGATATCCAAAATCTGAAAACCTGGTGAACTACAACGTTCCTTCCCGCGTTCAACGAAAAAAGTTCGGTGAACTTTGGTCCACTAACCATGGAAATTTAGAAGTGCAATTATACCCCAAAATCGACTTTTTAGGAAGACCATATTTCGGCCCCTAGGGGGTGCTGCGCGCCGAAATTTTTACACGCGCTATAGAATATCCAAGTCTTGCTAGCCTACACTCCGAAGGGAATAAGGGTTCCCCAACAATTTTTTCAATGGGGGGTCAAAAATTGGCTTAAAATTTAGCGTATGAGCCACTAGATCTTTGGCGCTAAGAGGATTAGCCTAATGAAACTTTACCACCTGATGTGCCGGCGGGACCAGTGCCGCTGGACGGGGGTGTTAACGCGTGTACAAAATTTAAGGGCACGACCCCTTTAAAATTTGGGAAGGCAAAAAACGTCCAAAATTTGGCGCGATTTAGGACAACTTTCGACTTTGACCACAAATATCTCCAGAACAGATTACGATATCGACAAGCGGTCAACGGCGTTATCAACTACCGTTTCTTCCGCGTTGAACAAAAAAGATCCGGTGAACTTTGGTCTATTAACCACAAAGTTTTGTTTGCTCATTTCGACCCACCCAACATCGACAGTGTGCGCGTTTTCGGAAGACCGTATTTTGGCCCCTAGGAGGTGCTTCGCCCCGAAATTTTTACACGCGCCACAGAATGGCCAAGTCTTGCTAGCCCATAGCCCACAGGGGATGGGGGTTCCCTCAACAATTTTTTTCAACGGGGGGGTCAAGAATTGGCTTAAAATTTAGGGTATGAGCCACTAGAACTTCGGCGCTAAGGGGATTAGCCTAATGAAATTTTACCACGTGATGTGCCGCTGGATGGAGGTGTTAACCCGTGTACAAAATTTGGGGGGAGGGCACCGCCCCCTTAAAATTTGGAAAGGCAAAAAACGTTTAAAATTTGGCGCGATTTAGGACAACTTTCGAATTTGACTGCAAATATCTCGGGAACAAATAAAGATATCGACAAGCGGTAAACTGCGTTTTCACCCTCAATCTATTCCACGTCAAATGCAAACAATTTGGTAGACTTGGGTTCACTAACCACAAAGTTGCGTTTGCTCATTTCGACCTACCCAACATCGACAATTCGCGCGTTTGCGGACAACTTTAGATTTAATCGCATATATCTTTAGAATGGACAAAGACGTCGATAAACGGAAAACGGCGTTTACAACTACGACCAATTACACGTCGAAAGCAGAAAAATTGGTGAACTTGGGTTCACAAACAACAAAGTTCTGTTGTCCCACATCGAACCACCCAGGTTTAACATTACGATTGCTATACATGTATATGACAATGCAGTTGCGTTCGGGCCACGTGAGTTTGAGGCGAACGAAATTTCAACTGCTTAACTGCCCCAATCAGACTCACGGCGCCGGGCAGCCTTACGTTGGGCTCTGCCCCATATTTCTAGTGTTGATTACGTTTTGCTACAGTTTTTTTTCAACGCGAGATCTCCGAGGTCAGTGGGCCGATCTCGGCGAAATTTTGCCACATGTTCGGAAGCATGTTCAGTTTACAAATGTCGGTCCAAGAATTTGACGGCCTGCCACCAAAAAAATTTCGGGGGCGAAAAACATGCTAAATTTGGCGAGATTTCGGACACCTTCCCAATTTGAGCGTGAATATCTCTGAAACGGATAGAAATATTTGAAATCTGAAAACCGGGTGCACTACAGCGTTCCCTTCCGCGTTCAACGAAAAAAGTTCGGTGAACTTTTGTCCACTAATTATGGAGATTTAGAAGTGCAATTATACCCACAAAATCGACGTTTTTGGCAAACCTAAGGGGTGCAGCGCCTACAAATTTTTACACATGCCACATCTCGAGAAGGGATAAAGATATCAATAAACCGAAAAAAGCGTTTACAACTACGATCGATTTTATGACGAATGCAGAAATATTGGTGAAATTTGGTTCCCAAACAACAAAGTTCTGTTGTCTTATTTCAAACCACCCAAGTTTAACATTGCGCTTGCTATACATGTATATGATAATGCAGTTGCGTTCTGGCCATGTGACTTTGCTGCAAACGAAATTTCAACCCCTTAACTGTCCCCCAATCGAACTTACGGCGCCGGGCGGCCTCAGGTTGGGCTCTGCCCCATATTTCTAAGTTTTTAAAAAATCTTAGTAATCAACAGAATCTCTCGACGTTTGTTCAAAAGCGTGCACAGACCGAAAAAAATGAAACGAATCTCAGGACAATCTTTTCTTAACGCAGTAGGCCTACACAACGCACTAACGGCTTCATAAGTTTATAGGCGTTAATAAGTATGCATAGCCTACGTCATACATAAACTGATGCTGATCTGTTAACTCAGTTAGTGTATTGTACATGTACGTAGACTACAAGGCTTGATTACAAACTTTTGATCAATGGCACGTCACTAGTGATGACAATAGTTATCTGTTTTGCTATTATTAATGTAGGCCTATGCACTACAGGATGCGGCAAAAAAGTAGCTCCCTGAAGTTTTTCACTGTTTTTTCAGCAACCATTTGGGATTTCAATGTGAAGTTTTACAGTTTTACTTACTGAAAGCTTCTAGGCCTATATTCAACTGCCAAGTAAAACGTTGGCAGTTAGGTGTAGAAGGTTCCACTAAATCAAACTGTAACATTTAAAATTAAAATTCCAAACGGTTGCTGAGAAAACAGCAAAAAACTTTAGGGGGCTACTTTTTTGCCACATCCTGTACAGACAAACAAACAACAAGCCTGATACAGGGCAATACTGCGTATGTTCATAGATAACATCATAACATGCCCGTCACTCAAGAACCAGACCTAGACATACCTAGGTTAGTAAAAACCTAGACTATTAATAAAAACCATATAGTGTTTGACACTGTTTACCTTGTGTAGCAGAGTTATATGATAGCAGAAATCTTTGGAATCCAGCATGTGCAATAATACTTGCAAAAGTCATCATCATTTATCATAATCATCATCATGGGTTTAGATGGACTGACTCGAAAAGAAAAGTGAGTTACATGTAGGCCTAAAAAGTGCCTGTGCTTCCAGTTTCCGTTCATCCATAAAACCTTGCATCCCTAAAATTTTTATTGGTACCTCTAAAATATGTTTACTGTTTTTAGTTTGTTTTCAGTTTAGCTGAAAAAATGTGTTTGCATCTAGTCTGCTATGCTGCAGTATCTTTACTTCATGCGTAGTTTGCATGAGTACTAATTAGTGTCAACTTGTTCTTTGTAATATTACGCAATATGTCATGATACAAAAATAAAAATTTGAAAAAAAATTTCTCCACCCCATCCCTACTTTCTTGCCAGCTGACGCCGGAAGCAGACATTTTGTAGGCCTTAATATTATAACACCTCAGCCGAAGAAGCAGCTTATGGATACCAAGAATCTGTCTGCCCGTGGACTGGATTGCACAACGGATCTCTCTTAATGGATGTTGACAAAATTCTATGGAGGAGTTGTTTATGACCCAAAAAGTAACTTGCTAGATTTTGGTGCGATCGGGAGTCTTTTGTACATTCTGGAACACTGTCCAGGATTCTTTAGTAACGGGAGACGGCATGTGTAAATGAACACTTGCAGCATGTCTCAGCAAGTTACGAACGAATTCTGATGAAATTCTACGGAGGGGCGGAGAGTGGCAAACAAACCCAGCAATCAGTCCAAATCCATATCCAGAGATCCAAAATTTGGATTTGGTTGCAGAAATTTTAAGACAAAATTGTTTGAAAAATGGGCGAGGCCCAAACAACACTTAGCAGATCCATTGTATTCGCCAGGTGGCAGCAGCAGTGTTCTCGGCAGAGCTTCAAGATCTCTAATGACTTTTCGGTTAAGCTGTATCGACACTTAAGCAACAAGTCAGAGTTCGTGATCATCTGGCGAGTAAAGTTCACTGACAAGTCGATAAACATAAGAAGGAGCATTGCCTCCGCTGAAACACAACAACAACAATAATACACTTTTAATAATAGTAAATAATTAATAGCAGCAGCTGATTAATGACAGGGAGACTGAGTATATTAGTATAAGCAGCAATATATGGACAGATAAACAACGTCAAGAGACACACATCAACTATTATATCAACAGTTCTTTCGCTTCAACTACATGAGTATGACTCCTGCAAGAAGCATTATAGCAAGTGCCACACTTTACCTTTACCTTTACAATTCCTAACAGATTCTGTCCTAAAAATACACTGACCAACGGCAGCTAGTTATTTACCTATACACTGTGTCCCAAAAACGTGCTATCTTTTAATAATTCTGTAAAACATTAGCCAAATGGTAATAACCGTTGGCATGCAACATCATGAAGAAACTTGACGTAAATGACTATAGTTCTGCCTACCTCACTTTAATATTTTTGCTACACTACCTTGTGAAATCCTAAGTTGTAGTTTAACCCATTATAAATTCATTGTTGTACACAGCCAAACTACGACTTCTGCATTTCACAAGGTAGTGTAGCAACAGTATAAAGGTGAGGTGGGCAAAATTATAGTAGTTTAAGTTAGGTTTAATCACGATGTTGCACACCAAAAGTATTAAAACTGGCCAATGTTTTTCAGTCACGAAGTTATTTTTAAAAAGTGGCATGCATTTTTTGAGACACAGTGTATATCGTGTGGCTGTCCTAACAAACCTCAATACAAGGGTCTTTCTCGTCCATGTCCCATACAAGCACAGAAAAAGTAAATCTGATGTGAACGTTCCCCAAAGCAGGAGTATCTGGCATGCCAATTTTCAGCTCAATAAGTCAAAAGACAGGTCAGGGTAATGCAATGCAGTGGGTGAGCAGGCAGCTAAGCATGGCTAGACGAATGGTCGTATACTACACCATGGGCCATAAAAAATGTGGCACTTTACTTTTGTCAATATCTTCACCAATTATTGACTGATTTTAAAAATTTTTTCAGTGTCACACTCTGCATACAATTTGCAACAATGTGACTATTATATATCCCACCACACAGTAAATGCGTCTTTACACTACCTTGTGAAACATAAATGTAAGAAAACCTAACGATAATAACAAACATTTAAGTAAATGAAAAAAAACACTTCAGACCAAAATTGCAGTGAATGATCCGTATGACACTAGATTGTGTTAGACCCACACAGTCTAGTGTTATACGGATCATTCACCACAATGTTGATCTGAAGTGTTTTTACAAAAAAATGTTAGTTTGCTATTATCGTTATACATGCATATTTCATTCATATTTTACAAGGCAGTGTAGAGACACATTAACAACGTGGTGGGATATATAATAATCACATTGTTGCAAGTTGTCCGCGGAGTGTGTCAGTAAAATAAGTTCAAAAATCAGTCATTAATTGGCGATGGACAAAAGTAAAGTGTCACGTTTTTTATGGCCCACCCTGTACATCGGGACTGGGCTGATGTCTTCGTTTGCTGACTGAGGATGCAGCACTGGAATACACGCTTTCAGCAAAACTAATAATAGAAATAATAAAACATTTGCACAGCAGCATAGTGCCATAGCTTCAGAGGTGCTCATGATGATGCTGTAAAGTATACATTACATACCCAGCTAGTAGCTATACGCACATGTTGGATATAAAGAGCGTGACAAGGTCAGGTGGAACGTAGTCAAAGACGGGATTATACACTTGAACCTTGGACACAATATCACCAGCACTGAACGACAAAACAGCCTCCGGGCTCTTACACAGGTTGAATCCTTCCTGAATACACACCAAAGTATAACGTCTCACACCGTCATAATCCTACAGAACGTAACCCATCTCAGAGCTACGGAGCACCACCTGCCATATGGGATCACAGTGTGAACGTGCCCTACCTTAGTCCCAGCCAGATAAGCCAGTGCTTAATTTACCTACGCCAGGGGGATAGAAGGCCGAGTTGAACAGGGTCACTGGGTATGCACTAAAATGGTTCATCTGCCTACAAATTTACCTATCTAAGTAGTAACGAAGTTCGGCATAGAGCAACTTCACTGACTCAGACTAAGGCAATAGCCATTACACCAAGCTGTCATATGTCAGAACTATCTTAGCACTGTAGAAGGGATACAAAACAACCCCATGAACGAATGACTGAGGTTCTTCAGCCTCGATGCCATAACCATGGGACATTAGTTGGTCGACTTGGCAGCCACAAAGAAGTTGACCTCCGTCCAAACTAAGCAAAGTTGCAGTAAATAGCAAAGATATCTGTCTCACACGAACACACAAGCCCATACAGCACATGCTAATTTTCTGACATTTGTCCATCACAAGGTAGTGCAGAGATGCAATTTCAGCGTAGAGTGATCGAAAGTGATTTTCTTGTTTCACATTTTCTGGAAAATGTACTAGCAAATATTTGGTGAAGTATGATAAAACTTGTTACTAGACTTGTTTATCCGATGATAAATAAAACAGTTGATAATGATCATACTACAGAGTGAAAAAATGAATGAAAGACAGAAACAGAGACAGACCTGATCACTGGAGCACAAGTAGACTGGGGAGAACTTGAACATTGGTGCACAAACTATAAACTACACAACAACAACAACACAAACTACTACTACTATTATTATATAATGAACTTCAAATGACAGTCTGTGAGTCAATAGTGCTAGGTCACTTGCTGTCTATGAGAGTGACTGAAATGATGGACGGATGGGCAGGTGGGCGGCGTGTAAACTGACACTACTGACCATTATCAGCTGCTACACGCTCTGCAAGAGATGAGTGAGATGACTGTTTCATGTGGCATGGATGACCAACTATTGTAACTGCACGTTGTAAATGACTGCAACGGTCCCAGAGGCTAACTACGGTTAAATGCATGCTCTGCTTACATGCAAGTCAACTTGTGGTCCCAAGGCCATGCATATAAGCGGAGTCAACTGTAGTACTGTACCGGCACAGAGTAGTGTCGAGCAGCCAGTGCAACTGGATGTGACCCGCTCAGCGCCTTCAGACCTCCATCAGCCAGCACAGCGTGAGTGCCAACGATGACTTTATTTACACGCGACATGATAGCAAACACAGCCGCATCAGAGATGAGCGTCACTTCAATACCATCATTGGCTAGAGACAGTGACATGTCACGGCCCTTCACACACCAGTGTAGTACACCATGAGAAACAAGAAAAGCCCAGCTAACGCGAAGGGAAATGCACAACAGTGGTGCATGTTCGAAAGCCCAGAAAAACAAAATCTAAGTTCACCCATCCTAGCAACGATGGTGAAGATTTGATGATCCTAGCTTGCACCGTTTTTCACTGATCCACCCATGTGATGGACAGACGAATGGACAAACAGACAGGCAGACAGACAGAACTGCGATGGCTAAGAAGCGGTACAGCAGCAGCTGCTGTTGCGTGTAAAAAACTGTGCCACTTTTTTACTGTCCATATTTTCACCAAATGTTAACAGATTTTCAAAATTATGTCACTGATGCATTAATTCGACAATTAGCAATAAATTGGTTATTAAATATCCCACCACACATTATCACCACACCACTACACCACACCTATGTCTGAGAACAAAAAATCGAAATAAAATTAAAATTTGCATGCAATTTTGTTTTACGCAGTTTTTGTTTAACACTATCGCAAAACCACCAGAAACAGAATCACGTGGATGCTTTAGTTTTGCTCTAGGTACACTGTGCTAGATAAAAGTGACAGCTTGCCGGCCAGTTTTCCCATGCAAATCATTCATCATATCAAATCATACATGTTTCACTCACAACCATGCTTGTCTGCATCTGGTGCTATTTGAACAGAACTGGACACACTAGTCACTTTGTGTAATTATTATCCTTTGATTGGCTGACCAATCTGATTGAGTGAAAAATCTATGCAGCAACCATCAATAACTGTGCTGTTGTGTATGACAATAAGTAAATAAGTAAGTAAGGTAAAAAATATGTTAGTCTGTGACGTGGAAAACAAACCTGATACTCAGGAGCACATTCGACAACTATCACTTGAAACTTTCTTTTCTTTGCAGCTTTCTGTGTCAGAAACAAAACGTCATCATCTGCTAGAGCTAGAGAATGTAGGCTCTAGCAGACTGTAGCAAAAAGTTGTCAATCAACTATCCGCACGGTGTAGCCAGTCACAGTAACAAAACAAAAACTAGAAATTATCAGAAATATCAAATATTTTACCACTAAATTTCAAATCTTACAATGGGACAAAATGACAGTAATGGATACTGTAGATTGCCCTAAACCATACTTGCAGTCAACATAGTACGGCCAACTGATCTAAAGCAGTATTTACCTACAACGCATGGCAAAACTACCCCATCTGAATCCTAAGGCTAGCCCTAACACCAAGCAGAACCATATAAATAACCCCAAAATATATGGCTAGACTGCAATTGACCGGTCTCTTTTGACATTCCCAATTTCGATGGGACACCTACAGCGTTAAGTGCTACCTGACATGTGAAGGTGCATCATCTTAACCCAGCCACACAACCCGGTACTTAGTTTACCGACCCCAAAAGGATGAAAAATCAGAACTAGAAATAAATGAGCAAACAGCGAACGAGTCATATAATGAGTCGACAAATAAAGAATAAAACCTTGAGAAAAGCTTCAACAGTCCGAGATTTGCCGAGTGTAAGAATGAGCTCATTGGAATGAATGTGCTCCAGTGCCTGACGAGCTATGTTATCAGCGCTACAGACACAGACAGACACATCCGAGACAAACTGACATTAACTTTGAACAGTCTAAACAGCAGTTAAAGACATTTTTGTTCGGGCGTTGAGAGCACGGCGCATTGTGGCTATTGTTAAATTGCGCCTTCTAAATAATCTTACTTACTTACTTACATGTACACACACAGACCACACAGACTTGTCCAGAGTGGAAATAGTTTCACTGAGACCACACAGACAGATATGGGTCTGCCAGAACAATGAATCAGCACAGATTACCACAGATCAACTGCAAATCAACTGTCGACAAGCTTACATCATGGTTCCTACTACTCTGCAGAATTCATTTTCCCTGACTTTCCATGACAAACTGATCATTTGCCCTGACTAATTTGTTCATCCAAAATACCAATATTACGATCACACTAGAAACAAGGGCGGTGAAACAAATTTAAAAATAGAGGTACAAATAATCTGCGAGCGAAGCGGCCGTGACTTTCCCTAACCCTCTGATTTTTCCCTGACTTTCCCTAAAGATGCTAGATCCAGGAAGTTGTTTTTAGTGACTGCAGATCAGTTGTGGCACCACATATCACAGCATGTAGATCAACACTTCTGAACCAGTCCTTAACTTACCTTACTTTCGGGGTGGGCGCGTTGTCTCATTTGCCCAGCACTGAGGCCAAAATTAGTTCGGCCCCATGCTCATCCTCGAATGTAACCGAAGGACGTGGATGGCCGTCAAGCCATAGATAAATGGCTGTAAAACTGTAGATGCTTATGCAGCCAAAATTGGTGTTAAAGCTAACGATCTTTGAGCCAGTCAGTAACATAGATAATTTCTGGGATCTAGAGGGTGCAGCAAAAAAAGTGGACCCCCAAAATTTTTCGCCATTTTCTCAGTAGCCGTTTGGGACTTCAATATAAAATGGAGTCTTTATATTCTGTTGGATACTCCTTCACAAACACAGAGCTTCGATCATTGCAGTGAAGGTCGGTCATGTTAAACACTGTCTTCAAGTGTTCACCACCTTAACCTCAGTGATCAAGAATAACAATTTGAAAACTATCCTAAAAACACTTAATCCATACTGACAAACTAACACAAATCTGATAGCAATTCTTTGCGTTTTTAAACTTTTAATTTTTTCCATAGTTAATAAACATGTCCTTACAGTTCACTGACACCCCAATTGTAAACATCTACGCTCAAGTAGTTACACAGGCCTTATGGGCTTGCATGCACCATGATAATGTAGGCCCGTATTAGTGGCAGCTATAGCATCGCAATGGGACAGATACCTCGTTGTACAAAATATACAATTGTATATTTCTAGCTAATAAAATAATTCAACATGCAAACTGTGAGCAAACCAGAAAATGTTTCATCAACCTGGCATCCAGCTCTGCAATCAGTTCATTAACACTTTCAATAACAGCTGCCTGCAACACAAATAGCTCTATCACAGTAGACTACTAAGGGTTAATTGTTCACCTATACATATTGCAGATATCTAGAATGAATCTCAACGGCCAGGCTCTGACATTTTCTACAGCCACATGTGACAAAGCCAATAAAGTCACACAGGTGGAATCAAATCACATGAAACCTTCCTTTAATTTAAGCAAAAAATTCGGAACATGAAAACTTGTCACCACAACTCTTATCTAGTCGATAAATCAAATTTATTCACTCCTGATAGAAATTCATCCATTTCTTTTATAAAAAAATTATTGTAACAGCAGGAACAACATGCCAGTCCAATGCCAACATATTATGTGGCTATTCACCTACATGTATAACTGCACAAACATAACCTGAAGCCCAACCTTTGAGATAAAAAATGGCACACCGGTTACTCCAGCAGTTAGATATCTTCACACAAATTTAGGTTCACCTATGCCTTCCTGTTTGCAAGTTAAAAGCCCATATTGAACAGATATGCAGGCACGTAATGTGGCCTTTTAGAATGAACACAATAATAATATACAAATACAATTGTTCAAAGTTTACAAGAGGTCAAAAGTGAACAGTTAAAAAAGACTCACATTTGATGTGAAAAAGCTGTATGAGCTGACTACTACCTTGAGGTTAGGAAGACCTTGCTTAGACAGATTGTCCTCAGCTGCATTAGCAGTATCTGACGGCAACATTAACCTCTGCACACGACAATATTTGTATTTACTAGAGCACCAACTGTACCAGAAAACATTAAGTAATAAAGATATGCTGCAAGCCTGTAAAAAGTGAACACAGTTGATAAATACATTGAAAAAATAGAATGAGTGAGTAAGTGAGTAGGATTTTACAACCTGCCTGACACAGTATAGGTCATTTCAGGGAAAGCCATTGCAGGCAAAATTGCACATACACATAATAACAAAACAAAAAGCATACATTTCTGTCAGGAGTGAATAAAAAGTTTACACAAAGTTGAACCTTTATAAAATACAAAACACAAAAAACGACCTAAACCTAATTATAATTGTGCATACGTAATGATAATGGCAGTTCAAATAATCTTCCCTGTTATCCTCCAGACAGTCATCAAAGCCATAATGCTGTCTATTGGAGGACAGGGGGCAACGTCATTATTTTCCAACTCAGTTAGTGCTGTCATATCATTGGCAAATTTAACAAAGGAGAACATGTACTGGTACCCACCCCTCAGTGCACATGTCATGTCTTGCACACTTTTGCTTTTCGAAATATCATAACTTATATATCAGTGTATAAAAAAGGCTTTCAAGACCCCCTGGCCTGCCATATGCAACTGTGTTGTCTTACTGCACACAATGTAGGCATGTGTAAACGTGTTTCAAAACTTATCTACAATATATAATTAACATCATGTTTTTGTTCAAAGTGAAATCAGACAAAAAAACCTGCAATCCATCTTCTTGTTCAGTATCACGTTCTGTAGGTCTACACACAAAACAGATGACCAACAGCAACACGGATCATTTTAGGTTCTGCCATTATAACCAAGAGCTAAAAACGAAGAAAATTTTTTTTCACAATCTACATTTTTTCGACCTTGAGTTAAAGACCAAAGCAATGACAAAAGCAACTATTAAAAGAAAAAATATTTAATACAGAGAGTAGGCAGGATTGCAAAAAAGCAAACTTATGCATCACACATAAAAGCAATATTGGATAACACTAGCTAACTGATGACACACAACATACATAGTCAGAAATAATGACATGAAAAGACAAAATGAATAAAACAGCAACAAGGCAGTAGATGTGTAATCACAAGTACATACCGAGTGCATTCATCACGAATTATTTTCAGCACTGCAGACACATATACATGAATTACACACATTGTACTGTACTCATGTCATATGCACTACGAACGAAAATAAGTCTACATGCAAACGTTTTTCAACTGAAAACTTGTCAACTCATGTCTCACCATCTGAAAAACCTGTTAAAACCCCTAAAACCATCCAACATTAGTCCAATTTAAAATAATTCCTGTTACATTAATAATAAAATATTTTATTACATTTACATTCTTGAAACATCTAGACCAAAAATTTGCAAATTTTGGGACAATTTATGCTCTGGGAAGTAAGCAAAACTCAGATAAATCAGCTGTGGTTTAGGTTGGGCTTTCTAAAAAACCTAAAAGACAAAAACTGAAGAAAACCCCCAAAACGTAATAGAACCCACCAGGTTGTCCACTTTCTTGAAAAGAAAAACCAGTTTTTTTCAACCCTAAACCATAGATATATTTACTAGCATAGAGCTACTATGTACAATGTACAAATGTGCTAATGACCACGTCGTGCCATGTTGCCGATAGCTGACTCTGACGGCTGAGCGTCAATCATTCGTCGACTTTCACACCGCACCAATTCCATCAACTCTCTGCACACACAGTGACATATGTACAATGTACATTACCATGGACATAAATCTTATCAGCATAAATGGAGGGTGGGTCAAAAAACAGGCCAACCTTGTTTTACAGCCCACAACTGTGGCAGTATTTATTATATCAGCAATATTAGTATCACCTCCAAAAGCAATAATAAAGTGACAACACCTAATAAAAAAAGTTCCACCAAATTAAAGAACTAGAGCTAGAAGTAAGAAAGCAATTACCGAGCATTAGTCCAGGTGGATTCACCAATGATGTGTTTCAAAACTGTCACCATGCTAGACGCCACCTGGTGCGGCCCTAGCACCGTACTGCAACAGTCAATATCAGCATCAGCATCAGTATAACATGACATGATTTGCAAGCTGTCAATTTAATCTGGCACATGAACATCAGCATTAACGCAGACATACATTATACATTATACATTATAACCTGCCTCATACACGAGGCAGGTTAGTCTTTCATGACAGCTGGCCAAATACTTATACGATGTGACCAGATGACAGCATACTTAGTGCTAGCCGACGTTGGCAGCGGAGTTCAATAGCAATAGCAAGCAATAGCAATGTACACTGCAATGTACTGAATAGTATGAAAGTAAGGCTGTGTGACATGGCTAACTTAGTGCATAGTCTATTTCATAAATGATATCTATGCCATTAGTACCATTGTCGCAAATCCTTGATAAAACTGTCAATTCGTTCTTGTAACTGCATTGTAATACAAGAGTAATTCCTCGCCAACGAAACAAATTACTGAAGTAATTTAGTGCAAAAAAAGTAAACAATAAACCAGTGTTTACAAACAATAGTTGCATATTCTTTGTTATAATTTTAAACTAACAACCCACAATTTGTTCAGTGCTAAACGCAAAAAAACTAGAAAAGTAACTAAGCATAGTAATTAAAAAATATGATAAAATAAAAACAGTCTTTGTTACCAACAATAAGCTAAAATAGCAAATTACAATCATATCCAGCTGAGTAAAAACAATACTCATCAGCATTCAGCAGGTGCTCTATGCGTCTTTCCGGTATTTGCACGGACCGCTAAAAAATCATAGTGCAGCGACCACGCCCACAAACCCTTGATATCAAGATGGAGGTACTTTGTGCTAGTAGAAGTCGTAATAATTTTAAAGCTGTTGGCGTTTATTCATTGTTTTTACATTGAGCATTGTAACTGTGAATGCATTTAGTGTACTAATAGAGTAGTGCTTGCTAAACCGCAGCTATAACGTTATACATAGGCTGTTGTCATGACGTCTGCTACAAAACGTCATCCTTGTTTACTGTTTACATTATTATTAGTTGCTTTTGCTTATGCTAATTGATTGCTGGTTGGTTGTGTGTGATTTTTGCAGATAGAAATATTTGATGTCAGGTCAAGCAAGAGTTTTGGAAAGTTAACCGATGTAAGATGCTAAGTCATCAATGACATAATTCTTGTCTCAGTCAGTTGTCATAGAGCTATGCTTTGTATTTTGCAGCAATACTGCTGCGGTATTTACATTAACTTCACATCAATTGTTTATGTATGCGTTGCTGATGTTAAGTGACTGGGTGCTGTTTGCAGCTGAGTGCTTTATCTACAATTGAAGATGTCAAGAAAAGTTTTAGGAAAATCAGTATGTAGCATTTTTATTTTCTGATGCGGTAAAAGGTTGTTTTTCACACTTTGGAGGAAAGTGCATATGAAGAGTTTCATACCATGCTTAGCCTTGATGGAATTGGCATGAAATAAATTGAACTTTTTGGTAGTGGACTTTTTGGTAGTGTTTTTTACTAGTCTACATATGTATCGTAGTTGGCCATGACCACATTTGTGCCAAAGTTTTTATTGTACACATAACAACCAGGGTTGATGCGATTTAAATCAAGTGATTTAAACTATTTATTTAAATTGATTTAAATAATGATTTAAATTAACAATTAAATCACGATTTAAATCACTGAATATAAAACTACAAATTTTTGTGTAAATGTGATGGCTGTTTTCAGTTTGCAATCTATTATTGGTATTTAGTGCACTGTATTGCTTGCTAACTCGATTCATTTTGTTGACTACATTAATATTTGGTTATATCTGAGCTCATGAGTTAGCTTAACCTGATACAATTTACCAAAGTTGACATAGCCAATTACTTGGCCTTGACTCTTGTTAATTGCTCATGTTGTTTTGGTAGTTACTTTCAGTAATCAGCATGCTTACAGGACTATAGGTATTAGAAATGTTATGGCCTTCATCATTGTTTACTATTTGCCTTAAAAAGTCTGACAAATTGCAGCCCCATAAATATTCACAAGCATTAAAATGCATCGCCAGGTTAAAATTGTAAATAGTTCTTTGCCAGGCTGCTACAAAAAATAGCACATGTAATTTTTTTAAAAAAAGAAACTCTAGTCAAGGCCAATTACTGTCGTCCACAAACTAACAGATAAAAGTAACACGTTGGTTATCACAGATAGCATAGAATGCTGTAAAATGTAATCAAAAATAAAAAAAATTGATTTCTATCCCAAAAAATTTGATTTAAATTTTAAAAAATCGATGCTTTCGATTTTTATTAAAAAATCGTGATTTTTATCAACTCTTGTAGCAACATCTTATCTTCAAATTGAGTGCAAAATGCTAAAAATGTTGAAGATTTTCAGATTGTTGTGTAACATGTTTATTTTACATGTATATTTACAACCACATTTTGCTAGCAGGAGATTTGCACGTGTAGTTCTTTGAGTCTCTATAACCATTAATCTTTCACCGTGTTAGTGCTGTGTCTTAGCACACTTCAGCACACTGACATTGCTGGTAATCTTATTCAGCATCAGCTGAAACTATTGACATATAGTCAGACAGACAAGTTATTGGAGTAAGACTCAGTTACACTGAATCGTTTACAGTTCATATCATTATTTTATTGAGCCTGATGACATTTTTTGTTAAATTGAAATTGTGCATACTGAACTGCTTGTCACTGGAATAAGACTTAGTGATATGGTTCCTGTCCACCATTTCGAAGAGCTGCCATTCTTTTAGTGGCTGCCAGAAACCTGTTTTAGATAATGACGAAACCGTCCATATTAAATGCTGAACTAACTAACACTAGCCTTAATCCTAACTGCAACTTTATCTCTAACTATGGCAGCTCTTTAGAATGGCGTGCTGACACTAATGATATTGCAGTGCATTGCTTCAATATTGTGGCTGTTGATACAGAACCGGCATTTTACATCGAGAGACAGTCTTTCAGAACTGATCCGCGTAAGTTTGCTTTCCATCATTCATGTTAGAGTTTTTGCATTTAACAATGAAGTGATTATATTTTTACAAGATTATATTGCACATGTTTTATGTGATGTGCATGTACATTTACTCATCTTGTTGTTTGTGACATGCATATAATTTAGAGCTGTCAAGGCGTTAATTTTTTTAACGCATTAACGCAGTGCGTTAATTTTTTTAATGCATTAATTAACGCGTAAATTAACGCACCTAGCCCGTCAAGATAGAGAGTAGGAGGTAGATTACTCCGGGCCCGAGACGTTTATGGGACCCACCTATAGAATATAGAAAGTTAGAAAAATGAAAAAAGTTTTAAAAACGCATAAATTTTTATTTTCTAAATGTATTTAGACTATTTACTATTTAACTATTACAGTATTTTTATTTTGTATATCATCTGT
>Ga0209367_1003155_pt1 | contig 22248 bp, 11 predicted proteins | sample WorMetLIZISLAND2_FD_187412 | JGI IMG/M metagenome (GOLD analysis project Ga0209367, IMG submission 187412) | Marine gutless worms symbiont microbial communities from Max Planck institute for Marine Microbiology, Germany - Olavius geniculatus... ... | reverse complement strand
GATTTGGTAAGTGTTCTTTGACTGTTAAGCTGTGCTTATTCAGAAGTTATTGCCTTTGTTTATATGGCACTGCACTCTGGTCCAAGTATAATGCTACCACACTGTTACAGTTGAAATACTGCTACCATAAATGTATAAAAATGTTCTTTGGATATGCTAAGTATCACAGTATTACGGATGTGTTACTGAACTTGAGGCTACCTAGTTTTAATACTGTTATGCATAATTTTCAGTATGTTTTTAGTGTTCAGTGGAATTCGTGTGCTAATAACCTGGTTGTGTACTATAGAAACTTACATTTGGATTTTTCTACACTCCAGTGACTGTGTTTCTGTCCATCTCGTTTGTATATTCTGTCACCTTCCTGTCGTCTGTCCTCTGTTTACCATGGATCCGTGTGGTCTGAAATAAATAAATTGATTGATTGATTGATTTAAACGTTTTTGAGTTTTGACTGATGCAGTTATCATTTACACATTATTGTGTTAAGTACATCACTTATAAGTGTTGTTTTTATTATGTGCCTGTGTTTTGTCCATTCTTCTTTTGCTTGGCAGAGATATGCACTTAATCTTAATCTTGCATTACTAAAAAATGTTAACATTTGAAATTTGAAGACTAAAATTCAGAAATCCTTATTTCACCAAGTAATAATCTTGTACTAGACTTCAAGTGCATTAGGGCAAATTTTATTGATTCGGTTCTTTTGTTGCGCACTTCAACTAGCTCTGTTGGCAATGTAAGCAAACTGTTTACTTTCGTATTTTACTATCTTTGGTTATTGTCTGCATTATACTTGCCATATATTATACAAACATACATTATGCATTTATATTGTCCCACACAGTCAAGTGTACTTGAATCAGAAGCAGGGGCTGTCACTTTTCATTAGTTATCTCCTAAGTTTTACTATTAAATTTTTACTAATTTTTACTGTGAGGAGCAGTTGTGTTGTGATGTGTACAATGCTGACAGTGGATTGTTGCGTGCATCGACGTTGCTGGTGCTTTACTACTCGTGGCCTGTGCACGGTCGGCCAAGACGAAGTTGTTATTGTGCTCGAACAATTACCTCAGGAAGATGACATTCCTTGTCATGTACTTGTTCACATTCTCTCACTGTATAACCAAGCTGCTAAAGGTTTGTAGTCTCTTTACAGCATTATGCTGCCTGACATAGTCTCAAAGTTATTGGAATTAACGTTCGTTTTTCTGTGTTGAGTAGAGGTTGTACTGGTTTGTTAAATTTTTTACTGTAGAGTTTTAATGTGGTTTTCAAAAATGATTCATTTTTAGTTTGTGTTAGATAATCTGTTTGTTATCCAGTATTGACAGTCACCTGCAGTTTCTGAAGTTATATATTCTTGACTCGATCTATCAAAGATATTAATGGTATAGTGAGATTTTAGCTCACTTGCTCAGTTGTGTGTTTATAACAAGTTTGGCACGTCATCATCATCAGTCATGCTTGACCAGCTTGGGTTGTAGTGCCCTCCAACTGCAGTGGTCGATGACAATGTCCCATGCAACATCAGTGGAGGTAACAGTGTCAATCTCCACTTGTCGGACCCAGGTGTGTCTTGGTCGTCCTGGTCATCGCTTCCAATGTGGGTTGTTGTCGGGATGGCCTCCACTTCACGTGTAGACTGCCAGTCACATAGCCATCTGCCCTGGCACCTCCTCAGGTACTCGACGGTCGTGTCCAAAGACCACTGCAAGACGTCTACGAATGTGGCTGGTGAGATTTTCCTGCTCCATTTGACTGGTCACTTCAACATTGGTTACACGATGGAACCAGCGAATTCTGAGAATGCGTTGCTGGCATGACATGTGGAATACTTCGAGTTTCCATTCGTCAGATTTCAGTATGGTCCACGTTTTGCATCCATACAGGAAAACAGACAGGACAAGTGAGTTGTAAACTCTCAACTTTGTTGCCAGGCTGAGTCTGGATTGCTGCCACACATTGGACAATCTGCCCATGATGCCATAGGCTATACCAATCTGACAATATATTTCTGCATTGATCGTCCGTCGGAATTAATAGCACTGCCGAGATATAGAAACTGATCTACTTACTGCTTCGACTGTCTGTCCACCGGCCTGCATGTAAACTGAAAATGGCGGTGTAAAAGTGTGGCAGTTTTTGATTAAAAATGATTGTGTCATAAGCTTAATTATAAAAACTAGAAGTGCCCCGCTCTATGGGCATGAGTTTTCCGCCATGAAGCACTACACGGTGTGCTAAGCTGACTGGCTCAGCAGAATCAGTGGGGAAAGAAGACCCAGCAACTCAACTCCCACCACTTCAAGCTGTCTATGGGGGTAGGTGGGGGGCACGTACCTAAAGCCCAAGGACTCAAACGCCGCGGTCTGGGTTCGCGACCATGCAACAGGGAAGGCCCTAGATGGGACTGACAGATGGACAGAAAAACAGACTTTCTGTGCATTATAGTAAGATAAGATTGCACTTGAGAATTAGCAGGCAAACTACTTTTAATGTGTAGCACATAGAACCAAAATTCTACTAGAACTCTTTTAAATGGAACTAAAATGAAATATATGGGAATGGTGAAGCAATGGCTTGAAAATCAGAACTGAAATAACTATTAAAGTGAAGCTTAATGTGTATGCATGCTGATTGTTCTTGGTTGGTGTAGAGCTATTCAGCCATTTCTGTTACTGTGTGCACATCATTTTACCATTCTTTATGTATTTTAAGCATGTTCTGATATTATATTCAAAACATTAATCTCGTTGCTATTTTAATTCACTTTTTCGTAATTTAGGATTTTTGCTTTACAGAGTTTCTTTAATTTCGGTGTAAATTTTTTTCATAAAATTTAGGCAGGGATTGAAGTGGGATGGTATGGACCGGTATGGCATACTGGCATTTCCTTGGCCACCTGGAAAGCATACCAGCACTTCTTTTCTGAGAAAAGTCATATTGGTATGTATTACAGGCACTTTTCTGACCTTTAGGCAACTGGTCGCTGATGTTTGCATCAATCAGTGGCCAAAATAGCGCTAGCTTAAGGGGACGAATGGAAGGAAGGCAAAGCTACCATAGCGGCACAGATTTTCCAACTTCGAGCCCTGAATTTAGGTACATGTCACTCAGCAGTTGATGATGGAGCTGAAGGCTGTGATGCATTGTGCTGTGTTGTTAGGTAACTTTGTGTGCGATCTTGACTACGCTGCCTGTGAGGAAGGCGTTTTCAGTCGAAAAGACAGTGCAGGCTTTCTGTACTTTCGACCATCTTATCAGTGTTTACAGGGCTTCACAATTCCTCAGACTCCATTCCTCATTGGCATTCTCATTTTCCAGTCAGAAGTTGCATGGGCAAGAATACTGCCAATACGATTGCTGTTACGACTTGGCTCAGAATACCGCTGTAAGTACATTGCACTGAACTGTGCATGAGGCCTTAGATAGTTGGAGTGAAAAAAGTTGGTTAGTAAAAATATACAAGTGGTCATTATACAATTATTGCAATAAATCAATCGGTATGAATCACACTTTTTTCAACGACATGTTAGTTCTGCTTCAGATTGTTTTTATGTTGACCCACATAGAAACTTGGTTGAATTTGCTGTTTAAAGTATATTAGATCATTACTGCTCGCGATGGCAGTATTGTTTTTAGCATCATCGCTAACTCATGAACCACTGCACTTAGCTGTAGGCTTACATGACAACCTCTAGAACTCGACTGAATTTTGAGGTCACAGGTCAAGGTCATTGTTTTTTTGTGAGCATGATATTTTCTGTGCATTACTGCACGGTACTGTGGCTGCCCATGGGCAGTACTTAGCTCCTTGAGCATACTTGACAGTCTTGTTAGATTATGTAATCGATGTCATAAAATATTCAATATGATAAGCTCATTATGAATCACACCACTTATGTTGTTAATTCATAGTAAACTGCCTTGAATTTGTTGTTTAGATTATCCGTGTCCACTGGTGAGTGTTCGAGATAGACAGGCAGTCTACAGGACACTTGGTCGTACAATCATGAAACTGTTGCATGGTCGACATCGTCGACTGTCTCATGTTTCTGGCTTGCATGTTTTCACTGAGAACAAGAAGACATTTATCACAGTTCCTCTTTCTTCTCGTAATGAGGTCAGATATCACTTGTTTTTTGATGGGCAATAGGCATTGCTTTTTCAATTATGTATGAATATGTCAGTGGCATTGTTATTAATAATGGAAATTATTGGAATTTCTTTAATTTCTGTGCTGTGATTTAAGTTTTAACTAGTATACTTTAGCATTTGTTACTGTCCCTGATAAAACAAGACACAGAAAAGAATAAAAGTAGTTGTCATAATATTGAAGCCTGTTAATTGAGTAAAAAATTTGAAACCAAGCCGCGTACTGGTATGAATTTGTGTGACACAACAGCGTTTCTGGTGCTCTCATAATGGCAGAACCATTGTGAGAGCACCTGGTTTATGTGATGAATGCAGTGGCCATCATCTTTTGGACCAAGACAGTTGACTTCGGCGTCAAATTTGTCCAAAGTGGCTGCAGTCATGCTGACATTTGCCACTGCCATTGCCATTTAATACCATTCAGCCCAAAAGCTGTTTTATTGCTTTATTGCCCATAGAGGATAGGAGGCTAAGGGTTCCTGGTTCTTAACCAGTTGGTCAGCATAACTCATTCATATTCATGACGTCTGTGCCTGTGCTGAGTGATTGGTCTGTTTACTGCACGTGAGAGCATTGCCTAACAGTAGCTGTAATTGCTAAAACGGATGTCAGACAATTGACAAAATCGCTTGATTTTATCTGCCAACACAGTCGCCAGACAAAAATCTGTTGTGGGTCACGCAAAAATCATTTGATTTTGTCGGCCAACAAAAACTTCTGATTTTATCAGCCAAGATTGAACATGTTCTATTTTTGACAATTTTGTCGGCCCTTTTTTGTATATTGGTCAATAAAATTTTGTCTATGTCGCCATAGTGGTTGTTTACAATGGAAGATGAATGTTTGTTTTAGTTATTTATAGTGCTTGTTATTTATTTTTGTTCATCAAATGCAGAAAAAGTGATGCAAGTATCATTTTGCGATCTGCATTTAGTTGTCATGCTAGCTGATATCGCATGGAGCAGACGAAAATGTGAGCCATGTGTCATGCTTTACTGATTTTATCGGTCGATTTTCTCAGGCAACTAAACCACACCCACAAAAGTCGGCCGACTTTGGCGATTGTCTGACATCCCCTTAAGCAGCCAATATTTTGTGTGCATGATACTCGTGGCTATAGTTAACTAATAGACTGAGAAATTAGCTTTACATTTTTCTGATAATGTCCAGCTGCCTTCATACTGTAACGCATCCCTGTATTGTTCAGTTATGTATTGCAGTGGACTGGGTGACTGCAAAACTGGTCACCTCTGTTAGACTCGAACATGTTGCTTCTATTTCTACTAGCACACTGAGTGCATTCAAGGTTATTTACAATTTGCACATTATTACTTTCTAAATTCTTGCTTACTCTCAGCAGTGAGATCAGTATTTTGTCTCACCGACCTATTTCCTGTTGTGGGCTGAGTAAGAAATTGTATTTGAGTGTATGCCTACTGCTTACACTACCATATGTTGAGAGTGTTGATGTTTGACTTGTGCAACAGATGATGTTGGCACTCGACAACTGTTCAAGTGATCACACAATTGCCATAGAGTCAGAGTTTAGTGAAGACTTTGATTCTCATCTCATTGCTGTCCAGACAAGAGATGATCGCTATCACACCCAGGCTATCAGAATCCACAACCGACCTCACAGCAGTATGTCTGTCTCATCTTTAGCCGAATAAATGCTGTATTTCATGTAGCTTTTTGTACGATACACTTAAAAGTTTCCTGTTAGCCACGGTACTATTGTCCTGTGAAAAAGTGTAGTTACTTTGATATATAAAACTTTTTCAAACACTTCTATTTCTGTGATTACTTTTTTGCAGCAGTAACAATGACGAACTGACATGACTATCCATTAACTAAAACTGTTTTTATTATGACTCATTCACTTTTCAGTCTCTGATATGTTGGCTAAGTATGTTTGCTATTAATTAATTTGTAGCTGGTTAGTTACATTAAAAGTTTGTTGCAGTAGTGCTTAAAGAAAACCAGTATTCTAGTACCATGACAGTTTTTAATAATCTGCATTCAAAACTAATACCCAAATGAAGGCGTAGCCTATGAGTTTATTACAACACTGTTAGTTAGTTAAACTGGGCAATGCATGCTGTAGAAATGGGAGCGTGTTTCATTGCATTCAACGTACCTGCCAATTACCGAGTGTGTCCTCAGGCGCAGTGCAGTATTGTTGAGGATGGTATTCTTGTGCGGCTGCCGCATCACAGTTTTGATGCTCTGCAAGCTGCACTGCGCACTGCTCAAAACTTCTCTATTACAACGGACGTGTCAGAGTCGGCTGGAATGAGATGTGAAGACTTGCTCGTTGTCCAGTGGATTGATGATGCGTCCTCCTCAGCTTATCTTGGTGAAAGGTACAGTTTTTAAAAGTTTTTTTTCAAACAGATAGATGCCATTTCTTTATTTCTTTCTACAGTCGTCCTCCCTGACCTTTCCTCATCTAAAGTTTAACTTTTGTCTAATTCCATCCCCATCAGTAGTCACACAACAAAATGTCTGTTACTCTGTTTTACTTGTACTTGTTTACCTATTTTCAAAAATACCCATTATATTTTATTGTTGTTATGTGGCCATTGTTAAAACATAGTATTATGCCTATTTTCACAGTTTGTTGTCCACTGTAGATTACGCCTGTTTGTGTAATACGTTGTTTGTCCGTGTAATGCCTTGCTGCTACAAGTATATGAAGCCAAACTGCTGGTTCATAAGTCAGTCCGTGGACCAAGTGCTCAACAGGCTGCCAACAGGCTGCAGCTGCTAGGCTAAGAAAATTGATTTGAGCAGGCTATGCCAGCAAGTTAACTGCAAGACACATTAGGCTGGACTGAATGACCCAAAGCTACAGTCATATTACAAAACTTTGAATAGTGCCAACAGGTTCACTTGAGCTTCAAATTCAATAGATCTGACTGGATTCATGTGTCATTAGTTTGTTCAGTATTAATCAGGCCTGGAACTTTTATTTTGAAAATAGTAACAAAAATCAAATGGCTGTAGTGGCTGGAAATGGACCGGGCTTCTCCTGAAATTTGAGTAGGAAAATGAGCGAACCAGACCAGAAAATCAGGACTGGGTTTGACTGTAAAGAAGGCCAAACAATTTAGGTCCATTTTAATAAGCTATACAAATTCATCAATATACAGTTTTTATTTTTATACAGGTTGTTGACGTTTTAACAACTGCTAGTTCCTTCGTCGGAACAATAAGTAGTCATAGATATCTGGAAGTTGGTAGGACCCCTTGTCTCACTTCTGGTAGCTGGTAGTGACATCTGGTGGACAGTCATTCCAACAAATTCAGCAACGATTGCCGAAATGTCAACAATATGTATAAAGGTTCTATATTAATGAATTTGCATAAATTATCAAGTTAACTTTTTCAACCCATGAACTTATTCAAAGATAGAATACATTTAGGTTCATTCAGAGTCCTGATGTGAACGGTGAATGTGAATGGTTGGCTATGATGTGTGATGAATGTTTTATGTGCATGGTGGATGGCAGCCATGCAGTGGACTGTCAGATACTGACAAACGGTCGACGTCATCGAGTGTGCTATGAGTCAGCTGACCGTGCCCCAAGTTCCGTTAATGCAACACGTTCACTCTTCCTTCGGTGTACTGACATCTACATCACTGACAACGTCATTGCATCGTCATTGAGCACGTCAGAGTTGCAGCGGTCCATAGCACAACTTTGCTGTTCCGTTCTTAACCCAAGGCTTACACAGTTTAACGTTCAGCCAGCAACGCCGATTGAACTGAGGATATTGCTGCAGCGAGCGATGGTGAGCATGGCAAATGCACTAATACTGGATCATCTGTACACCAGTTTGAGTAGCTGCTGACTTGAAAGCAGTATTTGTTTAGCGGTAGCTTGAATTGTTGCTTGGACGCTCATTGCACACCCAGTGCCCATAATTCCAAGATGCATAAGGCTACAGCTGCATGCAAATAAAACACTTGGGAGATTTTTATTTTACATGTAACTGTGGCCTGATATATACCTTGTGTCTCGCTAAACAGTGAGCCGCTTTTATTTTATAACATTGGCGAATGTGGTCACATTTCAGTAATCCATTTTAGAGCTTACAATAATTGAAAAATTTTAATAGTTAACTTTTTAAAAAATTAACAATCGTTAATCGTTATTTTCAATTAACAGTGGTTACTGTGCAAGAAAAATTTATGGGTTTGTCAGTTTTATAAGTTATTCAGCTAACAACTGTCACAAAATGAACTAAAACAACAACAGGTCTATAAAAATTATATGTTCATTATTATATGTCTAAATGACTGTTTTATTTAGTCACGTTATCCTTAGAAAGCTTGTCAGATGCTTTTTATTTTACCTGCTTTATAATGCTTTTTAGTCAGGCATCTTTATTCAAAAATTTAATGATTAAAATTTCATCTATTTCATCTATGTATTTGGGTGACACCAATGTACTCTTTCTCAGACAATTAAATATCTGGGTGTACATATTGCTTCAGGGAGAAGTCTGTTTTGATGTCAATCCCATGAAACGTGTGTTTTATGCAGCATGCAATTCTATATTTGCAAATGCTAATGGGCTAGATGAAATAGCTCTGTTGTCATTGCAAGAGGCATACAGCCCATCTGTTCTCATGTATGCAGCTCCTGCTTTACATTTGAGTGCAAAGCAGACCACAGAGTTGAATGTCTGCTTGAATATGGTCTTCCACAGAATATTTTGTTGTAATAAATGGGAGTTGGTTCGAGCTATAACTAATGGCTCTGTCAGACTTGATGTGAAACTTTTGATCTTACTACATGAAGTCAAGTTTGTGCCTTGTTGTTGACTGGCAGCCTACGTGACAGTTGCATGATGTCAGTTTTCACAGTTGATGCAGTTGAAAAAATTTGTCAATTTTAGATCAAGAACGAACTGAATGCTGTTTTTATTTGTACATTTTCTGTCTGTCATCTGTCGGTTTTTCTAGTTTTTACTGTATTTTATCTCTTAGACGATTCTGGTATATTATATGTACTGCATTGTATCTGCTATTAGCAAATAAAGGTGCTCATTAAATTTTTATCAGTTAATTCTGCGATCAATCACTAATTGCCACAATTCTTATTCCTTTATTTTGCATTTAGTGATAAACCGTGGAAGAGGCAGAAGCAAATTTTGTCACCTCGCATTTAAACTTGTTGCCTTGTGATATTAGAATGTTTAACCGTACAACAGTGTTCATTGATGATGTGACCTGTGATGTTGCGTGGTGGCAGTTGGTGTGTGAGTTGCATGTGTTGGGCTGTCGGTGCGAGTCGGACGGCATCGCAGAGTTGGAGTCTCATCTTAGCACGCTGCTGCATGACATTCTTCAGCCGACCGACGACCACCACGCCACTCTGATGCTGATGGTTTTCTACGTAGTCAGGCACACGCTGTGACTGATGTGTGAACTGAGTGACGAATCGACTTGAATTGTCTTATGCACGCCTGCCGCTTGTCCTGGAATGCCTGATAATTATTTAAAGCCTGTATCTTGCAAAATAAAAAAAATATTCAAGCAGTAGAAATTGTGAGGGATACGATGTTTAGTAAATGCACAAGCGACAGAATTGTTAAAAATTCAATATCACGTATGTGGAAATGTGCAGTCATATGCCAATTATGCAAGTTCTGTATACTTGGTGGAAATTTTGTTGGATGGTAGTGAAAGAAATTTTACACAACCAAGTCTGTGCCAAGTCTTGTTTTCACGTGACATTACACAGATTGCGTGTTTTGGTCAAGTAAGTAATTAACATTTGACAACAATTATGTTAATACCACTGATGATGTGTTTATGTTGTTCCACCATTTGGAGAGTTTACTTGTTTGTTTGACAGATGTAAAGTGTAGAATAGTGGTCATCAAATATAAAACCAAGTTAACCAATGTTCTGCCTATGTGTAGCTATCATGTGCACAAAAAAGCCAATTTGTTGCTATTAGCCTGAAAGCTGACACACATTTTACTGTTCTGCAAAGGGTACATATTGCTGAGTTGGCATAGACAACCCATGCTTAAAAGTTACTATATTTCTATTGGCTGTCCAACAAATGTGCAACAGCTGTCCATAGTTGTTTTTAATTCTGCCAGAGTCAACGATGTCAACACTAGACCACTGCTTAGTTTTTCTGTGCTGTTATTCGAGGGAAGACATTCCATCTGCTGAATCTGTAATTCAGTTTATAATTTGGTGCATTCATGTATAAAATTTAATTTTTTCTGCCAATTATGCAATTCTGTAGAATGTATCTTGATTTATTATTAATACGTTTTATATTGCACGTTGTCGGACACTATTGCATTTTGTGTTTTATGTGTTGAAATTTGTTTAGTCATGTTGTACTCCTAGTAACTTTGCTGTGATGAGAATGTAGTTCTGTTTAGAAAAGCGAATCGCTGTCAGATGTTTTTTTTGTTTGCACTTTACTACGGTGCAAAGTAGGCTAACAATGATCTCATTTGCTGTACAGACTGAGTTCTTATGTATGCATGTTCAAGAGTGAAGTGTATTTGATAAGTCACATTGTTGTCATTTGTGGAATGCTCGTTAGTATTTCCACTATTGTCTATTTGCTGTTGTTTATTCAATTCTTAATTATGTACTGTAAACAAATGATGCTCAATCTTTTTTACATTCACTTCGAAATTTACAAGTTAGCCTATTACTTGCACTGGAGAAGTCTGGCTAGAAGTTTACTCAAAAAGTTTTGAGTAGATTTTGATGACATTTTTTACATGATTTCTATATTTACTACTGTGATTCTGACAGACAGTTCTGAACAGAAGTCTGAGCTCTCTAAGAGCGCATTGCACCAACGTCGTTCAACTTTGAACCCAGGTCAAATCTGAATTTGAACCTAGTTCAGCCGTAAATTGCGTTGCATCAAAGCGGTTCAAGCGTTGATCTCCCTTCAATTTTGAACTGCCATCTGACCATAGATCAAATTTTGATCTCGGTTCAACTCGCGGTTGCGCATGTGCACTAGGCAATAAATATTTTCCGTGATACTATTGCTGCAAAATATCCTGTCCAAAAAACTTCCTCGCATCGAATTATAAGACTTTTAATGCAATTATACTGATGATCTCGATATGTTAGATTTCTACTATATTCGTTTTATGTTTTCTTTGTGCTCGATAAATTAACAAATAGATGAATAAATCGCATTTTTCGGTGGCGATGTCTCGCTGCTACCGTAAAAATACGATCGAACTCTAACCACAGCAACAAAAACTCATTCATATCAATTTATAAGACGTTGAATTCAATTATACTTGTGATCTACATATGTTACATTTGTGCTATATCTGTTTTCTGTGGTCTTTTAAATTTTTTGCTGGATAAATTAATTAATGGATAAATAAACAGCATTCTAGAGTGCCGATGCGCCGTTGCTATGACGTACCTACGGTAAACATATTATCTTGACAACGGACGTAGAACAATTAACGAATATCTATTGGAACACAAAATGCGTATCTTCAGAACTTTGTCAATGCAACTGTTGATGCAAAAATCGTGTAGTAACTTCAGAGAAACTTAAAGTTCGAACAAATTACGGCCAATCTTTACTGGACTGTGTCGTAAGCATTGCGTGTGACTGTGACGTCACTGTAAGTTGGCCCGTAGGCCGAACGTGGTTGACCAATCAGCGTCGTCCACGGTATAACCACGGCCGTTCAACTGAATGGGATCAGCTGATCCGAGTTCAAGTTGGTGCAACGTAATACTGTGTGAACTTGTTTTAACTTTTTATCTAAGTTCAGCTGAACTGAGATAATGAACGACGTTGGTATACAACGCGCCCTAAGTGCTTGTAGTTTGATATACACTACCAGCTCGATTGAGTCGGATTTATTTATCTTGAATCGGACAAAACAAGCCAGTTTGAGTCATGTCTCATTGCAGATTATTCGTTTAGTCAAGATTGTGTCTTGTCAGTTCAGTTCATTTCACTATTTGTGTTTCACACTGTTAAATGTGTTGTATGTCGACTTTGTCTCTGCGCAGCATTTTTCATCATGACCTGACTAGTCTTTTCATGTGATAATTCAAGACCTTGCTTCACAAAATTGGTCTTCGAAACTTGATATAGTTTTTGAATTCTTGTGGACTTGTTGAACTTGTATACATCGTCAGCCGCTGAAGCTAAGTTGCATACGAGTAAAAATGTTCATTTCTGTATTATATTTCTTGTGTTAAGTTGGTCTAGTGCAGTCTGCATCGCCAGCAGCTAACAGTGTTTGATATATGTTATTTAGAATCCATGCCTTAATGACGGCAGTGCTTTGCAGTAAGCCACATGCTGCTACTTAGCAGTATTGTAGCACTCACAAGACACTACTGTAGTCAGCATGGCACGGTATAGTTCGGTATAGTTAATGTTGTTTAGCTGAATTCTCAGTGAACTGTTGCAACGTGTTAACTCGCGTGCATAAGCTTGCATTTTCATAATTTCACATGACTGTGTTAACATATTTCAGCATTCTTGCAGCTTGCACTTGTCATGTCAGGCATTATTGCTGGCTGTATTTAGTCTGATCTATGAATATACATATCACGTGATCCAGAGAGGCATTGCAGATTTGTACAGGCATTCTAGGCTGATTCTAGTGTGTTAGTTGCTTTATATCGTTAGATTTGTCTATTTCTCTTTGTTGTTTCTCAGAACTTAAATGCATAAAGCTGTAAATATTTTCGTAATAGTTGCATTTTCTAGATGTGAATAATTCCCTGAACGTTCATATGCATTGTTTCTCGCGTGTATGCTGGCAGATGTATGGATGGCCTAAGCCAAGGAATGTCAGTTCTGTTGTTATTTGTTAGTGAATAATTTGTTGCAGATTTTTATATTTTATTTATTCACTGTTGTCGAGTCTTAAATCACGGTGCCATAGCTGTTGTTGATTCCATTCAAACTGGGCATTTTTGCAGTACTACTGCTGTCACTACTACTACTGCTTTCAGTCAGTGCTTAGCTGTTAGTTCAGTTCACATCGAATCCTCTGAAAGTGAACTGCTGCGAACTGTCGGAACAGAATCTCGTTTTAGTGCGTAGTAACAGTAATAATTATTACGGCTAGTGATGAGCAAACTGTTTGTTCAACTTTGTTGTTTGCCTTGGTTTGCAACACCTCAGTACATCATTCTGTGATCCGTGTTCTTGTGCACACTGTCTGTAATAAAATACCGGTAAATGATCTATTGGTGTTCACTGTCTAAAATATTAGATATAATCCTAAATTCAGTCATAACGTTAACCGCTGAATATATGATTATTTGTGAATTTATTTCAGTAACCTGATTTCAAAAAGTGCACAAAGTTTCCGGATAATAGACGTGCGTTCCAGGAAGACCTCGCACATTTTAAAAAGTTAAAAGTGTGCACGACTGTTCATGAGAAGCCATCTCAGTCTCTCAGAGCTACAGAGTGTCATATGAGATCATAGTCTGTATAGGTGTCAACGGTCCACAGTGTATTATGCATTATGCGAGTGTAACACGACGAGGCATAATACACGGTAGACCGTTTGAAACGTACTTATTTCACGACCGTGATCGACGGCGAGTTCTGCCTGAGAATGTGCTGTACATAGACTGGAACCAGATTTTGGTCGAAACGCTTGAATAGAGTGAGGTCATGTGCGGTACCAGTCCATATACTGCAATGAGAGATAGGCGTCAGAAGTTGGTCATGAGATAATGTACTATATAGAGGGTGCTGCAAAAAAGTAGCTCCCTAAAAGTTTTCGCTGTTTTCTCGGCAACCGTTTGGCATTTTAATCTACAATTTTTCATATTTATTTTCTGAAATATTCTTCGGCTAACTGCCAAGTAAAATATGATTCTATTAAAAATGACGAAGTCATAGATTTTTTAACATGACTGCCTACCGATATTTAAGCTTTAAAAATGTTCAAGCTACTACACCAATTTAATAACATCGTTGAAACCACACAGTTAACTAATGATCAGATGCCAGAATTCCATTGTCACTGTAAATGCTTGAAGTGTCCATCACCGCCAGCTCAAAGCTCCAACACAAGCCTTCAATCGCTTAATTTGAGAAGTCTTTCACAGTCTTGTCGATCGGTCATTGTGGCAGGTTGTCCCAGAAAACCTGAAGCTTTTCTTTGCGTTCGGCAATTGTTTTCGGCTTTTACGCGCGAAAGCAGGAACTGCTATAGCGCGTCTTAGAAACCGCAATTCTGTCTGTCCGTCCGTCCTTCTGTCACACGGGTGGATCAGTCAAAAACGGTGCAAGCTAGGATCACCAAATTTTCACCGTCGGCTGCCTAGAAGACTCTAGCTTCAGGGTCCGTAAAGCTTTTCCATAAATTCGAAAAAGGTCACCCCGGGCGCTAAATGAGAGGGGGTAAGAAAATTTTGCAATTTTAGCCAATAAGTCGCTATATCCCAGTAACGGTGTGAGATAGGGCTTAGGTTATCACTAATCACTAATAGGAAGCTGTACACTGGCTCTCGATTGGCACGGAATTTAATGACCTTGGATGACCTTGAACGCCAAAATAGAGGTTTTTTTATAGATTTTTGGCGATTTCGGGCTGCGAGACACATTTCAAGAGCGAATTGCGCCGAAATCAATTGAGATAGACATGATAAAGCTGCACATGAAATTTTCAGCATTGAACGTAGATTTCGACGGTCCAAATCTCGGTTTTCTAAGTTCAAGGAAACCTGTGCACGAGGGCGTCAAAGAGCGGTACCCCCGTAAAAGTCGTTATTTTACCGTTGTTGGCCAGTCTTCCGTGAAAACGGTTGCAGATTACCATGGGCATGCTGCCTATCACAACAAGCACTAGTGACGAGCTTTTTTGTCGTATCAACATCTATGACTCTGAAAGACCCTGAACTTCCAAAATAAGGGGTTTTATTGATTTTTGCGATCTTCGGCTGCAGCGCACACTCCAAGAATGAACTGCGGCGAAATGGCTGGAGATAGACTGACAGTTTGCGAACAGGAACTAACTGCTACATAGGCTTTCGCGCGTCTCGTAAGCATTAGCTCAAATTTCCTGTTAAGTTTGCGGTAAGCCTCCTACATTGCACCCCACACGTGATAGTCCATTCGGCGAATTTGGAGACCATTAGTCCTTTGTGATGAAATCTGGACAGTTGGCCCGCTGCGCGCTGTGTATGCTGGCGCGCCGTCCTGCTGGGAGATGAACCCGGTGGGCAGCCGGCGATTGCTTTAAAATAACGATAATTTACTGATAATTTATAAACAAAATATATTACTGTTTATCAAAACGGCACTGGTAACCTGCTTTTGAAAATTAAATAGCATTTTTAGCTTGAAGATTTTAATGCCGAAAAATCGGTAGGCGGTCATGATAAAAAAATCTATAGCTTCGTCGTTTTTCAACAGAATCACATTTCGCTTGGCAGTTAGATGTAAAATATATTAATAATTAAATCTGTACAATTTCAAATAAATTTCAAATCAAAATTCCAAATGGTTGCTCAGAAAACAGCGAAAAACTTTAGGGGGCTACTTTTTGCCGCACCCTGTAAACGATCAAAAACATTTTCACAATTCTTTCTCTGGCGGTCTGGCCCACTTATCTGGCCCACTTAGCAGCTCTTTGGCAATACACTGACCAGTAAAGATGCCTCAGTCCGTGCTGCAAACGCGTTTTAAGTATTGCTTAATGTTATTCAAAAACTGTCACATTATTATTTTCACAAAAGAATGTCGTGTCTTCGCTCGAATTAATTCACTTCATTACTTCAATAAAGGTATGCTTACGGGAAATTTATAAGAAAATTAATTTTTTCGCTCAGCTTAGGTCTACAACAAAATGCATTTAGTAACATATTGTCTTTGAACGAAGCACTGCCAATTAAGTACACGATAACGGCGAAAAAGATAAGTATAATATGTTTACATTTCAGCTATATGCATAATACATTTTTGCCAGCAGAAACAGGAGAAACAATATGGCCCTACATAAAGCTCAGGTGATCTATAAAATACACACGAGGTTCTAATAAAGCATTTTATTACCGGTAATTTTTTATTAGATCTATTATGTGTATTGCAGGCTCTTAGCGTAATGACAACGCCAAATCTCGCTTCATGGAACCTGCTAATCGCTCGTCTTTCATTAGCTTGCAGCACTGTTTAAATGACCAGAGCCGGATAAACGCATAGGCCAACGAGGCAACATCAGCCTGGGCCCCGCGCTTTCAGGGGCCCTGCGCTGAGATGCAGTGTAAATGTGGTCAATTGGTTCTCAAGAAAATAATCAAAACTGTTGCCATCAAATGTCGTATGTTAAGGCTAAAATGTGTCAAATTCGATTTCGACTGGAGCTCCGCTCTCAGACATCATTGGCAGAGGTCACAGCGCTCTCCCAGATCCACTAGCTACATTTCAGGGGTTTCACACATGAAATACACAACCATTTTTTTCAAAATGTATCTGTATGTTTGCTAAATGCTTACATAACGGTATGTTTATTGTGATTTGTGCCGTATGCGTAAAGGGACGCGCCACAAAATATTTGGGCCCCAGGGCCTCTCACTTTTTAACGCAGCCCTGCAAATGACGACTTCAAATCACACGATTCACATTTTAGCAGCGTCGTGATTAGACGCAGCAGCACTCGTAATCGCGCTTGCAAACGACCAACAGATTATATTTTATCAGTAGGTCTATTCTAAAGGATCAAACAAGGGATTTGATTGGGATGCAAGATGACTTAAGTCACAAAACACGGCACTTATTTTCAAGCCTTAGGATGAAGCGCAGTGTGCGCCATGCGGCAAAAAAGCAACCTTCAAGCTTTCTGCCATTTTCTGAGCAACCGCTTGGAATTTTGATGCGAACACTTTACACACTTATTACCTTTTATATTCATTTAAGACTGTCAAAAGAAAAGACATCTTATTGTCTTAAATTACGACTAAGTTATGTTTTTTTCTGTAACCGCAAATTACCGCATGTCTTTTTCTGGCGTTCACCTGGGCCCATCAGAAAGAAAGAAAAATTCGTTCTTGGGTCGTCGTTCTAATTGGATTCGACGTTGAGATTTCGTTCCTATGGGATTTCGTTTTGCTGGGCTTAATAAACATTAAGCAAACGTTATTTACACAATCATGTATGATGTTTGCTGGTGGTGCCATGATTTTTACACAGCGTTAGCGTCAGACGCTTGCTATGCAAATGCCCTGTTATAGTTATGGCAAAAAGTGTCTTTGGTGTGAAAAGGATACGAAAAATTGGTGCCAGTAAGTCGTAAACGGTGCGGGATAACATCATAAGAACCTTCATAGTTAAAGCCGATATAATATGCGGCATTCCAGATATCGAGATCCTAAAATATTTGACCTTGAATGACCCTGATAGGCCTATGCCATTTTATGCCAAAATCCGTTTTTTTCGTCGGTTTGACTACATTTACCATTTTGCTCTCAAAGACAACATATATATGTGAGAACGAATGAATTAACCTACTGTCAGCGAAAAATGTTCCGAACAAGACTAAGCTTAGTTTCTGGCGATATAAAGTTTGTGCAAATAGACATGGATGCATATCACATCATAGTACCTACTTGTTGTGCGGAAACATTGTCTGTAGCCACACCTATGACTAAACATTATTAAGTTTGACGGTTTTCGTTCTGATGGGCTTCGATTACGCGGGTTTTCATTCTAACAGAATATCGTTTTCTAGTGGGCGTTTTGGTATGGGATGTTCCTTTTACCTGCAGCAGAATGTGCGTAGAATAAAAACCTTAATTGCGCTACAGAAAAACATATCTTATGACATATGACATCGTAACGTCACTCGAACAACATAATAAACAATTTGCCAATAACTGTGAGAAAAGTGTCCTCAATAAATAGGCCCTACAATCTCATAAATTTTAAGAAATAATTTTGCAGACTTTGTTTAAGCCCCTAAAAAGTTCACTTCACTTTGTCGTCACGAGCAACAAAATGCATCGTTTTTTTTCAATACGCTAGCTCTTTGCAGCACTATAAGTTTTTGAATGTATAAATTAAATCACAATGTCGTCCCGCAAAAAAATTCTGTAACTTGGCATCAGTGAAAGGTTATCAAATGATGCGTGGCCTATTTATGCAGGTGTGAACAGCTGATGAGTGTGTGAAATTTCGCGTTGAAATTCCAATGAATCACTGAGAGAATAAGAATTAACTGTACGCGATATTTTATTTTGCCGCAACATGGAAACTAACACGTATTTAGGGCTAATTTGCAAACGTCCAAAACTGTTTTACATCTAGTTCTTTTGGTTTACGTGCTGGATTACACTGGCAGCTTTCCTGCCAGTTTTTTTTTTCAATGCAAATCATTCAGATCATATCATTTCTACATACGGTTGTAATGCACGACATCAGTTTCGTGGCGTTCATCATTATGTCACTGAGCCATGCATTGAGGCTCGAGGTCATTGCGACATACGTTAATTTTTTGTGACCTGCTCTCTATAACGGTAGGCCCTTATCATTAGGGATTCAATAACACACTAACACGTGAAAGACTATTAGCAGCAATCGCCAGCATCACCACATTAAACTCTTGCAGATACTGGTAGCATACGCGTTGACAAATTCTGAAATGCAACAAAAATGCTACGTGTTTCCAGGTCTTCAGACTTCACCAGGAAAAGAGACTGAGAAAGAGGCTTCGCTTGTTACGAAAGAAAAATAATTTTTGAAACTGGGGGAACCGTTTGCATTATTGAACGGTGTTTTAAATTATAATTTAGTCCAAAAATATAAGCAAAAAACTAAATGGAATAAGTCTACATATCTAACTGCAATGTCAATATATTTTTAACCAATTATAAAGAATGTACTGCTTATGCACAGCATCTGTTAAATTATATCATTGAAAATCTAACTAATGAAAATATCAGTCACACTAATGGGAATGACAAAATTAACTACGTAGAATTCAGCACGATATCAAAGTTATCAGATTACCATAGAGACATGCATGAAAATTCTAAATAATCCAATATTATTCTGTGCATTTAACTGTTGAATATAAGGTAAAATTAGTGTAAAACAGCATTTTATTTATTATCAGTTTTTGCTTTTAGGTCGAAATAATGCTAGCCTCTCACGCGAATAAAAAGAGACAAAATTAAAGTGGATCAGTGAATATTTTCAACTGATTTTGGTAAATTTGTAAAATTAAGCGTATGCGATATTTTAAGAATTTAACTGGCAGCGACTGATATCGCGTATAAAATTCGAGATACTCGAAACAGTCTACTTACGAAGAGTTTGCGGTAGGGCAGCGGGAGGTGGCATCGTTGGTGGCGGGATATTGTAAGCGATACACTGGCATGCACAGGGGCCAGTTGTCATTCGCTGCATGCTCGCCGGGTTATTGCACTCGCCGCCGTACGCTGCCTGACATCGACACTGTGGTGCGGTCGGCCATCTTCAAGTTTACGCGGTGTTTGTACGAAGTGAGATCAGCCGACTTTAATCCGCTAAAAACAAACAAGAAACGATCGCCAGAAATTCGCCTTTGTCACCGAACGCCGGCGGACGGTAAGTAGGCCGTATTACAACATTCGATAGCGATATAGACACAGTTTGTTGCGTGTAAACTGCGTCGGATCGCGTTGACCTACATCGTGTGCGGGCGGCCAGGGCGCACGTTGGCGGGATGGTTATTGTGTCTGTCTGTCCACGCTAGCTAGTGCTCGACATTGCGCAATGTCCAGTCCTTGTTGGCCTGTCACTCAGGCGCTGTTACGTAATTATTAGTTGGCTGTACTGACTGGCCGATGTCTGACCTCAGGCCTGGGTACCTGGGTAAAAAAACAACCGCGGACGCCCAAACGCACAGTGTACCCAAGGAGTCTTAATCGTCATTTTGTGTGCGACCGTGCACCTTCAACATATCGTTTCATTGACATTCAAGCCCAGTTTTAGTTACATTTGGTTTATCAGAATTTATTAATTTGTTGTGGCAAAGTAGGCTGTTTCTTCAATATGAATGCAGTTTCAAGTGGTGTTGGTTTTGAAAGGATTTATTTTAGCATAGGGTCTATATACACTGTGGCTGGAAAAAAGTAACCCCCTAGACAATGTACAATAAAAATGTCAAATTTGAACGAATTTGACTATAATTTCGTACACTTAATCACCAATAAATTGCTGAAGTGACTACTAGATTATGATTAAAAATATTATTTATTATCAGAGTTATTCATTTTTAAAATATTGATAATAAAACTATCTGTACGTAGCGTAATCCATTGTCTATGGGACTACCTTTTCCGGACACGGTGTATATTCCAGTCCATGGTTCATTTGGCTGTCTGAAGTTATTAAAGTGTGAATTTAAACCACTAGTTTGAGCTGCATTTCTGTAGATTTCATTAAAGATGACCAGATTACTTTTTATTTGCTTTTATAGTTCAACAGTTTTGCAGCTTGAATCCCTTATAATTCTATTTTGGCTTTTAAGCTGTTTGCTACAGTGTATGTCATCAATTTCAACATTTACTAGCTCCTGAAGTATCATAGTATGTCATTTTATAATGAAGGAATTTGTATATTGTGTGAATTGTTTTTTTTATGTATTGATAGTTTGCAAGCTGTGTTTCACATGAATACTTTATTTTGCATTACACGTATGTTGTCAGAAATGTACAACAGAAAAACACTGCAGTAATAAATGGAATTAATTTTAAATTGGCCTATTATCATTAAAATATAAATGTCCAAAACATCAGTTTGTACACTTGTTAATGGCAACATTTAAGGACTTGCACATCAAAAAACAGCAAAAAGTACAAAAGGTGATATTGCCAGCATCACACTGACTGTGTGTCAGTGTGCTGCTGAATAATATCACCTTTTGTAATTTTTGCTGTTTTCGATGTGCAGGTTTTTAAATGTTGCCATTAACAAGTGTATTAACTGATGTTTTGTACATTTATATTTGCTGTTTTATTACTAAAATACTGTTTTCCTACTAGTGATCAGTTACAAAGATATTGCACTTCAGATATTTTTTTACAGTAGCCAAGTCGCTTATAACTGTTACTTACTATTTAATGGCATGACTGAACAAAGCAAACGACACTCGTCAGGCATGACGTCACCGCAGACCTGCATTGCTGACAATACTGAACAAAATTCTCTTATAAATAAACAAACTAATATTGCACACATCACCCGTCGAGTTATAGCTCATTTTATCCCAAATTCCGTTTCCATTGCAACAGGTGTCAGTCGGGGTATAATTTGATTGGCAGCATTCGCTGGCCCATTCCGAAAATTCCCCTATAAACGCAAAAATCTCACAGATATCTCTTACACAACCCAAGTTATAGCCAATTTTGTCCCAAATTTCGTTGCCATGGCAACCACGGAGGGTCCGGGGTAAAATTAAATGACACATATTAGATTGGCCTTCCCGAATACCATACCATAGAACCAAAAATTACGACTTTATCTTATACACAGCCAAAGTTATGACCATTTTAAAAATTGTTTAATTTTCCTCATAGGCTCCATTGTATTTTTTTGGAATTCTTTGAATAAATACGTTAAATATTAATTTACAATTTTTTAATTCCCAAAAGGCACATCCTTGCGCGAGACTGCGTCGTTTGAGCCGTCGCATGCACAAATCTGCCAAAGGGTCTGACCTGTAGGTGAGTTTCTAAAAAAAGGTGAAAAGCTAGAAAAATTAAGGTACATCTATAAAATTTTTTGCGTATATTTCACTCATTTGCCGAGAAGCCTCCCTTGTGCAGATTTACATGAAATTTTGCATGAGGGGTCATCTAGCCGACGTAATCAACCGTGCCAAATTTTATCTCAATCAGATTAGGTGTTTTGATTCTGTGGAGGGTCGAATTTTTACGCGCGAAAGCAGGATGCTTCGCTCGTCTTTGCCATCGTGTGGGCGTCTGTCCGTCCGTCCGTCCGTCTGTCTGTCTGTCACACTCGTGATCTGTATCAAAACGGTGCAAGCTAGGATCACGAAATCTTCACTGTGGGTTGCCCCAAGGTCTCTAGTTTATCGTGACAAAAT
>Ga0209367_1003154_pt1 | contig 22252 bp, 17 predicted proteins | sample WorMetLIZISLAND2_FD_187412 | JGI IMG/M metagenome (GOLD analysis project Ga0209367, IMG submission 187412) | Marine gutless worms symbiont microbial communities from Max Planck institute for Marine Microbiology, Germany - Olavius geniculatus... ... | reverse complement strand
AATGCCTGATGAAACAGATGCAAAACAGATCTTAACAGCTTCCCCCACAGGAAACTGGACGAGACCACTGGGACGTCCTCGTATTACATGGATGAAAACCATTCAGCAGGATCTGAAATCCAGCGACCTCAATATGGACGACGCAGTTGACTTGGCTCAGAACCGTCCACTCTGGAGATTGACGTCTACGTTCGGCGCTACGCACTCTTAGTGGTGCTTGCCAGAAATGATGATGATGACTAAGGAGTCTTCAACTTTTCGAAGTTTGCATACCATACCCCAAACAAGAAGTGATGTGACTTAACAACAACTTAACAATTATTATTAGTAATCATCAACACTTTTTGATGCCTGAAAAATCGCATGGTTAATTGTTAATTTGTGGAATCTGCAGCTTTAGCAAATATATACACGGTGTCCAGTAAAAAAGTAAACCCCTAGACATTGTACAATACAAATGTCAAATCTGAACGAGTCTAAATATAATTTTGTGTGCTTAATTCGCAACAAATTGCTGAAGAGGACACCAAATTTTGTCGAAAAATATTGCTTCTTAGCGGAGTTATTAATTGTTGAATATCGATAACAAAATATCTCCATTATCAGTACAATGTTACATAAGTAAACCTCTACATTTGTGTAACTCCAATAAACAAATCTGACTTTGACAAAATTCTGCATCAACAATGCGTTGTCTATTCGCAATCAAAGTGCCAAATTTCAGTTAAATTTACCAATGCAAACAATAGTTACAGTGACTTTTGTGAGGTCAGCCCAAAATGTGAAGTGTCCATGCAGTGTTAAGCAACAAGTTGATTAATCCTGACAGCGTCCATGGATTGCTGGAAAATTCGGCGATGAACTTTTTAGCACTTTAAACTTTCTGTTGTTTCATCAGTTTAATTAAAAAACAATCGTCTGCAGAAAATACCACTTTGTTACTGTTTACACTGATTGCATCAAAAAAAACATCACTTTCGACCGAGCGACTGCAGTAGCCTATGTAACGCCATATTGGTAATGGAGATATTTTGATATCGATATTCAATTAGTAATAACTCTACTTAGAAAAACACTTTTCAACGAAATTTGGTGATCGATTTTGCAATTGATTGTGGATTAAGTGTATGAAATTTTCTTCAAATTCGTTCAGATTTGACCTTTTTTTTGTACATTGTTTAGAGGTTTACTTTTTTACTGGAAATAGTGTATGTGAAAAAAGTAAGCGACATACCATGTGGATCACATTTCACAGAACCGCTGCCAGTTTTCAAGTCGACAATCCACGTTGCTTCTTTGTTCTTCGACTTGACTTTGAAGCAGAAAATTCCACTCACCTTCTGTACCAACTGCTCTCCATTCTGTCACAGTTATATATACATCTTTTTTCACCCAGAAGGTACCAAACAACACTACAGTGCACACAAAAAGAGAAAATAAAAGACAGGAAAAAAACATATGACACAAAGAAGCAATGTCCAGGAGTGATAAAATCTACAGAATAAAACACACGAAGAAGCACAATAAAAAAACACAATTATAATTGCAACTCAGAACCAAACTTAGCCCAAACGGCCTTTAGATAAACAGCATCAACAGAAAACGTAAGTACACCATAATCAGCCATTAAAGTATCAATTGTATGTTTGCTAGTGGCGGTTAGTATGTGCCATACAATGCTATCGGAACAGCACTTAAAAACATCATAAAAACGAAGTTTACGCAGATCAATCTGATAGCATAAAGGTAAAATACCGGTATAATATAAAACTTGATTACTAACATCATGACTGCCAATATTAAATATTCTGTACATTGCTCTGTACCAGCAAAACTCTATAGCATTTAAATATGATCTAGACACAGTAAATGACTCTAGCCCATACAACAGAATAAGCAGACAAAATGTGCGAGTCAGATGGACAATAACAATGTCTGAAGCAGTGCCTCCTAGCTTGGCATACAGTGCATTAAAAGCTCTAAAAAACTTCATGTGCCTTGTGTACATGCATAGCTTCAGGCTTTTACCAGCACCAATCTCCACTCCCAGGTACGACATCCTGTCCACAACAGGCAGGGTCGATCCATTTATCAGTACAGGACTGAGGTCAGCATTAAACCGTGGGCCTATTCTAAGCAGACCAGACTTTTTCACATTCAAAACCATATCTAACCATGACAACTCGGCATAGACAATGTCTAGCACGTTACGTAAATCTTGAAGCAAGTCATCTGCATACATTAAAGCCCCAACGTATCTGCCGGAGACATGACATCCAAACTCACTTCGCTCCAGGTTACAGAGAATATCATTTACATACACACTAAACAAGCTGGGTGATAATACACCACCTTGACAAACACCAGCCAACAGCCTTCGTGGCACAGATACAGAATTGTTCCATTTGACCGAGACAAGCATCTTACCATACCAGTCAAGAATAATGGAAATAAAGCTTTTTGGCACACTGAGCTTCATTAATTTAATTGAAAGTGCATACAAGTTCACTCTATCAAATGCCTTAGACATATCAAGACATGCTACATTGACAGTCGAACCATCCCTAGTATAATATTCAACTGTGTTGCACAGTACAGACATAGCATCACGACAGCTCTTATTGGCTTTAAAACCAAACTGCAGCTCAGACGTAAACAAAAAATCTTGCATAGTACATAGTAAATACGACTCAAACACCTTAGAAATGACTGGACTAATTGTAATGGCTCTGTAGTTGTCCATGTTGGATTTATCCAGACCGGCATTCTGGATAAATCCAACATGGACAACTACAGAGCCACTACGTTTTATAACACTGAATCTAAAGACAATGCTGCGAAATAAAAATGAAATCAAATTAAATCTAATGCAGACTTTATAGGAATAATTTTTCCAGCCAAGCCAGTTTTCAACACGTAACATATTTGCTGCGCAAGACAATCACACTTGCACCTAGGAAAGTCCAACAGGAAGGTATACCTCTTTGAGTCGCTTTTCAATTTCGTCAAAAACAGCTTTTGACTTGAATTTGGATGTGGTCACAGCATCGGTTGGTGCAGGCAGGATATTCCTATGAGCATGTGATGATCTGCTGCACACCACAGAGCAGTAATTTACTGTATATGACAGCTTCATCCGAGTATTAAAGCTACAACAATTAATGACATTGACAGACTAGAACATTATGCTGGTCCAGTGCGGACATACTGTCCACCTAGAGCTGCTACGATGCCAACCTTGAGTCCTTGACCTTTGACCTTTTGAGTGAAAACATTCACAACAAATTAGGTGTATCTGCACCTTTTAGTTTTCGATTTAGGAAGCTTTATGGGAGTGACAAACAGGCAGAAGAGCAAGATCCATAAAGTGACTTATTAGGACGGCCACAGAATCATGATCATGGTTGAAATGAAATTGATTTACACACAACTGGCTGATTATTATTTGATGAGATGCAGCAGATCACAGCATAATGATGTTGAAGTTCACACTTTAATAAAAGCCAAAACATTTCCTACATTCTGAATAATATGTTGAGAAATTCTCCAGCAGTTGCTTCAATATATGTATTCACAAGTAGCGCCATGAGCTTCAACTAAATCAACAAAGATTTGTTCCAAGTAGTGCTAGTAGCAGCAATAGTAATAGTAGGAGTAGTACATATACATTGTGCCCCCAAAACATGCCAATTTTATTTTTTTTAAATAATGCCATGAAACATTGGCCACCAATTTCAATAATTTTTGGAATGCAACACCACAAAGAAACCTGACTATAGTTTGCCCAGCTCACCTTAGTACTGCTGCTACACTACCTTGTAAAATGCAAAAGTCATAGTTTGACCATTTACAACAATGAGTTCATACTGAGTAACGCATCACAATGTCGCACGCCAAAAATTACTACAATTGGCCAGTGTTTGACAGAGTTATTGGAAAATAAAAGTGGCATGTTTGTTGAGACAAAGTGTAATAGTAACGTACGCTGGAGGGAATGCATGTTGGTACATAGTGACAACACAGACACCACCCAGTCCAATGTTGTGCTGCAGTGCTACTCTAGCACCATTCACCTGACGCTTGCCTGCCTCGCCTCTTAGCTGCCAACACAGCTCCGCACATTGAGCCAAACCTGCGAATAATACGAATAATACCGTACGCGGGCACAGATTTGTTTCTTTCTTTAAAAAATGACAAGCACAACATACAAAACAGATAAAATGCAAAAGTAGGCTAGATGAAAAACATATAGATATTACCATGCAATGCAGATATAAACATGCATTGTAAGAACAAATGGCACACAACCCTAAAAACAGCAAAAACAAATTATTGTAACTAAGCCCTACCCCATGTCCATACCATACTTACAGCATCATCGTCATCATCAGTTTTCCCGAATGCAAATCATTCATTATATGATAATTTCATCACATCGTCGTTCATTATGCCAAGCGCAGCACATAAGTACATGAATTCACATACACACACAGTTGAGTTAGAAATTAAAGCTGTGAAATAAAGCTGAAATACATCTAAAATGAACATTCAAACACTAAAACAGAATGAATACGGTAATCATAAAATTTACACACTTAAAGTGCAGTTTTAAAAATTTCAGTTTCGACTGCGAAAATGCAATTGTTTGGACTGCAAACATTTCTCATCCATCCAGATCCTGATTGCCATCAAAATATATTCACATCATCCTCAGACAATGCCCCTCAATGCAAAATTTCATCAAAACCCGTTGGTAACTTCTTGAAAAACAAATGGTCAGACTGATGCACATTCTCAATTAGGCTCTAAGTGTGTACTGAATGTTGAATGAAAGTTGAGTGTTCAATAGAACAGTTATACATACCGGTGGCGCCGAGAGGGTGTCCCTTTGATATCAGTCCTCCGCTAGGATTAATAACATATTTGCCACCGTATGTGTTGTCTCCACGATCAATAAACTCACCAGCTTTCCCTGCCCACATAAAGCTATCTATATCACAGCTGAACAAAGATTAATATCTAATCAACTTGGGCGAGCAATTAATTATTTCCATTGCAGTTTTGACACATATATCTGGTCAAATATCAAATGAGTATGTAACAGAAATTTGAGGCAGCCACCAACAACAGTACATTTTTCAGCATGACTATGGTGAACACCTTTTTGACTGTTTACCAAATGAAGCCAAGATCATTTACTGGCCAAACGAAACGTTTTTCAGGCGACTGACGTAAGTGGGCTTAAGTCTTGCATGGTACTCGACTGGAGAAAACATCAATTCTAAAACTTCAAACCAACAATGTGCTAAATGATCGGCACTTCAGCCAGTATTATCTTTGGCGACCAACCATCAACAAGTTTGTGGCTGGTTTTCTTAACCTTCAAGTTCACATGTCACAATCCCATCAACTGTCTTCAGTGCGTGTACTTTTTGGTCCGAATGGCTTCGCCTCGAGTTAGTGCAAATTAAGAATACTGTCATTTAGACATTCGCTCAAAATAAAAATGCAAAAAAACCAGCATGTCGAACATGAAACAGTCCGAAAATGACACAAGATAAAAGACCGTTGCAGCATTAAAAATTTCTACACAATCAGGGCCGGAAAAAGACGGTGAGTGAATGCAGTGTTCTGACTGCAATCTCAACTGCATATGAACCAAAATTAGTTTACCTTCAGGACAGAGTCCCAGAGCTTCATACGTGATTAACTCGTTAGCTGAGAAGCAGTCGTGCAACTCAATCACGTCAATGTCTTGTGGACCGAGCCCTGCATCAAACACAATGACGCTTATATTCTTCGCTTCAACACCAAGTTTCAACCACTACAAAATGGCAGAATAAAGCTACTGGTAGCTGCTACTAACTATAAAAGTATTTTGGGCCAGTGGAGGAGGACATCTTACGGACCAGACGCCTCTCCCGTCAACTAACAAACAGCATCATACACACCATGCACTGCACCAAACGTCTGTTAGCTTTCCAAACTAAGCAGACCTTGCCGACTAATACAATGTAACATTACTGGCAGCAGCGTCACCGGACCAAGTTGCCCCATCCATCTTTCCCTCCCCTCCTTTCTTTTCATCCATTTTCATTTCTAATATTTTCCCTTTTTTCATCCATTTTCCAGGAACTTTTTTGTAAAATTCGCTACTTCTGGGGAGCACAATTCTGAAATGCTCTCTCTTGGAGATTTTAAGTGACGCTGTGCCCAAAAAAATGCAGATAATTGAAGCAAGCTAAAGAAAGTCAATACAATTCAGGCTCTAAATTATATATCAACTCCCCCAAGGGGCTAAAAAACCTTCTCCTTACTTTCACAATGGAGCAAACAACTTCATACAAAGTATAATGCTAAAAGAACACACAAACGATGAATTGAAGCCGACAACAAACAGTTGTGGCTTACCAGCTTGACAATAAACATCAGCGGCTGCTGCCTTGGTCATGTCATAACCTACCTATATAACACACATGTTCAGCTAGTCATCGTTTTGTAGCAAGGTACAGTTGTATGGTATCACTACTCAGTTTTATCGTACACCTCTAATCATGGCTTTGAGCACAAAAATATCATGTTGTTCAGCTGGCAATATAGTCAACGTTTTTATCGGAGGACTGCTAGCCATGGAACGTTGAAGAGGTATGCTTGATATTAAAAGTTTAAAACTCCTATTTGTTAGATCAGCAATTTTTAAAGTCTGAATAATGCACTTTACATCAGAGATGTTAAGACTATGACTGAAAGTTTGAACACAGGTTAAGCTTTGATTTTTGCACCTTCATTTGCTGTAGTTCATGCACGATTATGCATGAAAAATATATGCACGGTGTTTCATAAAAAAACAACCCCTTTTTCTTTCTTTCATAATTCACTTAAATGATGACCAATTTTCATGAAATTTTTATCAGTTGTAGCTGAAGAAATACTAATTCAAAATATTTCAACAAAATATGGCAGTTAATTAAATATTCTTTGCTAGTCGTGACGTAATGCTGATATCATATTATATCACAGGTACAAGCTTGCAAGTCTCAACTGGTGCTGTCAGTTGCTACCATGCTCCAATGGTGAAAAACCCGGTTCATTGATGACAAATTCATGAAGTTTTACAGTTGCAGCCACAAAAAAAACGAGCAAAGCAATCGCATTTACGTGCCTGTGGGGATAGATAGACTTTCACATGTTCGAGCAAGACAATGCATTGGCACACCGAGCTTGCAAGAAGGTTGAGTTTTTGGATCGCAAGATACCTGATTTCATGTCCCCATGTTGCTAACTGCTGACACGATGAACATTTTTTATCAGCAAACCAGACTAAGTTCACCATCGAAGCAGGGTAGCAAATGACAGCACCAGTTGAGACTAGCAAGCTTGCACCCGTGATACATTATGACATCAGCGTTACGTCACGACTAGCAAAGAATATTTAATCAACTGCCGTATTTTGTCAAAACATTTTGAATAAGTATTTTTTTAGCTACAAATGTTAAAAATTTCATGTAAATTGATCATCATTTGAGTGAATTATGAAAGAAAGAAAAAGGGGTTGTTTTTTATGAAACACCGTGTATAGTCTCATAAGACACAAAAGCATCCATTGGCTACATCTCTGATGCTGACAGTGCAGGTATCTTCATTAAAATTCTGTGAAAGGCAGTCACCCCACCACCTATAGTGGCCAGAATTTGAGGACACACCCCTGGAATGAGGTTGCCAATGTTGGGGCTGTCAGGAGAAAAGACCCTCCCAAAAGTCAATTAATCCACGCAACTACTTAACCAGTAACCAATCCTGTATGACCACGATACATCAACATCACAGAAGGACCGATGAACGGACAACCTATGGTGACAATGGCATAATGCCATGCCTTCCACTACATATACAAGTACAGAATCATATGTGCACAAACTGTATTCCCTCAACGTTCAAAGTCCTAGTGCAGTAGGGAGTTAGTGAGTAAGTAAGGCTTAACGTCCCGCCCGACACAGTATAGATCATTTTGAGGACAACATAGTGCAGTAGGTATATTAACGACAGATACGAACCAATTTCATGCAGCTTTTCTCGCTGAACGTGCTGGCAAAGTCTGTGCACATCGCTTGTGCAATGATGTGAATGGCTTGCGACTGGAGACTGTGTCGACGTACAAAGTCTTCACTGGCCAGAATCGCACATGCAGCTCCGTCCGACGTCGGGCTCAACAGTCACATGTGCATAAACCATACATAACTAACTAATAAATTATATAAATTCGTCAGATTACAACCGTTGTCAACTTTGTTGTTGACGTTTCAGCAACAGCTGGACACGTTGTCGTAGATAAACAGCAACGTCTGGCAGCCGGTTGTTCCTACAAAAGTGGCAGTGATTGCCAATACGCCAACAACATAGTTGATAACAGTTGTAATCCTATGAAATTTTATAACTGGTTACTGTTTCACCCCATGAGTTTTTAGCCGACCGTATATCAGAAAAGGTCGAGCTATTGGCATGAGTTGTCGTCCCTCTGTCTGTCATGAATGTATTGTGGCTAAACAGTATAAGATAGGGCCTAGGTTGTTATTGATCACTAATAGGAAGTCGCATACTAGCTTTTGAATGAGACCTTGGATGACCTTGAAGGGTAATAATGCACTATGGTAAGCCAATCATGCAGTATTGTGGGTGAACGGTAAGTCATGGAGGGTCGGTAATATTACCATATGATAGGGCGGTGGCAAATTCCTATAGGCTATCAATAGTAACCATGCGTCCATCTGCAGCGGTTTGGCCACATTTTTGAATGGAATGTTTATTAATGGCAGTATCTCACAAACGGTGAGAGATATGGCGTAGGTTACTATTAATTATTAATCTATATAATAAGTGAGAGTTATCAGCGGAGTTGACTCCCAGATGACACTGTGTACGACCGCGAAATTTTGCGTGCAGACCCACGTTGTACATGGTAGTGCTATAGGCTAGGTCAGATATCGCTGAGGGGTCGTCCGTTTGAGAAAAATTCACTTTTTCCAAAATTTTGCAGCTATGCCTCTTCGGCCACAGCAGAGCTGTGACGTCATATAAACGTCGTCGCCATGGTGACGCATCGTCAGCGCTGCAGCGCATACTCATCATCATCGTGACACATAGCGTTCAGCCGTAGCATCCCACCGTTGCGTTTTGCCGCCAAAATGATCTGTCTCCCGCCAACTCCAGTGCATCGGTCACCGGTATTCCTGTGTCCCGGCAGATATGTTGAATCCAAGTGGTGGGAGGTCGACCGCGAGCACGCCTCCAGTCGGGAGATGGCCGCGCACCATCTTGACATTATGTCCGAAGGATCAGGTATGCCGGGACATCATCAGCGAGTCTCGCAACATGCCCGAATAATCCTAGCCTTCATTTGCAGACAACAGATGAAGCCGCAAGGAACCCGGTGAGATGTGATCATGTCATCTAATATGAAGAATCCGTCGTTGACATTGTGTGTGGAAAGAATCCAATCGCTTCAAATTAAGCCGAGTTAGGGTCCATGTTTCTGAGCTGTAAAGGAATACCACCAGCACGCATGAGGAATATACACGAATTTTTGTTGATGTGCTGAGATTCGTGCGCTTCCATACATGGTCCAGGCACATACTGGAGCGCTTATAATGCTGGTAAGAAACCTGGATCGAGTTGAGACCTGAAGGGTCAAAAATTGAGGCCGCAGGCCAAGATCGATTGAGTTGAGGCCTGAAGGACCAAAAATTGAGGCCACAAGCCAAGTTAAGGCCCAAAGGGTCGAAAATTGCAGCCGAAGACCGAAAATTAAAACTGCAGGCAGAGATCAAGGCCCGTAGGGCCGAAAATGGAGGTCGCAGGCCGATACCATGGCAAAGATCAAGCGGACAGGGAGTGTAGCGACCTGTCCACTTGTCACTAATAAAAAGTGGCATACGCCCTGACAGATTAGATGAAAATCACTGACCTTGGATGACCTTGAAAGCCGTTATGCGAGACTGTGGCTAAACGGTGCGAGATAAGGCCTAAGTTGCTATTGATCACTAATAGGAAGTTGCATATTGGCTTTCAAATGACATGAAAATCATCCACCTTGAATGACCTTGAAGGTCAGTACTGCAACAAGAACTGTAGTGTATAGGCTGTAGTGTGTCTTCCCGAACAAGGCCTTTTTATCGTGAGAAATATTTGCAAAACCTGCGTCCAATATTTTCCATGTTCACTTACTCTGTAGCTATTTATATCACTTGGCATAATGACCATGCGCAATGTCTGTTATACTAGCGTTCATTGTAGCTTTTGAGACACCATTAACATAGCGCGCATGGAACTGTCTCACCTCTGACAAATCACTTTCTCTTCGTGACTGGAAATCGAAGGCTGGGCTTTGGACGTATGCGATACAATCGGCTTTTCCTAGCAGTAGCTGGGCTTCTTGTTTTCAAAGACATATTCTTTGGTGAATAAAGATTGATATATATATATACACTTAAACCCAGCAGCTCACTCAGTTTGTAGGCTTTATTTGAAAAAATGAACCACATTCATTTTCTACCAACCACAACAAAATACAATTTTGTACAGTGCCTCTGCCACCCCAACAGTCCAGGATGGCAGTGCTTAGCAGTAAAAACTAAACAGAAAGAGTATAAAGAATCCATGATTAAACACAAAATTATGTATAAGATACAAATTCAAAAGTACATAGGACACCCAAAAAATGATTCAAGATTATTTTTTTTCTAAATTCCTAATACATCAATTATGTTGATTTATTAACAAAACAACTTAACTATGTTCTGCCTCTACAACAGTTGATATCTTGAAAAATGCGTCACAAATTTGATCCAGGCAAACCTATAACCGCATCGGCAGCCATAGACGACACAAAAGAAATAATGTGTGTCTCGAGTACTGTCTAATCGACATTTCACACGCCTTCGAGCTGGGTCAGTATCACACCAGCTACACTAGACAGTTGTGTTTATATTGCAAAAATACTGTAAAAGCTATGACAATACCAGCACTGAAGTTTCGTGAGGTACTCATGAATGGTTGGGGAATGTGCGATCTGTTCCAGTGAATATTCTTCCTGGAACTGTGAATATCTGTTGATGGTTGACAAACACAGACGCATACCCACAGTTCACTGCACTCAGTTCGTGCCGCAGCAAACTAGCAATAAAAAAAACCAATATTAAATAACTATCTACCATCAAAAACTCTAACCGTGATAGCTACATATACAGTGCTAGTCCAAAGATCACCTTATTGCTGATTCGTTGTGAAGACCACCAGAGAAAGAATTATAAACATCGGACAAGATTTGGCAAAATTACACAAGTAAAATTTCAGTGTTTCAGATTTTATGGAGCACCGTGATTAGTAATTAATAATAAGCAATTATTAATATCAAAGTAACCTACACAATAACACACGTTACTTTTTGTTCAACATTTTCCGGACATTCATTCCAAGCAAAGTTATTTCAGGTTAAGCCAATGCCAGTCCCTAAAGGTAAGCTATAGAGAGAATTATTGTCAGAAATATTTCACAGACTAGACGCTCATCTGCTAGCAATCAAACCGCATCATACCATAGAAAGGTGAACACAAAACAGCCTATATAAAGTGACATCAAGACACAAATATACATATAAATGTATAAGCAGCATAAATTATTTACACAATATAAATTATAACTGCAATCTTCAATCTGCATCTATCAAGTGCTGTAAATGTAAAGTATTATCTGTCGTGTTTCACGTTTACGTGATAACTTAATCTACAGTAAAGGCTAGCTAAATATTTTTTTCTGTCTGCCACCAAAGTTCTGGTGAATAGAGATGTTTAAGTGCAATCATACACAATGTCATGAATATGCAGAGGATATAACTTACGGGTTGTTGGTGGAATGTTTGTGGTTTTTCCATGCAATCTTCGCAAAATGCTCCGGTTTCGTGCCTGCATCAATTCAACAGCCAATCACTGCCATTGATGCTCCAACAACTGCAATGGTCAACTGTCAATCACACAATCAATCACGAACCACCCAAACAGGTTTAGACACCCAGCATTCAGAAGACAACTGCTGCTTGAACTGCTTGCAAGTCGTAGCCTGTCACTCTAGTAAGTAAGCAAAATATGAATATATTACATCAATGCCAAAAAGGGACCTAATGCGCTGGATACATTAGTATGTGGAAAAAACATATTCAGTAATAGTCGAAAAATAGAGACGGTGTGAATAAGATCATGCAGACGTCTCGATAGCAAGTTCATCGAGAGACAGCCGCTATTCCGACAGCGGCTATTCCAACAGATGTATGTGGACTCAAATTTACATCAACACACACATTATTACGAGTTACATTCAAATTCACTAGCCTTCACTGCTTTACAAAGGTTCTAGTTTTTTTGCGACAGTATACAGCATGGACTCTAGTTTGTCACTGTCATGCAAGTCACGAGCATTAGCTTAGATTTTGTGTACGTTTTACAAGTGAGCAGTTTCCTGAACTGGTCAGATGCATTTGTAGGCCTACATGTGTTTTCCACCAGGGCTTTACACCAAAGTCCACTGACATAGCTTACAGCTCTATTTCACAATTTAAGGTAAGGAAAAGAAGCAGGATTAAAAAAGTTAGGTCCCCAAAAGCAAATCCTGTATAAGACACTGGTATGTAGGGCGCATTTGGGAATACAAACCCTCAGTTACCGAGGTTTATGCGTGCACACTTAACAGCTTTGCCAAAAAAAACAATTATAGCCTAGTGTGGCCAATATTATATTAACTCATATAAGGTTACGGCTATCTTCTTGCTCTATTAAGCATTAATAAAAACTTCATATTGCACTGGGAGTGGAATAATAATTATACCATATTTTTTCATGTGTTCAACGCCAGCATTGCCAAACATCTGTGGCATCATGGGTGCAGCTGAAATCTCAAATGATTCTGACATCATCAGAACATGGTCCATCAGTGGAGACACTCGATCCGTATGCTGCATATTTCAGTGCAATTTACTCCTTGTATGTCACTGGTGAATATTACAAAAGTTTCTCAAAAAACAAATTATCGAAGAATGAACTGAAAAACAAGACACAGATTCTGACATCTACTGATGGTTTAGCAATGACCGAAAATGATTCTGTTATTACTCGGTGTGCTTTCAATCATTATAATAACATAAATCACGCTGAAATTCCCGACATAGTTGCTCAGAAACTTTCTGATCTCAGTTCTCAGGTTAATAATTAATGTTCTTGTTCCTACATCTATAAAAACATGGGTGCAAAGCAAAAATCCATGTATACAAGTATACTACGTGCAAACTCTTGCAAACATTTTGAGCATGATCAAGACAAGTTAAACATGATGGACTATGGTTAAGTGCAAGCAAAAAGATTACTGCAACATTTCTGTTCAACATGTGAAATCATGCAACTAATACCATGCATATAAGTCAATCAACACACTTCAAGTTTGCAACCTTGGTTTGTTGCAGCCATTGCACTTGCATTATAAGTCTGTTCAAAAAATGCAGAGCACTTTCTTACATTTATATAGGATATAGCGCATGAGCTCTGTGTTTACATCCGATACAGTTTTGAGAACAACGTAGCTAAATAATATTTAAAAGACAAAAATAGAATAATTTTCCACAACATGCTGTAAAAAAATTAAAATTCTGTAGACTTTGTCCAAAAATCTGATGTGCAGTGAGTTCGAAACAGTAACTATTATTAAAGAGTAAACTGCCAAACCTTTGCAGTTAGTGAACCTGTTTCCATCTTCTCAAAGCCCAGAGCCATTACACAGTCAGCAAGACCTACACAGCATAAATTAAATCACTTAACACTTCAGCTGTGCAGTACACATTAGTAGAAATGAACACGGGTGGTATAATTACAGCTGCAACGACTTCTGTAACTGTCCATTTGCTTAGATGCCAAATAACTTTGTCGACGACCGGTCAACATAGAGGGCGCTACGACCCACAGCCGGTTAGGCGCAGCACGCCGCAGCAGTGAGTGAGTGAGCGAACAGCAGTCATCAATGCACGCATGTAACATGTAGCATGTACTTGCGAAAAAAAAACTTGCATAAATACGTAAAATGATAAAACAAGTAATTTGAGCAAAGCTCACGGAATGTGTGATAGCAGCGGTCCTGCCACTTTGGCAATCAGTGTAGGCCTACAGCAATAAGATTAACGCATCTTTAAAAAGCACTTAAATTTAAGGCCTTTGTACAGAAGACTCCTTGAATTGAAGAGATCAAAGCTTAGATTCTTAAAATTGTACGTTCTATGCTAAAAATGTCATACACAGGATGTCCAGGTCCCTCTCCAGCCATTTCGGCGCAATTCAATCTTAAAATGTGTGTCGCAGCCAGAAATCGCAAAAAATTCACTAAAAACCCCTATTTTGGCGATTCAAGGTCATTTAAGGTCATTGACGTTAACGTTGACACCAATAAAAAGCTTGTCACTATTGCCTGTTATGATAAGCAGCATGTCTGTGCCTATCTGCAACCATTTTCATGCTACACAAGATAATTGCGGTAAAACAATCACTTTTTAGAGAGGTGGCAGTGTTTGGCGCCCACCTGCACCAGTTTCCTCAAACCTGGGGGTCAGGACTTGGACTGCTAAAATTTACCTTTAATGCTGAAAAATTTGTATGCAGGATGTCTTGGTCTATCTGTAGCCATTTCGTTGCAATTCAGTGTTGAAATATGTGTCACAGCCAGAAATTGCAAAAAAATCACTAAAAACTACACCGTCTCTCAAAAAAACAGTCAAAATTGTTTTTGGCATAACTTTGTCAAGTTTCCACCAACTTTGATAATTTTTGGCATAAAGATGGCCAAGACAATATTATTATGTACAGTGCACTCACTTACTACCTCATCTAATTTATGTCAACGCACTACCGTGTGAAACACAGATGCTCCAAACTGTTACATTACGCGGCGATTATTTGTATCGGATGACTCACCTTTGTATCATAAATTCAACAAAAGGTGCAATGTGATTTAATAACTTTGTGGTATTAAATATTTTATGCTGAAAACAGCTGACAACAAAATAGCTGGCTGATGAGCTTAAAACACGTCTAATCAATAAGGCATTTGATCTGTTGATCGTTGATTCTGCTATCAGCCATTCACATTGCATCTAAGCCATTGCATCTTTGCATGCAGAGCACACTTCGGCACAAATTCTAATAATTTGCAAGCAAGTTGTTATACAAACTTATAATTCTGTTAAATAATTCACATTTTAGTGTACTTTGTGTCTAATTAACTCAACAAAAACTCAACATTATGCAACAATTTGGAGCATCTATGTTTCACATGGTAGTGCATTGTCATAAATTAGGTGAGGTGGAAAATAAATGCACCTTACATAATTTCATCATCTTAGCCATCAACGTGCCAAATATTATTAAAGTTAGTAAAAATTTGACAAAGTTACGACAAAAAACAACTTTGACTGTTTTTTTTCTGAGACACGGTGAATGTGGGTTCTAAAAACGTACATCACGTTTCTAAAAAAACCTGCTGTTTAACCATTGAATTGAAAGGTCTGTCTAAAATCCAGCCAATTGCGGTCAGAAATATGACTGTGATAATTGTGTTGTGACTTAACGCCTACAGGTAGCAATGTAGCATACAGAAATGGTTAAATTTATAAGAACTTTTTTTAGAACCCTCGGCAACAGGGTACGGTTCAAGTTCTTCATTAACATGAGTTCGGTTCGGTTGGAGTTCTAGGAGTAGTGTTTGCTTTTGAGTTCTAGTTCGGTTCGGTTCTATCCAAAATGCAGGTTCTAGTTCGGTTCATTCGGTTCGGGTTTCAGTTCAATTCCCATCTCTAGTCTGTACCTATCTGCAACTGTTTTCACACTATACGAACCAATAACACAAAAATAACATCTTTTTAGGGAGTATCCCTCTTTGACGTCCTTGTTTGAGGGGAACCCCCTCACCCAGAAGCACGAGATTTTGTCACGAATAACTAAAGATCTATAGGCAGCCGATGGTGAAGATTTCGTGATCCTAGCTTGCACCGTTTCGATACAGATTACGAGTGCTGAACAGACGGACAGATGGACAGACAGACAGACAGATGCCCAGATGAGGCTAAAATATGCAAAGCATTCTGCTATCGCACGTAAAAACTTACCTCCTTCAACAATCTGTCGAGCCAAGAAAAGTGCAGTTGAGCCGGTAGCACATGCATTGTTCACCTGGATCAATTAACACATAGGCCAATATCAGATACATGCATAGGCTAATATTAATGGGCGAAAACGGATCAACCAGCCAGTTAATATTCAAACCTTATTCTTCTGGAAAGTTGGCCATGCTGTAAATTTTTTGTTGTAGCTAATGTGATTATGTGAATCAGCTTTTGAGCTCATAAATGACATCACTCAGCCACTGACAGTTAACATCACAAAAACACACAATCCTGGTCTTTGTGGCTTGACAAAGAGCAAGAAAAACTTAAATGCAACTACGCCTACATCATTTTGCACGTACGTCAATTTTCCATGATGCTGAGATTTATTGCAAAAATAACGTACATTAAAGATTGGAATGCCGGTCATACCAAGCTGATACAGACATTTCTGACCGCAAGTTGTGTCACCTACAGCACAATTACACCAGCATCATCATCACCATCGTCATTAGCAGCAGCAGCAGCAGCAGCATTGTAATATGCTATCAGCTAGATACATCAGCTAGATAGTCAATGTATAACATCTTCTATGCACACTACGTACTTTAGCCATCCCAGTCTATCTACAATACATCCTACATGAATTAGTTTCAACTAAAAATGTCATTCCAAAGCAGAAAATTTTTTGGCAAATTTAACCCAAACAACAGTTAACAGCCATCAAAAATACCAATGTCTGAAAACATAAACAGTCGTTTATCACTTCAGCTGATATTATGTTTGCAATAAACACTGAACTAACATACCATAGCAATAGCCGACACAAGCCTGCTGTACTTCAGTATATGATAATCCGGCATCTTTGAGAGCTTTCTGACCTATAGAGTAAATAACCAGAAACAGTGTATGCACACTAGGATTCTCACACTTGACAAGACACATTTGCTCAGGAAACCAACAAACATCAATTATGATACACTGCAAGATAAGTGCCGACATAAATGAATGTACTTCAGTAAGTTTATCATTTCACAAATGTCGACTAAGCTAAAATAACAATGTCCATCTAATGAGAACATAGCTTAATAAATGATGAAACAAAACTAACAACATGGAAACAAAGACAGAAAACTATCACTTTTTACAACAACAAAAAATAAAACACGAAAAACCTGCTTCCAGTGTCATATCTGGATAATCAAACTTCTCTCTCTTGCTAGGTTTTTCAAACTATAAACACAGCACAAAAAAAACCATTACCTTCAAAAAATGAAAATGAATGATTTTCAGCTTTAACAACAGTAGTTCTGCAAGGTGACAATGCAGACCACCCAGGCTATGCATATCTACAGTATGTTTACTATGCACTAAAATACAACACACATGTAACACTCAAAACAACATCCAACATCATTTATGCAGACATCGTAATTAGGTTCCCAATTATTGATATCATATATGACAAATGCTATTCAGAAAGCTGACACAGCCAGCAGCTAAGAAGACCAAGATCAATGGCCGAAGCCAAATAGTCGATGTGCAAGGCAATAGGCAAGGAATTACATGTGTGAGCCAAAAACCAAGGCTAACGTGCTTTTGTATGTTCTTATCGTATGTATTTTTATACGCAAACAAGAAGAGACGACAAAATCATACCACCATACGTGGACCAAACAGAAAGGCTAAGAGACACTGATCACCGCCTATAAAGTATAAACTATAAACGAAATTTTGAACCAACTGTTATATTTTCTGACACTGACATCAACGCCAGTCCCTTAACATTTGGCTATTAATTACGACATATAACAGTTGGTTCAAAATTTTAAGACTAGCATTGTTACAATCGAGAGCGCAGCGATTTCACATACTTTGGTCATCCCGACGCCAACCACGAAGACTTTTCTACGCTGTGATGTCATTATGATTTTACATAAAGTAAACGATTCTGGCTGCCCGAATGGTCAATTCTTACTCTACAAAGTCTTCTGTCGCGACAGCAAGCACCAAGAATAAATCCAACAGCGGCAACCACCAAATTACAATAATTGCTCTTCGATCACTGTGGGCGTGGCACTATTGTTTATATTTACATTCATACCATAGATCAATGAAATAAAAATCGCGCATGTTTCTTCTTGAGACGTACGCATCTATGTTTTGAAGTTCAGTCATAGCAAAGATTACTTTCTATAATCTTTGGTCACTCATAGGGACGTGTTTGTCGACGTGTCACCATGGAAATAAGACATTGCAACTGCGTACACTAACTGATTTTTGTCATAATCTTCGGAGAAATGTCGTATGCATCAGTCCGTCGGCGCCCAGCACCCGGCAGCGACGTACAGTTTAATGCAGACGGCGAAAGAGGAGGTCGTTACGAGCCTAAGTCGTTTTCGCGTGGTCCAGGGCCGGATGATCATCGGCGCCTGCCGCCAGCGTCGAGTGTCATCGACGGATCGGTGTGGCTGTTAATTTTCTCGCTGTTCGCCGTTATCCTGCTATACGTCCACGTCGCGTTTAACACACTACCATCTGCTGTATCTGTTGACAACGCCACTTTTGGTCAGTTTGTGGAGGAAAGAGCCAGGCAGACTCTGAACGACTTAACTGCATTTGGTGCACGTCCGGTGGGCAGCAAGGCCAATGAAAAACTAACCGTTGACTATATGAGGAATGAGATTATAAAGATTCGGAGTCAGATGAATGCTGATCAGCACTCACTTGATGTTGATGTGCAGAGAGTCAGTGGAACATTTGCTCTCGACTTTCTCGGAGAGTTTACGAGCTGCTACGAAAATGTCAACAATGTCATAGTCAAGCTATGTCCAAAGCATGGTTCCAACGACAGTCTGCTTGTCAACTGTCATTACGATAGTGTCATTAACTCCACCGGTATACATGCTGGAAATTAGAATCATCTTTTCTTTAGCTTTTAGTCGATTGGCATGGTTGTCATCTGCCTGTCTGTCTGTCCATCTGTTTGTCTGTCTGTAACAGATGTACTTTGGCTAACGGGTAGGTAAACTTTTTGCATGAATAATTAGCCATGTGTGTGAAACCCGAGTATGCAAAATTTCAGCAATCTGCTCCAAGGATAACGTTTTCAAATTGGGGTTGCATGAAAGGGGTAGGAAAAATGTGCATTTTTCAACGGAAAACTGGCCCCATATCTCGGAAACGATGAGAGATATGGCCAAGGTTACTATTAATGAGTAATAAGAAGTGACATACGCCCTGTCAGATTATATGGGAATCATTGACCTTTGATGACTTTGTAGGCTATTATGCGCTATTGTGGCTAAACAGTGCAAGATAGAGCCTAGGTTGCTATTGATCACTGATAGGAAGTCTCATATTGGCTTTCAAATGATATGAAAATTGTCGACCTTGGATGATCTTGAAGGTCACTGACAACCAGTATGGTCAGCTATTTTAGCGACAGCTGGGTTTCTTGTTTCTTTTAACTGGATAGTAATTTGTGACTAGCTTCAAATGGCCGTGGACTATTTTAAAGTGGCCAACATAAAAGCTACAAGAAATTTGAGCTAATGCTCACACAATGCTCTAAAGCCTATAGCAGTTCCGGTTTAGTAATTTAGCTGAAAATTGGGGTGTTCACGCTAAGTTGATATACAAATACCAAATTCTTTATTCGAATCGCAAACGATAGTTCCGTGGCGCCACCTTGTGAATGATACAGAATTGTGTCACAGCCCGAAATCGCCAAAAAAATCCATAAAACCTCTTATTTTGGGGTTAAAGGTCATTTAAGGTCCTTGAACTCGGCGCCAATCGAGAGCCAGTATACGACTTCCTGTTAGTGATTACTTCCTTCCTTTTCCAATAATGCACATATCCTCTTGCGAGTAATGTCATGCATGGCAGAGGTGCATGAAGTGCCGGGAACAACTGTTGAATTCCAGACAGAACAGATAAAAGCGTGCAAGATGTGCTGCTGATAAAAACAGGGTGGATCTAATCTGTCCTCTGCATCACCATGGCACCTGCCAGTTGGGACTTGAAGACCTCGAGGGAAGGAGACATGACGACATCAGAAGGCAGGTTATTCCATATCCGGATGGTAACTGGAAAGAAGCTGTGTCTAAAGGCATCAACACACCCAGCTCGAATGCAAAACCTGCTACCATGTCCTCTTGTGCTCTGCATGTTTGGAGTGAGGTAGACTGGTGCTGGTATAGCAATCTGACCGTGATTAATAGTAACCTAGGCCCTATCTTGCACCGTTACTGAGACACAGCAACTTATTGGTCAAAAATTGCAACTTTTGCTTACCCTCCTCTCATTTAGTGCTCTCGTTCAGGGTGACCCCCTTTGAATTTATGGAAAAGCTTTACGCTTCCTGAAACTAGAGTCTTCCAGGCAGCTGATGGTGAAGATTTGGTGATCCTATCTTGCACCGTTTTTGACTGATCACACCCGTGTGACAGATGGACTGACGGACAGACAGACAGACGGACGGACAGAATTGCGATGGCTAAGACGTGCTGAAAGCAGTAGCTGCTTTCGCGCATAAAAATGGTCACATGCAAATGCAGAAATGAGCATTACGACAAACAGAAATGTGTCAGATTCTGCATGCATGTGTGTGCTTTCATGCCACTTCATGCCATTTCATGCCATTTTTGGTTACCGAGACTAACTTCATCTGACAGCGATTGTCCTTCATTGCTTCAATGTTTACTTGTGTTTCTGCATAGATGTGTATAGCATGTACTATAAAATTTTAAATAGAAGCACCTGGTTTTTATTAGTACACAAGTCACTAAGTACTGCTACCGGTACTACTAAATATACTACTATCACTATGACTACAACTATGAGTACTACGACGATGATGACAACTACTACTACAGTACTACTGCTGCTATTATTACGTATTACCCCATCTTGTATTTGGGACCCGGCTTGTAACCTGCTCCCGGCTTCTGTTAGTACAACTTCTCGGTCTGTATCTGGGATCCAGTATTCATTTGGGACCTGGCTTCAGTTTGAAGTTTTAGGGTATATAGGTGTGTAGGTGTAAACTCTGCATGTGTGTGCATGTGTGTGCACTGTGTAGGTGCGAGCGACGATGCAGTGAGCTGCAGTATGATGCTTGAAGTGCTGCATGTCATGTCTCATGACTCGTCAGCTCATCAGCATTGTGTCATGTTCATATTCAATGGCGCCGAGGAGAATGTGCTCCAGGTTGCTGTTATTAGCAAAAGATAAATGTTCACTGTTACTCAGTAGCGCTACAAAATTAACTAGAAAGCAGTCAGAGACCGCAGACCTCCGCCAATGCCAAGTTGTTCGCCAGGTGGCAGCATTATATTCGGTTATCAGCGGTTTCTCTTATGCCCCATTGAAAGCAATGTTAATGAAAATTTCAAAGTGATCCAGAATCTAGGATTCTTTCCGGATCACCCCCAAAATTGAATAACTGGTAGTTTTTGCCATTCCTGACATTACCACAAAATTTCAGAAAGATACATCCATAACTTTTTGAGTTATCTTGCTGACACACAGGCAGACAAACAAAGTCTGGCAAAAACATAATCTCTTTGGCAGAGGTAATCATTGACTAGTAATCACACAATTTATTGTTAATTTATTTCTAGGAATAATACAATTGCAATTTGCATGCAATTTCGTATTTTATGTTTCTGTCAATAAAGCACAATGATTGATGTTATTTTTTACCTTTTTACGCGCAAAAGCAGCTACTGCTTTCAGCGTGTCTTAGCCATCGCAATTCTGTTCGTCTGTTTGTTTGTATGTCCATCCGTCTGTCACGCGGGTGGATCAGTCAAAAACGGTCTAAGCTAGTATTACCAAATCTTCACCGTCGGCTGCCTGGAAGACTCTAGTTTCAGGAACCGTAAAAAAAGCTTTTCCATAAATTCGAAGGGGTTCATCCTGAACAAGGGTGCTAAATGAGAGAGGGGTGGGCAAAATTTGCGATCACCAGTAGGAAAACAGTATTTTAGTAATAAAACAGCAAATATAAATGTACAAAACATTAGTTTATACACTTGTTAACGGCAACATTTAAGGACT
>Ga0209367_1003153_pt1 | contig 22255 bp, 17 predicted proteins | sample WorMetLIZISLAND2_FD_187412 | JGI IMG/M metagenome (GOLD analysis project Ga0209367, IMG submission 187412) | Marine gutless worms symbiont microbial communities from Max Planck institute for Marine Microbiology, Germany - Olavius geniculatus... ... | reverse complement strand
GGATGGTGACAGTCAATTAGGTCAGAGACAGCGGCAGAATGAAGTGGGTGTAGGATAGAACGAATATTAAGAGTACAGACAGTGTAGAATATTCAGTGAAAGACGCAGTTGTAAGTGCAAATTTGGCTATTTCTGATGCAAAGAACATGCTGTTTTATTGTTGGTTTACAATGCATGTTGAAGTGTTTCTTCTTGAATAAACTGATGATATTAGAATTGCACAGATATATGCATGCTGGATGCTAAACTGCTTTAGTGTGCAGTCTGGTGATAGCTTGTGTTGCATTTGTCTCAGACGATGACGTCGCGTCGTTGAAGCGCAGAAATTGTAAACTGTTGGAGCAGCAGCATGAAAGTGAGACAGCTTTTGCTCAGCAGAGAGCCAAGTTCATGGAGCTTTTCAAACAGAAAGAAGGTCGTACTTGAAGTGATCTGTTACTAGCCGTAGGCCTATGTGTAAATGCATAAGCCAGCTAGCTATCAATTTCACGGTGGGCTTAGCAATTTTTTGGCTTATTCTTGGTTTAGTTACGATGGCAGCTCAGAATTTTATTGTTTGGCGGCCGGCTAAGTTGGCAGCTTGCGTCTCTGCTGCAGTGTGTCTAGTCTCCATCATTCATTTTCGTTTGTTCACGTGTGTTTCATCTACGGACTAAACTGACTTCGTTTCACTGTTGTGTGACAAATGCTACTATGGCCACTACAGTGTAGGGAGCCTGCAGGTTTATCTGCGTACTGAATGTTTATACATGTTCTGACTATGTTGAATTCATAGGCTTAGAGTACTTGTAATCTTGCTTGAGGATATGAATCCAACATCATTATTGTCATAAGGTGTTAAGTGTAATGTGAGAGATACTCGTGTATGGGCTATGTGTTTCACTGAGCACATCGTAAATGTTTGGAATTTCTTCTGAAAAGATGTTCATTTTAGTTCACTTAAGTTTTAATTGTGCTATTTGGCATGCTGATTTTTTGGTGTTTCTCGAGCAAGTTGGTAACCTACTTTGTGCTCAGTGTGATGCGGGCAATATCACCTTTTGTAATTTTTGCTGTTCTCGATGTGCAAGGCCTTAAATGTTGCCGTTCAAAAGTGTATAAACTTATGTTTTGTACATTTATTGTGTGTAGAAGAGCTAGAGAAGGCTGAGAACGAGCGGAGGCAGTTAGCGGAACAGGTGAAGAAACTAATGGCTGAGGTAGAAGATGTAAAGACTGCTGCGGCAATACAAGAAGTAGGCAAAGAAGACGAGATCGCTCGAGCACGAAGACAACACGAGGAAGAACTCGCTTCAATCCAGCAGATCATGGAAGGTAACTTGTATCAGTTGATCACACCTTGCGTGGTAGTATGAGAGCTGTTCTGAGGACAGCCATCAAAGTCGATGGCAAAGGGCAAACTTTGACCCTCAACTAACCCCAAACCTTTGAACCAATCGTCATCAAATTTAGATGCCATGATTATGTCGCAGACATCTACAGGCTGTCACCAAAAAATTTTGAGATTAGTCCACCCAGGGGTTTTTGCTCCCCATGTACACAAAATGTAGACCCCCTGTTTGAATTTTCCCCTTTTTTGGTTCCTAGGCTTGCTTACTTGGTAGGTCATTGGACTGATTTTGACACTTGGTGCATCAAACGAAGTGGTTTTGCGCAAGGAGTGCCTTTTGGGGGTTAGAAAATTATAAGTAATTATTTGACTTATTTTTTTCAAAAAATTTTTAAAAATTATGTTGGTGCATGTCAGGAGATATTTAAAAATTATTCAAATTGTCATAACTCCAGTTGTGTGCAAAACAAGTTGTAATTTTTGGTTCTAAGGTATGGTTTTCTGAGGTTGGCCAGTTTAATGGTGTCATTTATATCCACCTCTGACTGACCAGTTTGGCAGCGAAATTTGAGACAAAATGGACTATAATGCACCTTGTGAAAAAGATATCCTGCATGTCTTTGCACCTAACAGGGGGTTTTTGGGGTTGGGCTATTGAACGCTGCCAGTCAAAGTATGAGGCCGTGCACATGCAGTGCATGCTCTGATCATATGTGTGGTCTAAACGTGTGTGTGGTTGGTCTCGTAGAAGCTGTGTCGATCATGTGTTTGTGTGGTCTGGTATACAGAAGCTGTGAGTCAGACCCGTCAGAGTGCTACATCAAAGTACGAGGCTGAGCACGTTCAGTGGTTGAAACATCAGACGGAACTAGAGGCTGAACTACAGACACTGCGCTCTAAACTCAACCATGATCGGTAACTAACACCTAATACTATACAAGTGATCTGAACTGGACTGGTCTTTATTAAACATTAGACTGAGCTAGAGACTGAACTGCAGAAGTTTCTTTGCAAACTCAGCCACGTCTGGTAAAGCCCAAATTCCATTACATAGGTTTTTCAAACTTCCCCATGACATGTGTCAGAGGTATGTCTTGGGCCTGTCACAGGGAAGTTGTGAATGTGGACAATGATACGTAGCTGTCATAGGGAAGTTTCTGGCTTTCAGACTATCTCAGCATGTCGGGATGGTCTGAGAAAAGCTTGCAGCAAGTTGACGACAAGCCCGTTTGCGTCATTCTAATGGAATTCAGGAACGGGCACGGTATGACATGACACGACAAACAGACTTCGGTATGTAGCGGACTTGTCACAGGGAGAAATAGTGAAATCGTAGACGATCACATGTCTTGTCATGGAGAAGTCAACGATGTCACAGGGATGTCACAAATGTTACAGAGAAGTTGGCGTAGTGGAACTTGGGCTTAACCGCATCCAGACTCAACACTATAGACTGGACTGGACTGAGTGGAATTTCGTTGTGGTATGTTTGTTGTTTAAAAACAGCTGAATAGATATAAACCAGTGCTTAGACTCGGTACAGTAGTGCATTAATTTACACTTTTTCAGTGTTTAGTATTGCCAGGAATTATTCTGATTTGTTATTTCAATGTTCTGCATATTTCAGTCTGCTTGTTTGTGGGTAAAGAAGTGACATTTTGCTTACAAGTTTACTTACATGTTATGATGCCAAACCCTATGTCATAACCTACATGTCACATTTTAAAATGAGTTGGATATGAATTATATTTTGTATGTTATGGTGGCTTCGTTTAGCTACAATAAAGCTTTGTTGACCGTAGAGATAGTAAGGGTTACTATAGAGCTATGTTGGGCGTAGCATAAATGTAAAAACGTAAAGATTTTTCATAGCCATAAGGCCCATATGGCGGTGCTGATCTTCATTTGCTTAGCCCTTAGCTAGACACCATTGTTGCAAGACCATGTATGTGGGCTGGTGCATCGCAAGGTGTGCCTGTTTACGGTCCGGCTTTTACCAGTACTTATTGTGCCTACCCACGGAGGAATGGCCAGGCTGAGTTGACCTGGGTGGCTGGTTACATACCAGGATTGTTAACCCGTCTGCTGACGGTCGGCCATACAAGTACTAACCGGAGCCGATGTTGATTAACTTTGTTGATGCAGCCAATGAAGTTACCAACTGAGCCAAACCGCAACCTTTATGTTGACTGCACTGTACAGATGATAAAGGCTGTTGTATGATATGGTAGAGATTGCTCTATCGTATGTTTTGTGAAATGTCAGTGAAGGGTTCTTAACGTCATTGACAAAGACCCTGCAAAAACATGTTCCTGTCGGCACTACGTCACGTGACGCTAGTGACAATCTTGAGTACAGCATGAAACGAGTTCGTCTCATTTGTTTTCTCTGTTGTCTATTTATCTATTTATGTCTGTTGTACAAATTCTAAGCATAGCTAGCTAGCTATTAATGGTGGCGGTGAAGTGTTTAATAATGTGACTGTAACCAGAACTTGTTGTTCAGTTTTTGCAGACGTAGCTGAATCTACATTCATGCATATACACTGTGTCTGACAAAAAGGATCTTCGTTTCTACCTCAGCTAGTTTGTGCTTCTGCACTATGTGGAGAAAAAGAACAACGAAAGAAATAGGCATTGAAATGAGAAAAAGGTCTAAGAACATTGCCAGCACTATAGATTGTAACTTGAAGAATGCTGTCCAGATTCCTGACATAATTAGCCATCAGATGACTGCTGAAGTTTCCCCCTCAAACATAATCTGTTTCTGAACTACCTGCAAAAACAGAACGAAATATGTGCTGAAGTGAATAAAACGTCCGTTGCCCTGATCTCAGTTTTTCTGCTTACATTGGATTATTATGCAGCAGCTAAGTCTATCAGATGCTGTTTAGTAATGCCGATGAACTCAAAAAGTGACTAGTTAAAGTCTGGAGCTGAACACTGTTGATACTGCTTTTTATGAATGGAGAATGCATCTGCATGCCTGTTTTCGCACAAAGGGCCGATATTTTAAATACCGGTATTTTCTGTAAGCAGTGACAGTTGGATAAACTGTTTTCCGAAGTGACATAAGTCTGGATAAAACGTGCTTTATGTATGTTATTTTTATTTGATACTTATACTGCTTTAAATAAAAATGTAATATTTTGCTTGTTCTGATTGCCCTCGGTAATGCAGGAACAAACACTGGGTGAGGTGGGACATTGAATGGTTACTTGGTGGTCTGTTATGTCAGGAATATTTATACCCAAAACTATTAAAATTTGACTGTCTTTGCTGCTACTGCTGCTGTTGTTATGTAGGCACAGGAAGACGCAGAATTACTCAAGTCCGTTATTAGTCCGCTGGAGGAAGAGATTAGCAGCCTCAAGGCTCAGTTAGACGAGGCTCGAACCGCTGCTGCCAACGTCAAGGCTTGTTACCATTATTTCTGCTTACTTGCTTACTGACTTTCTAGTGATTGCGGTGTTATTTTTACTGTATTTATTAGCAGTCTAATAACTCGTTTGAGGCTAATCTCAAGCTTAATGGGTTGGTGGTTTGGTGGGATAGTGTTAGGGTGTCAGACTTGTGATGAAGAGGTCATGAGTTTGACTCTTGGTTAGGTCACTCACTAGCAAGTGGCTATCACTTGGATGAGTGACTGTCTACAGATAGGTAAACCACTTAGGTATCAGTATATACCAACATTTAAGATAAACTTAGTCTTCCATGCCTTCAGGGTATGTAAATCAAGTACCAGCCTATCTGGCTCGGGTTGAGATGGCTCACATTTGCCTGTGTCAGGTGGCGGGTAACACGGTACAATCTCATATGGCAGGTGATGCTCTGTAGCAGTGTTCTGTCTCCACAATTTTTAATCTTTTAGTGTCTCAGTCTCCAATGACTGCAGTGTTATTTTCAGTCATCTAAAATCTTGGGCTCGTATCTGTGAAGTGATTGCGTGTGTGCTGTTTTGCTTGCAGTCAACTAGTGATGAGACTCGGTGGTCAGATTCTGCAGCTGCTAACATTGATGAAAGTCCCATCACTACTGACGTCAAGGTATTGTGGGCTTGCTGAGCGATGAAACATCACTGCTGCAGTGCTGCTGTCATCATTACATTTTGCTTCATGTTATGTCAACCCAGTGGCTGCTTAGTGTAAAGGAGTAACTCTAGGGTGTCGTGTTCACAATTGCGAGGTTGTGAGTTCAACTCCTGGTCGCGTCGCTATCAAGTGGTTACATACTTGTATGGGTGACTGTTGGCAGAGAGATAAACCATCCAGTTATAATCAACATAAGGTTAACTCAACCTTTTATCCCTCTGGGGCAGGTAAATCGATTACTGGCTTATTTGGCTGGTGTTAAGGTGGTGCATATTCATATGTGTCCAGTGGCAGGTAATACTGTGTGAAAATATATGGCAGATTGCTGCTTTTGTCACGGAGTTCACCATTAAAGTAGAGTAGCAACTGATAGCACCGGTTGAGAGGAGTAAGCTTGCTGTCACAACTCATCACGTCATGACAACTAAAAATATTTAACTAAGAGCCAAACTGTGCTCAAATGTTTTGATTTCTTTGGCCACTACTGCAGACATTTTGTTTAAATCTGTTATCATTTATTAGCAAATACACAGTGTTTCATGAAAAAGGACGGCTTTTTGTCTTTTTTTCATAACTTACTTAAATAAACATCAATTTACACAAAATTTGTACCAGTTGTAGCTAAAGAAACACTAATTCAAAATATTGTAAAACAAAATACGGCATTTGATTAAATATTCTTTGGTGGTCATGACGTAATGCTGACGTCATAATGTTTCACGGGTACAAGCTTGATAGTCGCAACTGGTTCTGTCAGTTGCTACTCTGCTCCGATGGTGGAAAATTTGGTTTGCTGATTACACATTTTTGAAGCTTTACAGTTGTAGCCCCAAAAATGTGCAAAGCAATTGCATTTACGTGTCTGTGGGGATAGTTGGACTTTCACGTGTTTGAGCAAGACAGTGTACTAGCATACGGAGCTTGCAAGATGGTTGCATTTTTGGATCGCAGTGTGCCTGATTTCATGTTTCCGTGTTGCTCAGTGCTGACATGATAAACATTTTTCATTAATGAATCAGATTAAGTTCACCATCGAAGCAGGGTAGCAACTGACAGCACCAGTTGAGACTATCAAGCTTGTACCCATGACACATTATGATGTCAGCATTACGTCACGACCAGCAAAGAATATGTACTCAACTACCATATTTTGTTACAATTTTGAATTAGTATTTTTTCAGCTACAACTGATATAAATTTTGCATAAATTGATCATCATTTGAGTGAATTATGAAAAAAACAAAAAGGGTTCTTTATGTGAAACATCGGGTAGTTTCAATCTATGAGTATATTCAAAAGACAACAACAACAACAACTATTACTACTACAGTGATGCTGATGAGATTTGTTGTAGTTGTATTACTACAACAGTAATGGTGATGGTGTGTGTTGTAGTTGTCCAACTGTAGTAGTACCCTGGACACAGAGAAAGCATCTCGTACTGACTTAGAGATGTATGTCGGTGTGCTCAACACTCAGAAGATGGCGCTACTTGATGACAACGATAAACTGCGAGCTAGGCTTAACGAAGGTTACACTACTACTGCTACTACTACTATTATTACTACTACTACTGGCTTGGTGGCGTCATGATAGTGAGTCGGACTTACAATCGCAAGATCATAGGTTTGACTCTTTGTCGGGTAGCTCAACGGTTACTACTTGGATGGGTGACCATCTGTTGACAGGTAAACCATCTTGGTATATAGCCAAAACCAACTTCAACTCAGCCTTCCATTTCTCCGGGGTAGGTAAATCAAGTATTGACCTGTCTGGCTGGGGTTAAGGTGGGGGGCCGGGGCTCGTTTACCTTTGTTGTGTGGCAGGTAATCCTGAGTGATCCCACGTGGCACTTGACGTTTCATAGCTATGCGATGGGTTTTCCGTAAAGAGCTATACATGATCTTTAAAAACTTTTTACTACTACTTATATGACATACTAAAATGTGGTGTTAAGTCCTTCCCAAGCCATAGGGTTGATACATTGGGCTGGCAGCACTGATGTTTGTTTCCTTAGCTCTCAGCAAGACACCAGCTTACACTGCAAGACCTTGGTGGCATGGATTTGGTGATAGTGTATCGTGTGGTGTGCCTGTTTATGTTCCAGCTTACACTGGCACTCATTTCACCTATTCATGACTGACTGACTGATACTACTAACGCTCAAAAGATGGCACTAGTTCACGATGCTGAGTGCTTGTGTACAGCTAAACCCTCTCGTTATATAACCAACACCAAGGTCAACTTAGCCCTCCAATCTTCCGGGGCAAGTAAATTGAGGACTGGCCTGTCTTTCTGGGGTTAAAATGGTTGCGATCACCTGTATTGGGTGGCATGTAACATTATGTGATCCCATATGGCAGGTGATGCTTCATCGCTCTGAGATGGGTTTCGATTAAGAGTTATAAACATTACATTTTACGATGTTAATGTGTATGGTGAGTAATTGGTCGGAGCGAGAGCACTTGGACCACATGAATCTTTAGCATACTGTTACTACTATTACCAGTCTTACTAGTACAACAACCAACAACTACTACTAGAACATGTTGTTGTTACAGTGTCTCGGTCGTTGGAGCAAGAGCGGTTGGACCACGTGAGTCTAAAGCGCACCTGGCAGATGGCCAATGACCAGTTCTTGTCCAGCCAGAGGCAATTGCTAGCCGATGTCCGCAGAATGCAGACTGTACTGACTGCCAAACAGAAACTTCTAGTTGCTGGTCAGTTCACTGCTACCACTACAACAATAACAACAACCACTACTACTGCTACTAATAATTAGGGCTCACAGTTTTCCGCGCTAAATTTTGCCAAATTCTGCAGGCCAGTTTGCAAAATTCCGCGGCTCACCCTGGCAAAATTGTCCAAATTTCACAGCTTACCGCAGCCTTCCGTTTGTGTGTAAACTAAGCTTTATTCTGTTGTAAAAACTTCAGTTTTTGGACGCTGGCATGGCACTCAGTTATGCTAGCAACATACAAAGGAAGTTATCAATTTTTTTTCAAAAGTGCATCTTGTCAATTAGTAGCATTGTGTTAATTTACGATTTTGCCGTATACAATGGCAATTATTAGTAGTGACGCAGTTTTAGGTAGTTAGTTTGTTTTTTCTCTGTGATATAGTTAGTTTAAAGCTGACGATCATACTAATCATTTGTCATCTCTTACGTTCTGTAAAATTCTGCGAAATTACGCAGCAATATAAAAATTCCGCAGAAAAAAACAAATTTTGTGGCTCGGCTTGAAATTTTGCGGCCCACAGAAAACTGTGGGCCCTACTAATACTACTACTACTACTCGGTGCTACTACAACTTTCATTACTACTACTGCTACTCATACTAGTAATGCAGACTATGCTGAATGTTCAGCAGAAACTTCTAGACACCAGTATGTTTACTACAACAACCACAACAACAACCATTACAACTCACAACTACAAGTCACACTACTACTACTAGTAAAGCAGTTTGCTGAACAGAACCTTCTAGTTGCTAATCAGTTTACTACAACAACTTCCACTATTACTAATACTATTGCTCTCTGCTGCTTTCGCTGTTTTTACCTTTTGGAACTAACTGCGATCACTGTCTTTGCTGCAAACATTCTGCCATTTTCCACCAGAGATTGAAGACAAGCTGTTTACTTACTGTGTAGTATCTGCTTACTTAGACAAGTCATAACTGCAACGTTTCTTTTCATGGCTTTATGACACTGTGCTGATTGCTTCTAATTTTTACTTTTTTTTACTTCCTAACGTACTGAAGAGAAGTATATGACTTCAGTGTAATGATAATCGAGAACCAACGACCAATTTCCTTTTCTGGAAGAACTTTAAATGCCCATATTTTAACAACCGATCATCTGATCCACTTTCCGTTTTCTTCTAGGGTATGGTTTTCATGGTCGGCCAATTTAACAGTGTCATCTATATTTGTTACCGACTGACCCTTGTTGCCATGGCAACAAGATTTGAGACAAAATGAGACAAAATGAGACAAAATAACTTGGCCTGTTGTTTTTAACATTTGAATTAAAGGTTTTTGTTAAGTAGTGAGTATGTATAATGTATATGTGTGTGTGTGTTTGTGTTAGAAATGAAGACAAAGGACTCATCGGTGTTGTCAGAATTGAATGCTAATCAAACAGAACCTTCACTGGCAGCAACAGTTGGTAGTGAGGAGCCCACGATAAGTGCTACTGTTACTACACTGACATCATTGGACGGTTCAACAACAACAACAATAACAACGACAACGACGACAACAGATCTTGATCAGCCAGTCCCACCAGCTTCACCTGAACAACCTGGTACTACAGCTACAGGTAACTACTGCATCTCACACCACTGCTACTAGTACTGCTCGGACATCATTGGATGCTTCAACAACAACAACAACATATCTTGTTCATCCAATTGAACTAGCTTTGCCCGAACAGCTTGGTACTATGACTGCAGGTAACTGCTACACGTCACACAATTACTTTTACTGCTCACTATTATTGGCAACAACAACAACAGCAGCAGATCTTCTAAGTGTAGGAGCCCATTGGACTTGTGATCATGAAGTCATTGGTTTAACTCTTGGTCGTGACCTTATCAAATGGTTACTACTTTGATGGGTGACTGTTGGCAGATGGGTAAACCATCACAGTAGGTCAACTCAGTCTTCCATCCCTCTGGGGTAGGCTAATTGAGTTCCGGCATGTCAGGCTGGAGGCAAGGTGGGGCACATTTACCTGTGTCTGGTGGCAAGAAACACTGTGCGATCCCATACGGCAGGTGATGCTCCATAGCTCTGAGATGGGTTTCTTGCATGTTTTAGCATTCAAGCCATCGTACTCAAGCCACTATGTTGCGCTATGTCTGCTCTACGCAGATGCTGCTAGTGACACTCAGACCAAATCAACGTCGTTGATGTTAGTTGATGGCAAACGTCTTGTCAGTGAAGCCGAGTGGCAACTGCTACACAGAGAGGTTGTCTTTCTGTCTCTGTCATAGACAAAATAAATAAGTAGACTGTTTACTCAATATTCGCCTAATGCAACGAGTTGAAGCCTGTTTCATTAAATATTCATCGTGCATCTTGCATCCACCGACCTGTATGATCCATCAAGCTATAAAATAGGACTCGGCAATGACGCCATGAACGTCATTATCGTCTGCTAGCAAACCAGATTGTTTTTGCTATTTTATTTTTTAAAAATAGCATATCATGAATTTTTGGATCAAGTAGCTGTAACCTTAGGACTTTTTGTTGTGCAAACCAAATTAACGATGCTTATAAATTGATATTAGATATTCACAATGGGCATGGCATTTTTGGGCTTCAAAGTTTTTGCTGAATTCAATATCTGTGGTTTATCTTATCTATGGTCTCTGTCTCTTTGTGTGTGCATCTCTGTGTCTGTCTGTGTCTGCTACACAGAGAGATTTTTCTTTGGTAGTTTCTTGTCGCGTTGACATGATAATCAGGGACATGATTTTTCACATCAATGTTATGTTGGGGCATAATTTTTTTGCATCGGGACAATGCAGGACATATTATTAGTTTGGTCTTTGGCCGATGTCATGGGATCATCTTTTTGTCATTTGCTGAAAAGAATCCCTCATTGCATAATTGGCCACTTGTCGTGAACTATCATTTAGTTTTGCTGTCTACAACAGAACACGTTTTATTTTTAGGAATGAAGTTGGCTGATTTTCTTTTAATGCCAAGCCATGGATAACAGCATAGTGTATGATGAATTCGTTGTTGTAAATGACCAAACTATGATTTCTGCATTTTACAAGGTAGTGTTCACCCTGTCCTTCAATAGACAGCATTATGAGATTGATAACTGTCCGGAGGATAACAGGGAAGATTATTAGAACTACCATTATGTTAATTACATATGCACGTGTATAATAGAGTTTATACAATTTTAGGTTCTTGTGTTTTGTGTTTCTGTAAAGGTAAAACTTTCTGTTTCTTTATCATAAAGGTTAAACCTACTGTTCCGTTATTATGTGTTTGTGTGCATTCTGCCTGAAAAGGCCGTCTCTAAAATGACCTATACTGTGTCAGGTAGGACGTTAAACCCTACTCATTCACTCACTCAAACAACAGAATTAAGGTGAGACTGGCAAAACTAGTCATTTACATCAAGTCTTCGCGATGTAGCATGCCAAAAATTATTAAGATTGGCCAGTTTTTCACAGAGTTATTCAAAAAACAAAAGTGGCACAAGGTGTTGTTCTGCTGAAATGTTTCTGAAATGTTTCCATGTGTAGATGAGTGCAGCTCGTGAAAAGATCGGCGTGGAGCAGCGCTGTGAATTCTGTGCTCACTATGAGTCTCAGATGCAAGCGGCTCAGGCGAGTGAAAGACAAGCTCTGGTTCTCCTCCGAGCCGTGGAACATCAACTGGACGTCGAGAGACAAGCGATGAACAAACAGCAGAACTACGTCTCAGAACTGGAGAGCAACTTGCAGACAGTATCGGAGCAGACCACTCAACAGGTCTCCCACCAGCTCACGACTCTTAAGCTCGATTTTTGAAATGAGGGGTACAGTAATCAAGCAGTAACCCACGAATCTTGAGTGGAGTGTGGTTTAAGTTCATGTTTTTGTTTTCGTTTCGTTTTTGCTGTGTAATTTAAGTTTTAGTTTCATTTCCGTTTTGATGGAGGTGAGAAACTGAACGCTCATTTGATGGCTAGTTGTGTCAGGAATACTCATGTCAAAAATTATTAAGATTTGATAAGCCTTCTTCGGGGTACGGTAGATAATGTGAGGAATGTTTTTCGAGACACAATGTAGACCTGCAGTCATAGTTATGAGTTGTTGTGTGATGTAACGTGATGTCGTAATGTGAGCACAGATGACAATGTTAGAGAACAAACAACGCGAGTCCGATCGATTTCTCCTCGTTGTTAAACAACAGCTGGTACAGGCACAACGAGATCTGTTCCTTGAACTGGTACTGCACTGCTTCTCTCTTTAGTATGATCACTCTGTCTGGAGTGATATTTTAGTGTTAAACAGCAGCCGGTACAAGCCCAGCGAGAACTGTTTCTTGAGCTGGTACTTCATTGCTTGTGTCTCTAGTTAGACCACTCTGTCTGCAGTGGTATAAGTTTAACAGCAGCTGGTACAAGTAGAATGAAAAGTGTTTCTTGAGCTGGTACTCCACTGCTTCTGTCTTTAATCAGATTACTCTGTCGGGAGTCGTATAAGTAAGTGAGTATTGAATAAACTTGTTCCATAAAAGGTTAAAGGTTAAAGGTGGTGTTACAGCTTTTTATAGGAATTAACCCATCACAAAGCTACGGAGCGTCAGCTGTTGTAGGGGATCACACAGTGTTACCTGCCACACGACACATGTGAACGTGCCCGCCTTAACCCCAGTCAGATAGGCCAGTACTCGATTTACCTACCTCGGAGGGATGGAAGGCTGAGTTGACCTAGGCGGCTAGTTGCATACCGAGATGGTTTACCTGCCCACAGGCAGTCACCCATCGCAGTACTAGCCGGGCCTGGCGTACAGTAACTTCGTTACCACTACACCACGCCACCAACCCATACACTAACATACACTTATTTCATGTTTGTTGACAGTCGATCGTGTAAGCCTGCGTTGTCCTTTGTTTGGTCACACACTAGTGCATCAATGGGTGGAGTTATCAACCCGTTATACCACGACAGACGTAGTGTTAGAGATAGGCAGTATGAGTGCGAGTGGAGAGTAAGCGTTTTGTATTGTTGATGACTCACTTGATGACTGAGTTGTCATCAGAGGCTAGAGTTCCATACATCATGGGTGCAGTTTGTGCCCAGTGAAAAATAGGGGCGAAGTTTTGTTAAAGGTGTAGATCTGAATCAGATGTACACCCTTAATAACCCCTCTTATTTTTTACTGGTCAGTCTACACCCGTAACAAAACTTTTCCACCCTAGAGAGGGGAAGGAGCTTGAAAGGGGGCAGGAACTTGAACCCATAAGTGGGAGAAGAACTTGAGTTTGATTTTTATTCAAGATTTGGGGGGATAGAAGCCACTGGTCGTCATTCTGAATCAGTACAAGTTATTCATTGAAGTTTTGTGGCTGAGGTGACTGAAACCTCACTTTTTTCACTAATGCATCGTCCACAGTCCAGACATCGAAAGGGTTGTCAACTGCCATTTTGAAGTGCCAGATGAGTTAAATTTGGCTGTAAAAATTTTAGTTTGTCAGGTTGACACTTTTTGGTATTATTTTTTGACATGGTATAACTGCTGTACGTATTTGGCATGGTCTTGGAAGAGTGTAGCTTAGTGATTCGAGTGTCTCAGATATTCATGTGGGCTGATTTGGCTAAGTGTTTGTCGTTGCTGCTGCTGCTGCTGATAATGATGATGATGATGTTTGTATTGTCATAGCAACGGTTAACTGAGAATCGGGAAGAAGTACAGAAAGAGGTGAGCCGATGTTGCGGAAAATTGGAATTAAACATGAGTTCATTAAAAGCATCATGTAATTTAAATCAGAGCGGAGACAGTTAAAAGAGATGTATTGAGGAATTAGCATCAGCAAAGTCTATTGCCAGCCACAGCTCAGGGTTATAGGTTGGCGCTAGTCAATCACTTTGTTCATTCAGCAAACTGTAGACATAGGCATCAGATTACAGCGAACTACTAAACAAACCACGATAAGCTTATAGGGAGCACTAAACTGAAGTAGCTAAACATTAAAACACTTTTAAAATGTTTCAGAAAACTGCAATAAATCAACGCACTGAATGGTATGGTTGAGTCTTAAACTAGAAGTCTTGTTTTGTCTGCATTGTTTGTGGAGTGAAAACGTGTTGTCTGTGTATGTTGCAGCTGGTTAAAATGGTTAAATAAGTAACCAAAAGAGTAAGCACTTGATAGCTACCCAACCGGGAGTTAAACTGATGATTTTGTGATCGCAGATTTTGTCATCTAGCGTGTCGTCTGGCTGTGGTGCAGTTGACGCGGTTACAAGATGAAAACAGTTCGCTGGTCGGCAAACACTCGAAGCGTTCGCAGGAACTGCAGGACGAGGCGATCGACTTGCCCAACACCACCGAGGTTGGTTCTCAGCATTCACTGTACATTGTTTTATTCACAAGTGGTGAGTTGTGAACTCGGGTGGTTTGTTTCATTCTCAGCGCTTGCTCTGCATTGTTTAATTCACTGTTGGTAAGCTTTTAACACTTACTATGTGTTGTTTTATTAATGGGTGTGTAACACTTAGCGTGCGTTGTTTCATTCACCGGTGCACTGTCTGGCGCATCAGAAGTGTTGCCAAGCAGCATGTATTTATGCTAAATAAGTCAAATTTTGCATTTAAATTAACCTAACTGACTGTATAAGTTGTAGTTTGGCGGTTTGAAACTGCTTTGGCATTGGCATTAGTCTTTGAATTTAGCGCTAACACTCAATTTAGCCATCAGTTTAGCATTACTTTGGCAGTAGTGAATGATTTTGTTATGAGCTAGCTATAGCGCATATTAGCTATGGTAATTCTGTCTGTCTGTTTGTTCATCTGTCTGTTTGTTTGTCTGTCTGTCTGTTCTGGTGTCACAACCCTGTACCGTTCTAAGACCAGGCGAGATAGAGACTTCGGGTTTTCACCATATGATAGGCTAATGTATCTAGTATTTCGTGACAAAATTTCATGTTGCTGGGTGAAGGGGGTCTCCATGAACGATGTCTGAGTCTGTCTATGTATCTTCCTCTGTCTTTTTATGTGTCGGTCTAGGAGATGCAGTTGGTCGTGTTGAAGTATCGAGAAGACCTGATCACAGCAAAGGTTGGTCAGGAACACTCTGAGGAAGTGTTAAGGTCTGAGATAATGTTCCTGCGAGACCAGCTGGTAGCAGAGCAGCAGGAACGCAGCACGATGGAAGAGAACCTTGCACAGGAGATCAGTCAGCTTCAGCAACAAATCGGTTAATGATTTAATTAATGACTTATTTGCTCAGAAATAACAGCTGTATTTGCTGACATTGGGTGAATTCACTTTTTGACTGACTCTCACAGACTCAGTTTGCTGAGTGAAAACTAAAGCTATAGCTCAAGTGTGGACTTGGAGTAGACCAAAGTTTAACTTAACTTTGGTCTGTGTCTAGACTTTGAACGAAAAAATGATTAGAAATAGATGGGAAATAAATAAACCAATTGCATGTGGACTTCCTTATTTAATTGCGCAGCACATGCAAATGACGTTTTACGTAATGACTTGCGTTGGTGTGAAGTCATTTCAGAATTTATTTTTGATACCCACACTTACTGCTTTAATTTACTAATCTGTGGGTACATAGGAGCTTACTGTGAACCGCTGTCATGTTTTTGCTCAGCACAAGTTAGAAAGAAATTGAAGTGGGTTTAGACTTGGAGGAAGTTAAGCCCTAAGGGCTAAAGCTATCTATCTTTTCCATAGAAATGTGATGGACTTCAGTCAGGTTAGTTGGGCTAAACTTTACCCACTTAGACCATACTTCTTGACTTAGACAGCAATCTAGTCAAATTAGTAGTCCTGTGGCTGAATTTGAAAATTGAAGTTTTGCTGCACTGCCTCTTTCTGTTACCATAGTTTTCATGACTTTGTTCGACGAGTGTTCTTTTTAATTGAAAGAATATGTGCAAAAAAATGCAAAAATTACAATGTCTAGTAATTTGGATACAGCTTTGTCAGAAAGTGTGCAGGGTGCTTTAAATATGTGAAGGAGGTGAAGCTAAGGTGAAAATAGATATAAGGCTTCGCAGTCAGTATTTCAGAAAGTTTTAAAACTTGATGTTGTACCTGGATGTTTCTCGTCCACCCTGTACACATGCATCTGTGTGTATTTGGTGGGTGCAGCTGGGTATAACAGCATGAAGGCTGACTTTGAGCGCGAGAAAGAGTTGCGACTTGAGGCTGAAACAAAACAGAAACAGTTGCAAGCAACCGAAACTGAGCAGCAACAGAAACTGGTTGACCTTGAGTCTCAGTTGCGTGACCTTGAAGCTGCTAAGGTCGGTGACATGTAGCATTACTTTTGCACAATATCTTTCTTTAAAGTTTGGTTGGTGCTGTAATTAAGGTCAAAGAGGAACTCAGTAGGTTGCGAAGGTCAAAGTGTACAGAATTATATGGCCAGATATTTCTTGAACGGCTTGATGAATAAAATTAGACAGGTAATATGTACTGTACAAGGGGTATATGAACTGATTATGTTTTAAGGTTATGGGGTTAAAGTTAAGGTTAAATTAAGATCAAATAAATTGAGTTAATGCTTCGGCTGGTGAGGGCATTTGCATCAACATATGTTAATTTATCCGTCTCTGTAGTATTGTTGTGCAGTACCTGATATTGGAACTATGATAATGATACCATGTCAGGTATCACGATACTTGATACTACGGCGATACTTGAAGTCCGAAACTGCATATGAATTGCTAGTCCACCCCCTGCTCTCTGGTGCTGTGTTATCTGGTCTCACATTTTCAATTATCGGTTCAGTGCACTCGACTACTGTCTGAAGTTGAGTTACTAATCACTTTTTATACCGTTCTTGTTTATTGTGGTATGCTGCAAAGTATATCGACAACTTTATCGATTGAGATGTTTCTCTTATTTTTGGCCTATGAGCAATAAAAGGTAAAGGTCGTCGATTTATATAGCGCATTGTCGCAAACACGCCTCTAATGCGCTTTCGTCACTAACCAGAGCCGCCTGCCACACGGCCACTGTGTGCAGCCTGCAGACACAGGCTGGCGCAGCGGCCGGCTAGGCAACCCCAGTCAGCTGTCACCTTCCGTAACTCATGTGAATGAGTTACTACTCATTTTACCGTCCCACGGAGGGTAGAAGGCTGAGTCGATGTTTACTGATCGAGGAGTGAAGTTTTTGTTTGGTATATGTTAACGGTAGAGTGACTCAAACAGCACTGTATCATCATAGGGGCTGTGTATGTGCATGTTTAGGTCAACTTAGCCTTTTACTCTCTGTGGGCCTTGTATGTCTTTGTAGGCAAAGGTCGAAGCCGACGTTCAGTTACAGAAGATCAAAGTATCTTCGCTGCAGACTGATCTAGAGAACAGTGAGGCCGTGCAGAGAGACTTTGTCAAGCTGTCCCAGTCACTTCAGGTTATTAGTCAGACCACTCTGGTTTCGTTACTGGCCTTTGGAATAAGTAAATAGCATCCAGCGATTTCAGCGTAGTATTTGTTAGAAGGTATCAGTTTAATGCTAATAGTTTATGGTCGTGGTTGAACACGAATATGCAGTTTTTACTATTTTGTCGTGGTTTAACACTGATGTGAAATAAAGCAGACATCTTGGTGGCAGTTCGAGTTCTTCTTGCTGTAGTTGTTGTAGTTGTTGATCATTGTAGTTGTTGTGTCGGGACAGATTCAGTTGGAGAAGATTCGTGCTGCAGAGAATGAAGTTCGCTGGCAGCATGAAGACGACATCGACGATTGCACAAACTGCAAACAGACATTCAGCGTCACACGCAGAAAGGTCTCTCTCTCTCTGTCTGTCTGCCTGTATTGCTCATACCGTGAATAAATGTCGATGATTGTACAGGGTAGGCCAAAAATACGACACTGTTTCTGAGCATTGATAGGGGAACCTTCCCATTATATTTCAGAAGTCTTGGACTTTCGTCTGGAATAAGTGTACAGATTTGCTTGTGAATGCATTTGGAAATTCTTGTCTAATTTGCATAAGTCTTCGCCGTGCCAAAAATTATGCTCAGTTTCACATGTATGTTGTAACGCATGAACTCAGCGCATTAAGTTACAATGACATGACGTCTACTTTAAGCTCATATGAGTTCGGGAAAAACATACCTTTCATTGGTGTATAGATTTTGAAAAGTTTTTCAGTATAATATATCGAGTAGCAAAACTTTGTGAATGTTCCTTGTTTAGTGACCAACAGTTTACAAGCTCAGAGCTAAAAAACAGAACTAAAATTGCACAGTGTGAGATGAGAAATAAAGGCCAAATGTTAATTGAAATTAATTGATTAATTTCAATAAATTTTCGTGGACAAGAAAGACTGCGAAAACTACAGAATTCAGCTACTGGTTGTTGTTATATTTTGCAAACTAAAGAAAAATAAAAAAAAAACGTGTAAAAAAATCTCGATGACATATTTTACGAGAGATCAAATTAGGTTGCAGACGTTGATCGTTATTCATTTTAAGTCATTAAGAAGTCTAGAAATTCAATTGAATATTTATTGATAAACAAATTTATCCAATTAATTTTTCAAACGATTAACCAATTAATCGTCAGTTTCTGCAGCTCTAGTTGAAAGTCGTAAGGTCCATATTATAGTTTGTTTTTTTGGTGTGTGAATGTATACAGCACCATTGTCGACATTGTGGTCAGATCTTCTGCCAGGAATGTCTTGGTAAAGTGGTTGCCAGCGGGCCTCATCGACGACCCGCCAGAGTCTGTGATGTCTGCCATACGATACTGGTGAGAGATGCTACGCCCTACTTCTGCACCGACACACTTCATTCTCCGCAGTGACCCGACTCGACTTGACCTAGTTTACATGTGACTCAATCTAGTTTACACTCCACAGTGACCTAACGCAGTTTCGGAGTCTGTGATGTTTGTCATATGATACTGGGGCAAGGTGCCATGCCATGCTTCTGCACCGACACACCTCATCTTCCGCCGCGACTCAACCTGACCGGACTCTATTTAGTTTGCACGTGACCCGACACTGATCACACCTGACCCGACTCAGTTCTTGAGTCTGTGATGTCTGCCATATGATAGTAGTGCGAGAAACTATGCCCAGGGTAGAAAGATTGGTTTGTTAAAACCTAGGTTTTTTCACAAGTCCATTTTGTAGGGTCTTTTGTTTGTTGTGAAATTCATTACATTCATGTTTTATTTCGTGTTTGAATAATAGTTTTTGAGTTATGGCGTCAGTCAAGTCATTGTGTCGTTCACTCGTAGGATGATTTTCTTGGGTCATAATTTTGTGTATGGTGTTCATTTGATGCTAGACCTGGAAAATCTTAACGTAAAAATTTTTTTTAAAAACCTAGGTTTTCCACCCCTGGCTACACTCTGCTTTTGCACTGACACACTTTATACCTGCAGTGACCTGACCTGACCTAGTTTACACATGACCCAACGCAGTTTGTGAGTGAGCCACCAGTCTGCTAGAGTATCCCATCGGCCAAGCATCAAGTTGATATGTCAGTCAACGATTGTCAAAGGCGTCTCTTTGCATTTAATCCAGTGAACGCTCAACAGTGACATCCTTGCACGGGACCTTTGGGCAGTTGTTCCCCTTATAAATTTTAGCCATGCACAGAAACATAGTTTCTTCTTTTTGGATAGGCTATTCTTTATCAAAAAATCATAATTTGGGCTGAGTGTTATCAAATGTACACTGTGTCTCAAAAAAACATCCCCGACATTTTTGATTTTAACTTGAAAACCAATTATCAAATTTTGATAATTTTTGGTAGGAATATTCCTGTTACAACTTGCCGTCAAATGACCATTCCGTTTCCCAACTCACCTAACGTTTATTTCTGCACTACCTGGGGAAGACACAACGAGCGAAATATCACTTTTTTATCAAATGCGATATGATTGCTTAATTAACATAACGCGTAAAAACACTTTTGTTTACATTTTGGCACTTTGGCCGACATTCCACCTAGTTGTCCATTTTTCAACTGCCTGCAGTAAAATTGCTTGAAGTGTTGGCCCACTATGCGAACACAGGCAAGGAGATGCTTTCTCCATTCATTGACAGCAGTATCGATAATGTTCTGCTCCAGACCAATACAGGCTCTACTAGTCACTTCTGACTTTACAAACATTCCTAAACTTATCTGGTAGACACACTGCTGCAAGACAGTCAAATCTTGTAACAGACCGGCTGTTGGGGCCCACAGATTAGGATAGGTGGAATTTATTGACGTTTTGTCATTCACTTTAACGTGTATTATGCTTTGTCTGCTTTCCCCAGGTAATGCAAAAGCAGATGTTGGGTGAGGTGGAAACTAAAGCACTTATTAAATAGCCAGTTGTGTCAGAAATATTTGTGCTAAAAATTATTAAAATCTGTTAATCTTTATTCAAGTTACGATTGATAATGTTGCGGATGATTTTTTAGGTTTTCTTTTTATTTTAACACATATTGCACTTGATCTGATTTCTCTAGGTAGTGCAGAAGCATACATTGGGTGAGGTGGAAAGCTGAATTGTCATTTGATGGCAAGTTGTGTCAGGAATATTTGTATCGAAAACTATTAAAATCTGATAATTGGTTTTTAAGTTACAGTTGAAAATGTTGGGGATGTTTTTTTTAGACACAGTGTAGTTGTGTTATGGCCATTTTGATCATCGTCTTTTAACTGTCCAGCAAGCTCATGTCTTCTGGAGGCATGCAGCATGTGATCAGTGGTGGATCCAGTGAGTGGGGTGGGGTGCTGAAATTGCAGGAAAATGCCTTAATTTTCTGGGGCTTTGCCCCAGACCCAGCTGGGGAGGCTTAGAATCATCCCCCAAACCGCTAGCCAAAAAACCTTCCAACCTCGACTTTTTGGGCCGTTTTGCTCCCTCCGTCCGAAATTTCTAGATCCACCACTGCATGATGTGGTCTATGGATGTAGTATTTATGAATGAATTGTGTGTATAGTGTATGATGTATTATATGATATGCATGTACATATAATGTACAGTGTATTAGACAGTATACATGGTTCGCAAGGCATGCTAGCAGTACACTAATTGTATAGCCATTATATTTTAGTGTTACATTCCATTTTGCTGTTAGCCTATATGCTGTTAAATCTTACTATTGCTATTGCTATTGCTGTTGTATTGTCTGTTGTCGGTGAACATGTTAATGTGATATTTGTCAACTCTGTGCTATGTTTATTATTAGGCCTATTTGTCAGGCCTGTTGAGAAAAGGGGTAGAGGAGTAAGTTACCCCTGGCCCTGCAACGTTTGTGGGGCCCCGCCGTTGCTCAGAAATATAAAGTACACCGGAATGTGTTATTTTAAAAAGAAAAATTTTTTATTTTCCGAAAGGGGTCCCACAAGAATGTTTCCCTAGGCCCTGCTCTGGCTCTCGATGGGTCTGCTATTTATCAACTATTATTACTCAGTCAGTTAACACATTATTAGCATACATGGTGCAGTGACTGCACTTTCACATGCTGTCTTCTTGCTTGTAGTCGGCTATAGGGCCTCTGTATTACCCGTGATATGATGATTGATTTGCACAGCAGAACTGGCAGGCCATTTTAATCTAGCACATAGACTGAAAGAACTAAAATTGGTTTAAACATTACTGAAATGAGAGAAACGGAACAAGTGCAGGTTGCTATGTGAAAAACGTCAAAAGTCCAGAAACTGTTATGGGTGACAGAAACCTGGAAACGGAAGGAAATAAACTGAAACGCAGAAAACTTCATGCAGTTAAAGACAATCATAGGCTACTGTCACTGTATTGTAGAACTGTTGCGGAACTTAGGCAAATTATTCCTAAGTGCTGTGCTCATCTGTTAGTATGTGATTATGCGTAAAATAAAACATTTTTGCTAGAGATCTTATTACTGCCCGCGATAGTGACGACAGTATTGTATTCACCTGCATGCTCTATCAACACGATAACTTGTGAACCGCTGCACTTAGCTTACTGAAATTTTGCACGAGCATGTATCTTGACAACCTCTAGAAGCCTATTGAATTTTGTTCATGTCATATTTCAACGTGTTACTTGTGTTCATGATCAGTGGCGTAGCGAGGAATGTGAATTGGAGGGCATTCTTTTCCTTCCTCATCCTTTCTTCCCCCCCCTTTCGTCACCCCTTTCCTC
>Ga0209367_1003152_pt1 | contig 22258 bp, 15 predicted proteins | sample WorMetLIZISLAND2_FD_187412 | JGI IMG/M metagenome (GOLD analysis project Ga0209367, IMG submission 187412) | Marine gutless worms symbiont microbial communities from Max Planck institute for Marine Microbiology, Germany - Olavius geniculatus... ... | reverse complement strand
GTTTTGTACACGACGACGACGTGACGGTGTGGCGGCCTGGCGCGTGCGCATAGTTTATTTAATAAGTTAGCGCCAGGCCGAGCGAGACGACTGACTGACGTCGCGTCGCGTGTCTCCGGCTGAATTGTCTCGGGCACCTGCTGTGATGAGTCGACGTCGCCTGTGGGCATGCCCCGACCTACAGACCGAGTGACGGACGGACACTTAGCGTCTGTTCAGTGGAGCGTGACGCTCGGCGTGACGTCACTCAACGGTCATGCGTCAACGCCCGCCGATCGCTCGTCGTCATCGTCATCGTCTCGCCCACCTGACCTGATCATTTCCGCTACCGCTTCCTGACCCACCTGGGCTGTTACGCTGAAAGCTTCCTCAAAGAAGAGCTTGTACCTTTACGACAGGCAGTCGGGATACCGACGCCGAAAATTGGCTCTGGAAAACCGGCGCCGATTTTAACGTGGGTTTCTGGATTGTGCGTCATTGGCCTTAGAGTAGGTGCTGCTTGATTTTGAATGCGTTTGTGCATTACGCAGACTCATTTCAACGAAGTAGGCTTAATTTTATGTTTTATTGTTACGCATCAACAAGTGGATAAGTGAACAACCAAAAAAAGCATACACAAACAGTACCCGACAAAACGCTGCTTATTTTGTAACTGAATATACAAATTTTACGAACGTGCTGAATACGACGAAATTGCTTTTTAATACGACAGTTTAGCGACCGAGAGCATTGAGCATGGACCAAGTACAGTGAATACCAAAACTTAAGTGTTCAGAAACTGAATAATGAACAAAGAGAAAGGAGGGGAAGGATTAATAAAAATGGGCTAGGATAAAGATAAGGTTGAGCTCTTGAATTTGTAATCCTAGCGCCACTAGTTTTAGCATATCTTGTTTAGTGTCTTGTCTTGTTTCTCTAACAAGACGAGAAATAAATGCATAGACTGGAGACTGCATTGTATTCGTAAGTCTTTGCGCGTAGGCCTATCGTTGCCCAGCATGACCTTTACGCAGGTATACTGTATGCAGATGACAGCGATTGTTTAAGATCAAACTGCGCATTATAGCGTCGTTTCGCGGTTTTAATCGACTGAATAATTGTTCGGAGTCGTTTCTTCTTTCATTCCGCAGAGCGAGCGAACTGGCCGGATCACGCGCTCACTAATCGAATCGCAACGGACCAACGACGAGGCAGGCCGCTCTCTCTCTCTTCTGTCTCTTCATTAATCCTGAAGACTTTACTCTACACGTCGCCCGTTGCATAATCGCTCGGCTGACTTGCGGGGTTTCGATTTGACATGCTCGCGTTGAAACGTCCGATATCAAGAACATGCAAATTAATGTTGTCATTTGTTCGTTTGATTCTGTGACGTAAACTGACGTTGTGTATACCGGAGGTGAGGGTGCAACTGCACCAGCTATTTGTGGCGCTTTTCACCTTGTACTTTAGTACAGCAAACGAGGAATAATTCTGGACATCGTGTTTGAAATCGGCGTTACTGTTACATATATACACTGTGAGTCAAAAAAAGCTGTGGCAAAGTTTTATTTGCGATAACTTTGGCAGTTGAAAAACGATTGCAAGAGTAATCTTTAACTGTTGCATTTTACACAAACTGCGGAAAAACTACCGGCATAAACTGTTTATATTTGCGACGTAGGCCTAAGCATTTCGCTGCGCTATAATAGGCGTTGCAATGATTTTATTCGTCTTATAGACCTAACTGCAGAAACGACGGTAAAAGTAGAATTGAACAAAAATTAATTTTAAAAAACAGAAAAATATGAGCCTTTCTAAAAAGAGGCTTATGCTCGTATATGGATAACTTTACAATTGATGACGGAACAAAAATGACGTTTCATTATAGAGTTTTGTGCAATATCTGTCAAAAAAACATAAATTTTATCTGCCTAGCGTTCTTGGCTGCGGCAGCGACTCGAACCTGGTGTGCGTTGTTTAGCGACCGTGTCAAGGCAAGCGTCCAAAACGCATTCGCCCACGTTCGAACGGTTTCATTCTTTACTCTAAAACTTCAACATATGGCCTTAGGCCTCGCGGCATCTCTCTACTAGCAGCTCCCCCTGCCGAGTACTGTCTCTGTCATCACGGGCCGGCCGGGCCGGTGTCGCATTGTGACCGTTTTGTGCTCGGGGGGTACACGACGTTGGCAGTCGTCGTCGTCGGCGCCGCTGTGAGCTACGATTGTTGTTCGGTCGGTCTCGATCACATCGCCTTCGACCGACGACTGAAACTCGTCGTTCTGATCGCGACCGTTAAAAATCGCCGCCAGCGATCGGCGTTCATTCTGGCGCGAGACGGTCAGTCAGTCACTCAGCGCGCATTGTCGCCGTCAATCGCTTTGCCACTTCACGTTAAAGTGGAACCGAGCCGAATAGCTCATTAATGCTAACGACACGTGCCCTGCTGCCCGACCTTTCGGGCACGAATTTACTTTTTTTAACTGCCGATAAAAACGATGCTCAGTGGACAGTTTTGACAACGAACTGTTATTCATTTATCAGCAGTAACCGATGCTGTTCATTTTTGACAGTTATTACAACGAGAATTTAGTTTACAGTACAGACTTACTGCTCATTTTTCTGTTTTCGACACGTTGCACAAACAAAAATTGACACACACAAAAACTCAAGAAAAGATATTGATGTGCCTTAGAATTCAAAACATTTTAGTTATCTGTTAAGACAGCCGTAAAACAGCAGCGCACTTTTGCGAAGAATTGATTTGAAGTGACAGTGAAACTGTGGTGAAAGTTTTCAGGACAAAAAGACGCGAGCGTATGAGAATAGCGCCGTGTATGAAAATATGATCGTCCTCGTCTCCAGACGCATCAGTCAGTCAATCAATCGATGAATCAATAAGTTTATCAACGTCATGTAGTACAACGTGACAGAACAAAAAGCACAGCTGTCGCTAGGAGAGCTGACCGTACTGGTTGTTAGTGACCTTCAAGGTCATCCAGTGTCGATGATTTTCATCTTTTCTAAAAGGGCGTATGCGATGTCCTATTAGTGATTAATAGTAACATATCTCTTACCGTTTCCGAGATATAGCCGTTTAGAGCGTGAAACCTTTTGTTGATAATTGCGGCCAAACCGTTGCAGATAGAGACATCGTTACTATTGACTGTTTATAGGAAGTTGCCAGCGCTTTATCCGATGGTACCATTGCCGATTCCCTTCGACTTACTGTTTAGCTACAATACCGCACGATTGGCATACCATAATGCGTTATGACCCTTCAAGGTCATCCAAAGTCATCGATTTTCATGTCAGTTGAAAACCAATATGCGACTTTCTATTAGTTATCAATGGCAACCTAAGCTACCTTTTAGCTGCAATACATCCGTAACTGTCAAACTATGACAGACCGACAGCCAGACAGACGACAACCATGCCATATACGCTCGACCGTTACTTAGATACGGTCGGCTAAAAAGTAAAAACAAATGCAGCATGGATGTGAGAAGTACATCCAACCAGGCTTTTAAGGTAGGCAAAGTCTGCACTAACAAGCGTCCAACTACAAAAAAACACAGAAATTATACAAATTAAAAACGTTTCAACTTGATTCACGTACATTTTGCAACCCATATCGCTTACTTCTGCTTATGATCTCTGTGCAGGTGCCGGAGAACTTTCGGTCGACGGTCCAGGCAACTCTCCGCGAGTTCTTCAAGTCGATCCAGTCGGAGAAAGACCAGGAGCAGTCGTGGAAGAAAGCTATCTACAAGATCATTGCCCGCCTCGATGACACCGTGCCGGAATATTTTAAGTCTTCAAATTGGCTCGAACAACTCGTAGATGCGTAATCAAACCAAAGTCAGCGACGTCGCATGGGTTGAAAAAATTGGGAAGGGGACAAGAAGTTGCAGTTTTTCGGCATACAGCTCCAAATTTACCACAAAGAAGATATAGGTTCTCAAATATTTTTTACTAAATTCTCCCAAACTGGCACATTTTAGTCACAAATTTGTTTTTTTCGAAATAAAAGTTTTAAACGAAAAAAATGTTCAGACAAGCTAAAATACGGGGTTTGATTGCCTCTCATACCTCCTGCTACGACGCTGCTAAATCTCGTATAGAGCCTTTGAACTATCCTGTTTAAATCGGCCGCTTGTTTTCTATACTGTAGCAGTCTGTCAGTCATTTTTCAGTATTTCCGTGAAGTTTAACTGTTGTATAAACGTAGCTGCAAAAACTAGAAGCACTAGGACAGCGCAAACCTCCACCGACATATTTGTCTTATTTCAACGGTAGCATTATACATTTGGCGAATATTAGGACTACCAAAGCATGTTTATTCCATGGACAATGCATTATGAGGATAGAAAACTGGGAGACAAAATGGAGTCGGCCGTCATCAGATTTTGGCCTACAACTGACTCTTTCTTACTGTTAGCGTAAACAATTGTGCACAATTTTGTTAACATCCATAACATTCAAAGTACCGGTAATCTCGCGAACGAACGAGCGGAAAAAATATAAGCTTAAAGATGCATACAATTTACCACCGTTTTTCGGTGGCGGTAACCACTATAAAGTGAAAACAACAGTGTTTTAGTAGATAAGTCGCAAGAGAGGACTGCAGATGTTTATCTCAGTTTATTTTTATTTACGCATAGTCATCGACTTCTTTGTTGTCACAGTTAGTCATTTCAGCAAATAGGCTATGTATTGCATATAATTTCGTTATGTTCCTTATGGCAAAGATGTGCATATGTCTGTTGTTAAAACGATGTTTTCGTCATTCGTCGTTGTATGATATTAGTCATCGATCGTGTCTAAAGGCAGTTGTTTGTTACTTTACCGTCCATAGCCTACTACCCAGTTTGTTGTCGACCGTTCTATTAGATGCTAGATTAAAAAAAATTGGAATTGTATGCTGCTAGTCAGAACCTTTCCATATGCATTCTTTTCAAAGCAAAATTCCCCCAGCAGGGTTGTGTCCTAGACACCACACGTTTCCAAGAGGGTCTATAAAACCCTAATTTTTGACGTTTATTTTTTTTCTTACTCCCGTTAAACCGATTTTACCTGCTTTTAAGATATTTAACAAAACCCTGATTAGAGTAGGCTAAAGTGACAAACAGCAATGGTGAGTGGGAACTGCGCGTTGTTCAGTTTTGTGCTTGTGACCACAACTATGTCAAATGTTCAATAATTTTGTAAACTTATTTTATTTGTAATCTTACTGTAGGCCTACGTGTGCAGTGTTAATGACGATTAGTGGTAGAGAGTGGGTGCGATATATTTTTTCGCGCAGCTGCGGCTTGCGAGTGATTCGCTGACTGGTGGGATTTTGCAAGCAAGTGCATTCTTTCTTTGGCAAGTGATATCTCAGGAATTACAACAGATCTTAACTTGAAACTTTGCATGTAGGCACAGTATGCGGCGGGAAGTAATGTCCACGGATACAGCTGATATTAAGTATAGTGCATGTATAAGATACCCTGAACACATAAACTGGCGTAGTTAGGATCTGGATGTAAGGGGGGCACTCGAAGGGTGGGGTGTGTGGAGGGCGAAAGGTCTCGCTCCCCACCACGGAAAGGTCTGGGAAAGGGGCTGTGCCCCTCCTCATGCAGAACATTTTTTTGATTTTTGTGTGTGCTGAAATAAAGCATTTTGGTGCATTTTTTGCACTATTTAGAGTAACTGATAAGGCTCATGGGGGGCATGTGCCCCCAATGCTCCCCGCATTGCTACGCCAATGAACGCATAGGAATTTTGCTTGTTTTATAATAGGCTTATTATGAAAATACGAGACAGCTCACGTCGTACTTTGCAATTTGAATATGAGCTTTTTTCTCGCTACCATTTCTTGAGATCCAGAAAGACTGCATCTCCGGTCATTCCACATAGTTGGAGCATAACTGTTTTACATTCCACATGCTTTTTTGACTATCGGTCAAGAGGGTGAAACCACCGAAAGCAGATTTCTTTAGTTTTTAATATGTCAGGTCGATGTGCGCCTTTCGCTTACACATTCCTAATCCTTTGTGCATTGAGCACATGTGTATGTAGGACTGTGTCCGCCACTGCCTGTTAGACCCGTGTAAATAAGCCATAAGTAGGCCTACTGCATGTGATTAAGATTAACTGGCCTATTTATAGCACTGCCCTTTTGTAATGCCAAGATTAACTGTGCTTGTTGTTATATTTGGCGGTCCATAAAAAGTAAGTCCTTAACTTTTAATTATACATTCGTAACTTCATCAAAATAATATTAACCCTGAGTTTCAAACATTCCTTTTTTACCCAAATCAGTGGTAAACTTGAAAAACCCCAATTGTGAAGATGCCATCACATTCTAAATGCGTCATGTAATATTGTAGCCAACTTTGAAAGCTGACTTGTAACTCACTCTTTTACAAAGCTGACTGTATTTTACAAAGTAGTGTAGCGACGTGTTCAAGGTGTGATGGGATCTTTTATAATGACTTAATTGCAAATTTGCTGCCGATTATATGCCTTATCAGTAAAATAATTTTGAAATAAAAAGAATCAATATTTGATTCAGTTATGGCAAAACGTTGGGGTTACTTTTTATTGGCCAGTTTGTAATTCATGTTTTATGTACAGTGTGTATGAGTGTCAATATTTAGCTTTCTTAATGACTGAAGTCAGATATCATGCCAGTTATAGTCGGTGTTGGTTACAAATGTCGTACGTATTCGTCATGTAATCCTGTCATTTTGTATGTGCAATTTTAAACGTTGCGTCTATTAACGAATGTACAGTCATCATTCATTAGTGACAGATGTCTTTAAACGAATGACGTCGGTTGTACACGGTGTTTTATAAAAAACTACCCCTTTTTTTTCTTTCTTTCATAATTCGCTCAAATGATGATTAATTTACATGAAATTTTTACCAGTTGTAGCTGAAGAAATATTTATTGAAAATATTTCAACAAAGTATGGCAGTTGATTAAATATTTTTTGCTAGTTGTGACGTAACTCTGACGTCATAATGTGTTACAGGTACAAGCTTGCTAGTCTCAACTGGTGCTGTCAGTTACAACCTTGCTACGATCGTGAAAGACCTGGTTCGTTGATGACAAATTCCTGAAGTTTTACAGTTGCAGCCACAAAAAACGTGCAAAGCAATCGGAGATAGTTGGACTTTCACATGTTCGAGCAAGACAGTGCACTATCACACCGAGCTTGCGAGAAGGTTGAGTTATTGGATCGTGAGATGCCTGATTTCAAGTCCCCATGTTGCTTGGTGCTGACACGATGAACATTTTTCATCAGTGAACCAGATTAAGTTCACCATCGGAGCAGGGTAGCAACTGACAGCACCAGTTGAGACTAGCAAGCTTGTATCCGTGACACATAATGACGTCAGCGTTACGTCACAACTAGCAAAGAATGTTTAATCAACTGCCATATTCTGTTGAAATATTTTGAATAAGTCTTTTTTCAGCTACAACTGTTAAAAGTTTCATGTAAATTGATCATCATTTGAGTGAATTATGAAAAAAAGAAAAAGGGGTTGTTTTATGAAACACCGTGTATATTGCATGTAGCCTGTTTGTTCCTATCGCTTGATGCATATAGAATTTTGTAGCCGTTATGTATTTTTCGTTGATATTTTAATTATTGCAAATAGACACAGCCACTTTTTTTATACCATGCTTACAGTATGTCCCAGAATTAACCCCAGCTGTGTTCTGCCATTGATTTCATAGGCTAATCAGTAGGAAATTTGAGCCATACTTTTTTGACAGCGGTACCATTAACGTTCCTAATAAACATATTATGCAGTTTTTGTTAAATAGCAGTCATTATTTTTGTTCCAATTTTTTGTTATCAGCGCTGACAAAAATGCTATAGATGATTATTGTGGAGGTTATCAGAGACTTTCCTCACACGTCTGTTTTCGTGTTGCGAAGTGTTGTAAGTTCGTTAGTGTAAGAGTTGATTACTTATCTTGAAGCAGCATTCTAGTTAGCAATCAATGCTTCTTTGAGCACGTGACGATATAGACGCCGAAAAGCGTGAAATATTACATATGTTGTTAACGAAATACTTTCTACTGTAATTTCGGATAGAAACGGTCAGGCATTTTATAATCATTTAGTCATTTACAACCACACAACCTCGAGGTTATTTTGCAAATTTGCGCCAACTACAGGACATTGGGCCTATTTTTGATGTCATTTTAAAGTCATTTGCGACATTTTGGACTTCGTATATGCAATTTTTTTGCCATTTTAGCAATAAGCGGATAAATAAGATTAATAAATAGCGGCGTCGTGAGTTTAAAAAAAGTCGGCGGAACACGAAGTTGCACTTTTTCGACAGGCACTGTAAGTTTTCGGCATAATTTCGAATTTTTCACAGAATACTTAAAATACAATTATGCACTAAATTTCTTTAAAATAAAACTTTTTTAACCCAAAATTTAGCTTTTTTGGACGAATATGTCTCCCACAAAAAGAAGATTTTCTGACAATTTTTCGAGAGCTTAAAATTTACCGAAGGTGGGCAATTGCCCTATCTCTGCCCCCGGCTGCGACGTCACTGTAATAAAATCTTCTGCAGATTAGAGTGGGATCTTTAAAGATTTTAAAAAGTTACTTTATAACATTTTAGTTAAAAAAATTTTGACAACAGGTAAATATTTCAAAAACTATGACAGAAAGCTTTAACTCACGGTGTAGTGAGTCAAAACGTTCAGCTTTTCATTTTTTTGTAAGCTTATAGTGTTATTCGACGTATCAGTAACAATAATAATAATGATAATTAAACTACAGGCTGTTGCTTTACCATAGCCGAGCTTCTTGTCGATTGTTCACAGTTTGCCAAATTTAGTGCGAATTTTTTAGATCTGAAATAGTAAAGTCTGCAAATATAATCTGTAAGGAGCGAGGTGGGTCTACTGACTCAGCTTATACAGTCAGGAACTGCAGATTTTGTCGTTATGAATTTTTGTTGCACGCAAATTTTACGACACAGCTGTTGTAAGGCTACTTTCACCCATGATAAAATATACTGCCATTCACGCTGTGATTTATAACTGACACTTTGTATGAACGGCCAACAGTACGACGGTGTATCCTATATAATTAACTCTATTCTGATCTACCCGCGCAGAATGATGTATATATGTGCATTCGATCGCTACTTAAACGGCGTTGATAGGCTCATATGCACGGCTGCCATCAGTTGCTAGGCTATTGTGAGATGAAGAACGAATGTGCTTCAGCTTCAGCGGCTGACAGCGGCAGCAAAGTCATTGTCAGGCGCCCGCTCCGCGAGTGCGTCAGATGGACCTGCGCGATTATTGTAGTCAAATGTTAGACCTACACACGCGGTCGCTCAGCCAGCTTTAATTTCTGGCTCCAAAGTCGCAAAGGCGAACAGTTCATCTCGGTCTAAAACATTGACAAGATACGCCCTACGCCGTTGGTTTCGAGTGACAGATTTCATATCTGCATTGTGGGTCATCGCTAAAGTTGTATCCATTTCTTCGCCGAATACATATCTATTCGACTTTTACCATTTTTACGCGCGAAAGCAGCCATTGCTTTAGCGCGTCTTAGCCATCGCAATTATGTATGTCCGTCTGCCCGTCCGTCTGTCACACGGGTGGATCAGTCAAAAACGACGCAAGCTAGGATCACCAAATCTTTACTATCGGCTGCCTGAAAGACTCTAGTTTCAGGAACCGTAAAATGTTTCCATAAATTCGAAGGGGGTCACCCAGAACGAGGTCGCTAAATGAGAGAGGGTGGAAAAAATTTGCGATTTTTAGCCAATAAGTCGCTGTATCTCAGTAACGGTGCGAGATAGGGCCTAAGTTACTATTAATCACAATTACGAAGTCGTACACCGGCTTTCGATTGACGCCAAATTCAATAACCCTGAATAACCTTGAACGCGCAAATAAAAGTGTTTATGGATTTTCTGGCGATTTTGGGCTGCGACACAGATTTCAAGAACAAACTGCGTCGAAATCAATTGAGATAGACATGGAAAAGCTGCATATAAAATTTTCAGCATTAAACGTAGATTTCAAGGGTCCAAGTTTCGATTTTCTAGGTTCAAGGAAAGCTGCGCACGAAAGCATCAAAGTGCGGTTCCCCCGTAAAAGTTGTCATTTTATCGTTGTTCGCCAGTTTTTCGTGAAAACGGTTGCAGATAGGCATGGGTATGCTGCCTATCTCAACAAGCACTAGTGACGGGCTTTTCAGTCGTATCAACATCGATGACTTTGAAAGACCCAAAATTTCTAAAATAAGAAGTTTTTTTATTAATATTTGCGATCTTCGGCTGCAGCGCACACTCTAAGAATGAACTGCGACGAAATGGTTGGAGATAGACTGACAGTTTGCGAACAGGAACTGCTGTAGGCTTTCGCGCGTCTCGTGAGCATTAACTCAAACTTTTTGTTGTTATTGGGGACAGGACAGTCGCACGGTTTTTAGTTTGATGACAATGCTGCAGTTAGGAGTGAAGCAAAAAGTGACAGCAAACGTCCAGGCCGCAGTAACGAAGATGGCGAGCTGCAGTGACATGTCGAACTCAACTCAGCCTATACACAGAAACGTAGATTAGTGAAAAGTGTTTAAGCACCGCGTGACTCAATTAAGCGGTAGGCGTTGGGAGTTTGGGGTCGCATGTCCCCAAAATGTGACCTGAACATTGCCCACTTTACAATGTGCAAAATGTTCGCCTTTGTATACCTCGCTTATTTTCCGACTAATCGGAGCGATTTTTTTCGACGTAAGGTAGACTTCGCCCAGCTCTGTGCAACGGCCCATCGCGATCCGGCTTGGCGCTTACGGTTTTTGGCTCAGTGCCAAAAGAACGAAAATCACAATACCGCCGATATCGCGGCTATTTTTGCTCGGTAATGCGCGGTTTTTAACATCACGGTAGGCCTCGCTGCGGGCCAAGCGAAGCCCATTGTGATTCCGATTTCCCTATTCGATTTTTTCAGATATCGATACACACAGATTATTTGGGGATTAACGTTAATGCCCTCCTTCTCGACTCCGATCACGCCGAGTGTCAGATAGATCTGTTGACTATCTATACCGTTGACACGCTGACAGTGGTGTATATCCTGCGTTTTGATTTCAAGAAAATGCCAAGCAAACTGCGTTTTAGGCCTAGGCTTACGCAAAGTTGAAAGAGAAAATGAGATAGCTCTTTTTGGTCCTGCATTTCAGTCAGTTATCTGGTACTGCAAAACGCGGTGGCTATTGCTGGCAATGTGTGTGAGAAGATTCTGAAGAGAGAGACGACATGGCTGAAATCGCTGAAAAAGCGTTTATGACAATGGTGCTTCGATTAGAATAAGTTAATAGCATTAGGCACTGAAATGATCCGACGCCGTCTGCGACGTAGCAGCGTAGACAGCAAACACGTTGCCATGGAATCGCGCCGCACCATTTGCTGAATCAATTGCTGCTGCTGCTGCGAGCGATTGGGCAGACGACTGCTTCTGATGGCAGAGCGCGTCGGACGAATGGCAAGTCGCCGATGTCTTGAGACGCCGTCTTATTGGATCGAGCAGCGTTGATGCGGCTGCAGTCTTGCGTTGCTATGGCAGCAAGGTCTGCAGCAATCTGCGCATCACTCCAAGACATTGTTTGAACGTTTTTTTTCCGAACTACGACAGAAGAATTCACTAACAACAATAAGACCCTCTGGTCATTCTTTAAAAATTAGTTTAAAATAAACTCGTTCTATCTAGATATCCACAGTACGAAACCTAACTTTGTCATCACAGCACACACATCGTCTAATTACAAAAAGCATGGAATAATTAAGACTGCAGTAGCTCAACATCTTACTAAACACACTTTCCCATCCAAGTAAGATATAAAAGTGCAAAGAGGCTGAAACAAATAGCCAGATAACCCACAGCACTGCAACGTCAGTAAGCATTCAACTGCTAGTATCAGTATGCAACATAACTGGAAGCGAAATACGTAATATCTCTCTTCACAGAAAACATCAAAATTTCCAGGCTGCAGACCGCGACAAAATAATTAACGCGTTAACGGCGTAGAATTGACGCTGCGTGGAACATGTACAACGCCTCCTATCGGAGAAAACAAACTCAGAAGTCTCCGGCGAGAGACTTTTGTGCATGAGCTGCGTTTAATCTGCCGGCGCAGCGACGACAAAGACATCATGAGTTCGCCGCCCGGCTCGGGTACCGTAAAGAGTTATGACAAACGACCGAGCGTTGCGACGGCGTCGCCGACGAATTGAATGTAAACACAATTCTATTAGCGCGACGCTGGACGCCGGTCTGTGTGTGGTCTGGTCGACGTCGGTCGTCTTCTGTTGTTGTTCCGTCTCGTGACCGGACGGCGGGCACCGACCGAGCCGACGGACCACCGGGCCGGCGGCGGCGCTATCCCGGGAGACCACGACGAAGATCGACGACATCATCCGTCCACCACATCCCGTCATCCCTAGTCCCTACCTCATCCATCCCAACCTGCCTGCCTGTTGCTAGCCGCAGAGGTCGTCCATGGATCGGCGAATGTACTGACAAAAACGATAAAGTGTTGGCTGCATTGGCCGAGACTGAACTGAGAGCTACTGCGTACATTGACAGAAGCATATGTAGACAGCACGCGTATACGTGTATAATGACTGTGTAAGCCTACAGTATGCTGGGTTACAAGGTACATCGGATGATGTGGTGCTGACAGAGATGGTTGCATGCGGCTCTGTGTCGCGTGGGACCTGCGTCGACAAACGGCAACGAACAGTCAAGGCCACAGCGATCAGCTGCAAACTAGCGTTAAGGCCGTATAAAGACCAGAATTGATGTTTCTGACATTATATTTGGAGATACAACAACAAGATGCCCAGCTGTCGCTAGGAGAGCCGACCGTACTGGTTGTCAGTGGCCTTCAAGATCATCGAAAATCAATATTTTTATGTCATTGAAAGCCAATATGCCACTTTCTATTAGTGATTAATAGTAACATTGGCCGTATCTCCTACCGTTTTTGAGATACGGCCAGTTTTCCGTTGAAAAACGCACATTTTTCCTACCTGCTCTTCATTGAGCCTTAATTTGAAAATGTTTCCCTTCGAGCAGATCGTTGAAATTTTGCTTGTCCAAGTTTCACGCACGTGGCTAATTATCTGTGCAAAAAGTTTTCTCTTAAGACTTACCCGTTAGCAATGGTACATCCGTTACGGACGGACGGACAGACGACAATTATGCCAATAGCTCGACCGTTACTTAAGTACGGTCGGCGAAAAAATGATAAATGAATTAATTCACCTTAGTAAAAAGTAGAAACTGATATGGCTTCCAAATTAACATCAAGCTACAAAACAGCTAAAATAGCAGATGAAAAAATAAGATTTTCTTTACAAAGTGAAAATACAACTACACGATCATAGTGTAACCAAGGCGATAAAATAATCGAAAAACTGGAGCTATAAAAGTAACATAATATGCTATTAATACGTTAATAGGCTATTAATCGCTTCGCGTAAACATATTTTTGGTAATATTATCGAAAAGTTGTCATAAAACTTATGTTGACAAATAAATTATTAGTTAATTGATTGATTGAAATGCCCGTAAAGTGCGACACTGCCGCCGGAGTCTGACACGGTGGAAGTCGAGATATTGCGAAAATTTGCTGATCGCACGTAGGGCGTTAAACGAATGAGTTGCTGCTGCTGGCGGTGCTGAAATGTTCGTCCCTTGAGAAACAAGAAAAGCATCATCTCGACGCCTGCTATTCCTCACCGTAACTGCGCCGGTGAGCGGTCGGCGGGCGGCACGCATCCCACTCAGTGCGGCCGTCGCGCCGTTTCTCGCCTAGATTAGAAACCGATCTTCAATATTTAATGTGGCAAATTGCTTGTCGGCATTGTCGTCGGCCGGCCACCTTGCCTAGAAACGTCGGACAGCGCCCGTGCGGCCCGCTGGGCGTCTAGACGCAGCTTAAGCCAAATGTCGGCTTATTGTTTTGAGGAGCAACAGTCGCGGCGCCAGCGTCAATGCTTTTAGCGCCGCCAGCGACAACGATATGGATTATTGCATTATGCATCTGCACACAGCGCGGCGCGGCGGCGACATGGCGCTAGTTCCTGCGTCCGCAGCCGACACATCTTAACAACTCCACCGACGACTCCGTAGCGTGTCATAAGCGATAAGCTACTCAGTTCACACTGCCGCAGTTTGAACTTTAGCGTAATCTACAGCGTATTTTTCGTCCGTTGGCCCAGTCGTTTTATCACTTCATTTCGATATCGTTTGTATACTGACCCGGGCAATGTTTTCCTGTCCGTTAAACGGCTTCTCTTTTGTCATTCTTTTTGGATACAGTACTATCACATCGCGCGGCGTGTCTGTTTACGCCCCAGCTATTGCTGGTACTCATTGCGCCTACCCACAGAGGGATGGCCAGGCTGAGTTGACCCAATTACTGACATTTAAACGCAAACTAAATGCATATCTATTTCAGCATGGCGTTGCTGGCGAGAACAGATCTCAGCAAAATTGTGTGACTGTTTCAGTCATTGTGATGCAAAATATATACGGGCTGGCGCACCAAAAAGTATATCATGTATGCTTTACGCAGATCGGGAAGTCGGGCAGTTTCGGAAACAATAACCTCGATCGTTGCAGTAAAGGGCGGTCATGTAATGTTTAACACTGTGTTCGTATTCCCCCCCCCAAAAAAAAAAACCACTGGACCATTTTTACTGCAATGATTGCAATGCTAATCTTTTCCCAAACTGTCAAATTTTCCGACCTACCTAAAGCACTTGTTTTTCAGTCTTCATGCGTCACCCTGTAGACAATGGGAGTTACGAGACCTGCGACAGGAGAGCCACTAAGCTCCCTCGTTTCGAAGTATTTGATTCAGAAGCTGAATGCGCGCCCGCATCCCGCAGTCAGTATAACCTGCAGCGTGTTCGACGCCGGTCCGCTGATGTAGACCAAGTTAACGAGTTGTAAATTAGTACACACCGCACCGTGCAGAGAGGCGGTAGAAGAAAATTAACGCGAATTACCTGTCGAGCTACTGGAGGAGGCATGCAAGCGAAACCGTTACGTGGGCACCAGGGCACCTGCCGCCTAAACGCCATATATTATTCCTCGTCCAATCGAATTGTCACAGACATGTGACCCTGAACGATACCGAGAACGCGTGTAACCCTTTCCTGCAGCAGCAATGAAGCCTTCTAGGTGGACTGGGACATTTGGTGGTCTTATGGTCTTAGTCTTGCCTCGGCCTTCGGCAACACATCTCTATATAACATCTCGTGATATGATAAATAAAGATGAATGTAATAACATCATGTAGTTTGTTGTTTTGTCGTCATTGTGGCTGGTCTACTCAACCTGAGCAGTGCGTCACTGACGTGCCACCATGCCAAGGACTCGAGAAATCTATCTGCCATGGAGACGGTGCAGCACGTATGCAAACCAATTCTTCACGCCATGTTATACGACAAGCGGGCATCGACCTGCTTGTCAGTCGATTCACTCACTCAGTTCTCTCCGCCGCTCTGCGGTTTGTCGCCAAAACTCCACTAACTTCGATTTGTTGAACAACAAGTCGTGTAACAAACAAGCTTGTGTGACATCTTTGGCACTGGTCGTCAACAGGGACGTTGAGAACCACAGGGAAGACATTCTTGCGGGCCCCGCAAAAATGTCTTCCCAAGCTTTTTATTGGTGTCAACGTCGACGACCTTGAATGACCTTGAACCTTCAAAATATGGTTTTTAGTAAAATTTTTGCGATTTCCGCTGCGACACACATTTGAAGAGTAAATTACGCCGAAATGGCTAAGGATGGATCTGGACAACCTGTGTATGACATGTTTTAGCATAGAACGTACATTTTAAGAATCTAAGTTTAGGTCTCTTAAATTCAAGGAGTCTTCCGTATGGAGGTTTCAGATTTAAGTACTCTTTCAAGATGCATTAATATCTTATTGCTGTAGGCCTGCACTGATTGCTAGAGTGGCAGGACCGCTGCTATCGTGCGTCACGTGAGCTTTGCTCAAATATTTTTGTTTTATAGCTTGTGATAGCGCGCTTTACTGCACTGTAGTTGTATACAACGAATCAAACCGAGTGGAGTTCGGGCCGCCTATATTGTGACGTTTGCTATGTACACGTCGTTCACGAGCTGAATTCATTAACTCAGTCGATGGCGGGTCGTGCTTCGTTAAGTCTAGTCGCAGCAATCTCGACGACTGCATGGTACTGCAAAGCAGGCGCCGGACGACGGGACATATGATACGTCGTACAGCTATCACGAATGAAGCGTGACGACGACGACGATGACTTGGTGTTGCTTTGCCTTGCATGTACGTGCCAGTCAAACACGACCACCCGTTAGACACGCACCTGCACGACGAATACGAGCGTCAGAATATGTTACTTTTCGTGCACGATGCGGCCGCAATGGACTCTTCGTTGCAGCCGACGTGAATTAACAATGCCAGATTAGCCGTGTGTGGTCTTGGCTTCACGTTACTGTTGCAGCTTGATCCTTGAAAACTTTAGTAAGGATTTAGTAATGCACTTCTGTTTGAAATTGCACGCTCAATTAACATACGTACGAATTATTTTCAGGGTTCAGACAAGCCTCTTCTCAAAGTCGATAAAACCGAGCGCATTGCACAACTTTCACGGCAGTTGAACAAGTTTTTTTAAACACACGGAGTCCAATTTCTAACTTCAGCCGGTGACAAACAGCAAACAGTGCACTGGAAGGCAGTTTATGTCCAGACATTCATTTCACAGCACACGTAGCCTAACCTAGGTCTATTATGATCATTATGATATACTGTTCGCGGCATTCTCCGTTCGAGTTAACTGCCGCAGCGCGTCGCAGAGCTGATGGGTGCACTGAGTCTTTCGGCAGGACTGAACCGGGCGACGGCTTTATGTCGACGACATTTTACCAAATTATGCCTTCAACTCTGCATCATTATCTTGGCCGAATGATGTAGTATAGCGCTTTGCAACTGCTGAAGCTACGAGGTCAAAACTGCTCTCACGCCGCAGCTATAGCGTCATTATATCGGCGTCGGTTGTGTACGACGGGCGGAACAGCCAGAAGTCGCCGGAAATTGGCAACTCAAGCGAACATGTCCCGGTACGGATGATTCCTATGATTAAAGTTCTCTCGCTGTCGCTCTACTTGTCTGCACGCCCGACACCCGCAGCTATTAGCGAAGCTGGCCGTCCTGCTGCCTCGTGGTGATTGACAGGGTAGGCCTAACTACTGCAAAATAACTGCCGGAGGAGGCGGCGAAATTATCGCCGATCGACCGCTTGACATTCGTGCTTGTCCGATGACGATTGCTAAACAGCGGGCGAGCGCAATCTTTGTCTCTCAGTGGAATTACGACGACTTAATTCGGTCACTGACTGAACGCGTCTCCAGTGGGAAACAAAAGATGCTGGTAACTAGTAAAACGGGATGCGATGCTGGTAGACCGTCCCACGACAGTTTCGCCGAGACTACCACTGGCGCGCACATGCTGGCAAGCTTTCTCCCCAGAGAGATGCTTTAGGCGTGACGTCGTACTAAAGCTGCTACTCGTGTTTAGTTTAAGTTTGTATTGTAGCCATTACCTTACGTTGCCATTCTTTTTACTCTTATTGATGTTTGAGAAGAAACTGCAGTACCTATCAGCCTGCAAACTGTGCGTTAGGCCTACCTCCGTAGCTGCGAGTGCAGATGAGCCCTAAACAAAACACTGTTGCAGCGTCAGCGCAAAAAGGGAAAAGGCAAGATGGACGTTATCGCTAACTGCAATTACTAAAGAAATTAGACAACAAACTCTGCAGTCGAGGTTCAGTACCCCGAGACAGAAAAGAACATTTAAAAATACATCCATTCGGCATTCTGGCAATGACAATGAAAGTTCCGTGAACAGAGTAGCCTACTGTGAACTGAACGTCATTGATAATGTTGGCATAGGCTTACCCTAAGTAACAAGCTCACGTGACGCGCGATAAGATATTAATGCATTTTAAAAGAATACTTAAATTTGAGGCCACCGTACGGAAGACTCCTTGAATTTAAGAGATCAAAACTTATATTCTTAAAAATGTACGTTCTATGCTAAAAATGTCATACGCAGGTTGTCCAGGTTTATCTCCAGCCATTTCGGCGCAATTCACTCTTAAAATGTGTGTCGCAGCCGGAAATCGCAAAAAATTCACTAAAACATACTTTGGGGTTCAAGGTCATTCAACGTCGTCGACGTTGACACCAATAAAAAGCTTGTTACTATTGCTTGTTATGATAAGCAGCATGTCTGTGCCTATCTGCAACCGTTTTCACGCTACACAAGATAATTGCGGTAAAATAACCACTTTTTCAGGGGGAGGGGTAGCCGTCTTTGACGCCCGCCTGCGCCAGCCTACTTGAACGTAGGAGGTCGGGACTTGAACTGCTAAAATCTACGTTTAATGCTAAAAATTTCATATGCAGGTTGTCTTGGTCTATATCCAGCCATTTTGTCACAATTCAGTGTTGAAATGTGCGCTGCATCCAAAAATTGCGAAAAATTCAGTAAAAACTTTTTTTTGGGGGGGGAGGTTCAAGGTTGTTCAAGGTCATCGCTGTTGATAAATCTAAAAAGCCTGTCACCAGTGCTTGTTATGATAAGCAGCGTGTCTGTACCTATCTGCAACCGTTTTCACACTATACGAGCCAATAACGGCAAAATAACGTCTTTTTGGGAGGGTACCCCTCTTTGACGTCCTCGTTCGAGGGGAACCCCTCACCCAGGGACACGAAATTTTGTCACGAAAAACTAGAGACCGTCAGGCAGCCCACAATGAAGATTTCGTAATTCTAGGTTTCGCCGTTTTGATACAGTGCCAGGGTGTGACGGACGAACAGACAGACGGACAGACGGACAGACGGACAGACGCCCAGCCCATGGCTAAGACGCGCGAAGCATTCTGCTATCGCGCGTAAAAATTATAGACACGTAAGCTCATCAGTGCTATTTGTTAATCCGCTTGCCGGTGATGTTTTTAATACCCTCGTAGTAAAAAAGCTTTCTTGTTTTCGATTTTCTGTCTGAAAAACAACGTTGCTTCCTTCATTTTAATTCCGCGGTCGTCTCTACGCCGAAGTGGCACCGCACGCCGTGCTGCTTGGCGCTACGCTCTTCGTTTCATGACTGATCGATCTTTTCCAACTTCCTTCCATTGCTAGCTCTAGTCCACGCCGCCGACTGACTGACTCTCAAGCGCACGGTCCGCTCCCGGTGTCTCATTATAGGATCGCCCCTCTCCCAGAAAAGTCTCCCCCGGCCGACAATTTACCGTCAAAAATCCGCCCCGCCCGGCGACAGCCCGGGAGCGACGAATTTTTAGCGGCAAATTGTCAGCCGGGGGGAGACTTCTCTGGGGGCGATCCTATAAGGGGAGATTTTTTTATGAAGCCGGCGATATATTAATAAGGGGGAGACATATCAAATCCGTGATTATCTTTCCCGGGCGGATTTTTCATGGGGGAGACATTTTATTGTGACACCGGCGTCCAGAGTTCCTGCTCGCGGTCAGTCGTCCGTGACGCATTCTAAAAGGCAAGAAACGCCGCCACACGACGTCGGCTGTACGTCGCCGCCGCGTGATGCTGTAAAGGAAATCATTTGCATGAATTACGCTTTCTGCGACGCCGCTGCTGCCCTGTGGTCAGCTCGACGATCGGCGACTGACTGATTTCCAATTCGTCCGACATGTCGGGAAGTCGGTGGCTGACGTGACGGTTTGGGCGTTAACGGGTTTCGTTAACGGGGAAATGTTCATTTCTAGCAGAAAGTGACACACAGGCCCGAGACAGATCTTCAGTCAGTCGTTACGACATTAGCAGACAGGTTTACCGAATGTATAGACAAAATATCACTTAAAATGTCGCATTGCGCTCGAAAACAGCAAAACAATAAATTTGTGGTAAAATGATTTATCAGAAAACTTAGGTTAGTCATAGGCCAGCAATGTAATGTTATGTCTCTTGATTTGTTTTATTTAGGCAGAACGGCATACTCCATATTCTTATCTCATAACTTTTCTGTCACTTTTTGCAATAGGCCCTAAATATTATTGTTGTATTGTTGTTTCCTTATTATTAAATGGCTACTATTACGTGGTGACTGAATGCGTGGTGTTTTCAGCAAAACCCGCAATATTTTCGAGTCTTCTTCACAATGCAGCCTCAGTGTATCACGGATATTGGTTGAGGTGTGGTCGATGATGCGAGACGTACTCTGCACGGCGGACGGGCTGCGTCTACCTGCGGTGCAGTGTGAGCGTTGCGTGACCGCCTGCTGCTGCTGCTGCGGCTGCTGTTTAAGATGCAGAGATGCTCTCTCGTTGCTGCATTCGCCGGAACCGCCGGAACGACGCCCTGCCAAGACACCGCATAGCAGCGCTGCCACAGCTGTAGCCAGAATTTTTCCTGTGGGCGGTTACCATCCTCTTCCTTCCGTTTCCGTCTCTTCCTCTTCTCTTTTCTTTCCTTCCCAAAATCTAATACAGAGATGTGGGGAGTCCCGAACGCAAATGCATTCTGACGCATTTTAGGCTCTGAAAACGCATACCGTGGAAACATTTTTAGTCATTTGTGTGCAGTGCAAACGGCTGTGTTTTGTTGATTTGCCAAGTGCAAAAAATTTCAACATTTTGGAGAAGAGAAGGGAGTTAAACCCGTTTTCATACTCCCCTAAATACGACCATGGGGCGCAACTGTGTGTCTAAAGTGCCGGAAGTTTCTGAGAGGAGGTCTAGAACTCTCCCTCCAGCGAGTTCGAGGGCGTAGCAGTAGTCTTGGTAGAGGGTCTTTCCTTTTGGTATCGTAAATAGAGTCATTACGAGCCTCATAATCGAGCCTACTTAAGTTGGTACACACTTTGCCAGGGATGTGCACGAGATCTTCTGAGCCGAGACCGAGACGAGACCCGAGACCCATGTCTCCGAGACCGAGACGTTCAAAATTTTGTTCGAGACGAGACCGAGACGAAACGTTTAAAATTCGAGACGCTAGCCGAGACCCTGAAGCTCACGAGACTCTCGATGTTTTCCCTGACGTATGGTAAAACACATTGACAATAAAAAAATTAGACGGATTAATTAACTCGCACCATGTTAAAACAAAGCTCAGCATCCTATGTTAAGCGCTTTCTATTTGTGATATTGTGGGTTTTTGCACTTTTTTTGACAATTATTATCACTGAATAATTAACGGCTTGCATCATAAAAATGCAACTGCAGTGCTGTATACATGAGCCATGATGTTTATCGCAATTTGCAAGCAACTGAAATTAGTAAACTACAGTTGATTTAGCCTTATTTGTTGTCTACATTTGGCTGATAGTATTCATTCTGACATCATACACTTTATGTTCATTGCGACTAGGTCATTTTATGACCAAAAAAAACTGAGATAACATATGTCTGCTTTATGATAAATAAGTAGATGAAAGAGTAAAAACACTGTAAACTCATATGTCTAGACCACAAATGTCATGCTGATTAGTATCGCTCTAACTGCAGCTACAGTATGCACGGTGCGCGCCTGCACATAAACGACGTCTAGACGAGACGCAATGGCCCGAGACCGGAGACGAGACCTACTGGGCCGAGACTGAGACATATTGCTCCAAGACCGAGATGAGACCGAGACGAGTCGTTAGTACGTATCGAGACCGTCTCGAGACCGAGACGTCTCGACCTAGACCACATCCCTGCACTTTGCCTTAGATTTCATGCAGCGACAACTTTTATTCAAATTCTGGCATGAGGCTAGAATACATTAGCAACCTCACCTCATAATGTGGGGGTTGTTTCCCTTCCTTTCCCCCTACCTTGGAGTTACGCCCTAATCACACGTTTTGATAACAGTAATTTAAGATTTTTAGCAAAGCTCACATGACGCGTGACAGCATCAGTGCCGCCATCGGGAAAATCGGTGTACTGTACTGTACACAGTGGCGTATTTAGGGTGAGGGCCACGGTGCGATGCCCCCCTTTGGCCCAACCATGAAAATTTTTTACAGGCGACTTTATATGAAAAGGTACGTTTTTTGCCATTTTTCAACAAGAATTGCAAAATTCAACAATGTTTTATGGTCTTTTGCGTTTCCAAATTTCAGAAAAATGGGCGAATTTGCGGTTTCCATTGAACATTCAGAAGCAAAAAGTGCTTCAGCTTCAGCCTCCCTGACCCCCCGACAAGGAGCTCTGCCCCTGGAC
>Ga0209367_1003151_pt1 | contig 22262 bp, 13 predicted proteins | sample WorMetLIZISLAND2_FD_187412 | JGI IMG/M metagenome (GOLD analysis project Ga0209367, IMG submission 187412) | Marine gutless worms symbiont microbial communities from Max Planck institute for Marine Microbiology, Germany - Olavius geniculatus... ... | reverse complement strand
ATTTGATGGCAAGTTGTGTCAAAAATATTCTTATCAAAAATTATCAAAATCTGGTAATTGGTTTTCAAGTTACAGTCAAAAATGTCGGGGATGTTTTTTTTGGGACACAGTGTATACCATACACGTATGAAATAGAGCTATCCAAAACACATTCTAATACAGAAAAAATCATACTTAATGCAATAAAATCCACTTTACTGTATAACACTTTTAAAATCCCTAAAACTAAAACATATGTAGTGTACAAGTACTTTTTAACAAAAAATAACATCAAACTCACTTCAAAGTCACTCTTGTCTATTGACGCCTCTTCAATAGAAAACTGCAAATCTTCAATTTTTCTACACAACAACAAACCTCAATATGTCACCTTTAGTGCATATGGCTTGATAACAAATTAATTACATGATTTTTTTCAATTTTAGTTCTATCACACTAACTGAGATAATCCCAACTTAGCCAGCCACTTACATAATCAGATCAATTTGATATTGCAAATCATCTGGAATGAGAAACGATGCTATCGCCAAATATTTGGGCAGTCGTTAGTAAATTCATTATTCAAAACAACCATGAAAGTGAAGCAGAGTGAAAACAATGTACCAAATACAATATAATACAACTTGGACTGAAAGGATGCCAATGCCACTACATTTACTTTACAGTCAACTGTGGAAAAAAGTGAAAAAAATATTTCATTCTGGGCCCACAAACAGCAAAAGATCTCTCTTCATTAAACCCACATTCAATCCCATAATACTCCGTGAGCTTGGCTCAACAAAACCAAGTATAAAATCAGCCAAGTGCAAAGTTGCAAAATAATAGAATGAACAAGACCACAGTAAAAAGCAACTTACATGATGTGAAGACAGAAAGTCAGTTCACTAATATGACAAACTGTTTGTTGCACCGAAGGTAAACAGAAATCGCTCTCACGAAAGCAGCAGTGACTGCCAAAAGATCAACAAAACAGCAAATTCTGGGCTGTACAAAAATTGTAAAAAAAATCTTCTTGTTGAAAAATTTTTATCCAAAAATGGAAAATTTGGAACTAAAACTAAAAGTATAAAATAACATACATCTGGCTAAAGAATTCAAGAGCAAAATTGAAACTTAGTGCACCCATAATCTCCTCTATCAAAAATTTGTGACTTTCTGTCCAAAAATTTCAACTTCCTGCCCCACATACTTTTTTCACTCATGACGCTGCTGCCACAGGTTGTAATGTGATTAATTTATACAGAGCTTTATTACACCTTTGTCTCTCGTCCAGTTGCCGGAGCAGCTGCTGCTTCTCCTGCTCTAGTTCATCAACAGCGTTTATAGCATCTTTAACTCTCTCTTCACTCTCAGCCACAAATCTGTCATGCTCCTTCGTTATATTGGCCAACTGTGCTACCACCTGTAACGTAAGGCACATCATTCATTCATTCATTCATTCATTCATTCAAAGTTTAATAAAAACAGACAAAACGCTGTTACACAATAAAAACGAACAGAAGTCAATGAAATGGTACGAACAAATAGTCCAAGCTAATACAAATTGTCATTATATAGCATTCTTATAATAAAGTTTTTGTCATTGATGACTGATGTACGATCAGGAAGTTGAAAGTTGTGACTTCGGTCACGAAGACTGTAGTGCTGCTCGCGTTCAGGAGGAAGTAGCGAATGTAGTAGGTGCTGACTGTTGCCTGTAATCTGTGAAAAAAGTTTGTTGTCGGCATCGTCACAGATACCGGCGAAGGTCACTGAACTGTTAGCTCGGTAACCGAGTTTTACCGACCTACAGACAAATGCTTCCAAGCGATTTCTATCGTCTGCTGAGGTGAATCCCCACCAAGCTGGAGAGGCGTAACTCAATCGGTTGATGACTATCGCCTGGAACACTTGATGTAAAGCATCATTAGGTAAACCATGTTGTCGTAGTGTTCGCAGAGCAAACAGTGACTGGGAGCACACAGCCAGGAGGTTGTCGACATGCTGTGAGACTGAAAATTTTCGACTGATAGTCACTCCCAGCATTTTAATCGACTCGACTCGCCTTAGGCCTGAAATCACCGATGGCGATTCAGACTGGGATCCCTTGCTTCTTGGTCTGACAAACACCATCTCCACAGATTTGTCAAGATTTACCTCCAGGTTATTATCACGTGTCCAGTTGCTGGTATTAGTGAGCTCAGCAGGACGAGAGCTAATGTTCCCAGCTGGGATAATCACGTATGTGTCATCGTACTTCACTATAAAGTTCGCCGGTGAAGATGACTGCAAGTCAGATGCTGTAATGACGTAGGAGACTGGGCCAATAACAGATCCCTGGATGATGCTTGCTGATATTGCTTTCAACGCAGAGACCTGGCCAGCAAATCTGGCACTGTGCGAGTGGTCCTGAAAGAATGACTCTACCCAGTTGTAAATATTGTCTGGAATATTCAAGCAGGAATATCTGTCAAGCACAGCAGAATGGTGTACACTGTCGAAGGCCTTGGAAAAATCGATGGCTAAAACGACAACGTAAGGGTTGGTTTCAAGCAGGGAGGTTATAGTGTGGAGCAGGTAAATGAGTGCGGCAGTAGTAGAAGCTGTAGGCTGAAAAGCGAACTGGTCTGTGAAGATCAAGGAGGAGGGTGGAGTGCGTAAAGATGGGTAGATGTAGTCCCTAACAACAATACGCTCCAAAATTCTGGAGATAACGGAAGTGTTAGAGATTGGTCTGTAATCAGAGGGAAAATGTGGTGTTGTAACCTTTGGAATGGGTAGGATGGATGCCAACTTCCACTGTTTTGGAACCACTGACGAAGACAGTGACAGATTCATTATTTCAGATAATGGGGCTGCAAAGAATGGTAGAGAAATGGTAGAGAAAGAAGTCACGTAGTCCTCAAGACTAAGGCTTCGATCCTGAGACACTGTGAGAAGTAAAAAGAAAGTCTTGGTCTTGACAATTTCAGGACCTTCTGCTATCAATTACTATCAAACATTTCAACAGCAGTTAAACTAGTTTTCGAGTCAAATAATAATTATGTCACATTTAGTCATATATTCTTTGACGAAAAATGTAAATCGGTAAGTGACATTAATACATTGAAACGAATGATGATGCACGAAGAGCCTTGTTTACACCATTTGAGCACACACAACATATGGCTTCAGCTTTTAGGGGGCTTTGCCCTCAGACCCCCAACAGCACAAAATCCTGCTGGGAAACTGCCATTCCCCAGATTCCTCGTTTTGTCCCCCAGGAAATTCCTGGCTACATCCATGACTGTATGTAACATAAGACACAACAGCACAGATAATCAGAGTGTTGAAACTAGAATTCGTGATGCTAAAGACACAGAAAACTATATCTTAACTCAAGTGTTTCGGTAATAATTTCTTACAAACTTAAATGTCGCTCAATTCAAAAGCTACATGCACAGAATATCTGCTACGAGACATAAATCACTGCTATTAGACATGATGAAAAAATATGCTTGGCAAAGCAACAAGAATATGAAAGCACCAATATATGCCAAGCAACATTCCGAGCAAGAATTAAGAGTACATGAAGATACAAGCCAAAGATAGGAGCAGCTGCAGAAAAAATGTCATAAATCTAGCATATGGCAGAAAACCAAAAGAAAAACAATCTGCTACAATGTGCCAGCTTTTAACAATCCTTCAGTTATGTTTCTAAAAAAAAAGCTAAGACTTTCTTTTCTATATCAAATGCTGTGACAGTTGAGGATGTTTACCTCATCAACACGGGCAGCCATTCGTGCAAACTCCGACCTCTCCAGATCTCTCTCCACCAACAACTGTTCCACATGTTCCTCCTTCTCTCGCAATGATTTCTGTGTTACGGTAAATAAATAGATATTACAGCAAATAGCTTTGCGCAACAGGTTTCAATGCCTGAAGAACTAGGAAACTCTTCAGTTTATAGTTTTCACATAATATGCTTTCTACACCGCAATATTTACACTACTATACTACTATGCACACAACCATGAAAAGAATTCAAACATAAATGTTCATTTTTATCAGGATATGATTACACAAATCAAAGAAAAAGACACAACCCTGCTAAACCCATCAAACTGAAAATTTGCTACAACAATGCATTTAACAAAACAGACCTAGTACGTCAACATATCTACCTGTAATGCAGCAATATTAGCTTGATTTGTAGACACCGGCTTTGTAACCTACAAACACCAAATACACAAAAATAATATTACGGTAACTAAGACAGCACCACACCACATCAAAATTAAAAAACACATTATGAAACACACACTAAAAATAAGTATCTAAGGACTAAATTTTCAATACAATCAACAGCAAAATAAGTAAATGACAACTAGTTACTTCCAAAAAATTTTTTAAAAATCACTAGTCTGGTTTGTGTGCAAAAATATCAATATTCACACTACATGAAACTATACTACTTGCATTACAAGAATATATGCCATACTGTTTATTAGCTAACATTATCACCTAATCTAAATATAACACAATTGTAGTTTAAAAAATAAAAATTAGTTATTAAATTAAAAAGCAATCATAATTAATAGCAAACTGACCAAAATAATAAAACCCTCTTTAACAAGCAAAAGCAAAAAAATATTTTTTCAAATCATCAAAACTCTTGACACAAAAATTTGTAACAAAAAAACAGCATATATATTTTAAACACACAAAACACTAAAAATCACTAAAACTCAGTGAGCCTTTCACATTTCTGCAAAAGCCACTGCAAACACACTGCAAAAGTTTGAAAAAAAACAATTCTCAGTTAGCACAAAAGATAAATAAGTACAATAAAAAATAGCAGCAAGTGTGGAAAACAATTAATTAACAGGAATATTACACAAAATACTCAGCTTACCATATGAAGTAGTTGCAAAGCAGCTTAATTAAGTATCAAAGCATATTCTTAACAAAAGCAAACAACAGAGTTAATGGTTATGCAGTAAAAACTTTGATTACAACATCGTTATATTTGCACGAAACTGCCTTGATACTGCCATCAATGTGTAGAGAGTAAAACACAGAAATATCAGGTATATTAATGTGATGACTGGAGTGGAGTGCTGAGCAAGGAAGCAAAGTAAACCAGCACAATGTCGATGAGAAAATGATTGAATTCGAGCCATTGAACTCTGTTGTGTAAGCCAATTAGAGCTGAGCAGGAAGCAGCAGACTTGGCTAACACAGATAAAGTTCTACCTGTGACCTGCCGATTGACGTCACACCGAGTCTTACCCGGCTGCGTGATGCGCTGGAAGTTACCGAGCTCATGCTGCTCAGTGACTCGCGACTACCACTGCGCTCACGAAGCCGACTCTTAGATGACGTCATCGGTGGACCATGGTGTGCTGCTGCTGATGGTCGTGTGGCAGACGTTGTCGACACTGGTACCACCTGGTGACTGTGTGGCGCATTGGCAGCAACAGCACTGGCAGGAGCTGGCGTCACTTTGGACACGGGCGCAAATAAACCATACAGTGGTGTGCAGGTGAAATACCTGAAACACACACATATTGGCTCAGCTGATCTAACACAGCTAATACTCAATAGCAATAAAAATAATTCACCATGAGAAACGAAATGAAATTAGCTGCTTACATTTGTCAAGATTTTATTACAAGAAGTTTAACCTACAACTAAATGCAGATATGAAATTACTGTATGTGACACGCTATATCAGTAATGATACTAGCGACTAGCAATCTTCAGCAAATTTAGCTACTAGAATGTAACTTCATTGTACAATCAACTCCATTAAAACAGACCACATACCCTGTGGACCCTGTGAAAAAATTAAAATAATAAATAGTCTCACAAACTTTATGATGATAAATCTGGTGTTTCACAGTTATTTACAGTCATGGTGTTAGCCTATGTGACTGTAAATCACTGTGAAAATGAAGCACAAATAACTGCACAAAAATATTGATGCAATAAGCAACATACCTCTTGCCTTCCACTGATCCATCATTCTTGCCAACTGACTCATCAAGTTCAATGCCGGCCCACTCACCCTTTGCAAAATGTGTTGTTCCGAAAAACCGCAACGTACCAACTTTGTTCCCACCAATCAATACACGGTCTCCCACCTTCAATGCATGCAGAGTGCTAGTGGGTTTACTACCAGTGGTGGCAACAGAAGCTGCAGGCGTGGCCTCAGCCTGTGAGTGGTTAGCTGTAGGCACTGGCTGCGAGAGATTACTGCTCATAGAACTTGCAGTGCCCGTACTTCGAGACAACCGTGCCAACCCTGACGGCCGCGACGTTGCCAGTAACTTTGATGATCTACTGACACTTGCTGCAGCAGCAGGAGTAGTGTTTTCATTAGCTGCTGGGAAGGGTTCCTTGTCTTCTGACTGACCATCTTGTAAAGACTGACCACTTGATGAGCCAATCACGCTGCTCACTGTGTAAGTATCCGATGATTTGGAAATATGTGCATCAACCATTGGCATTTTGTCCAACCCACTTGATGCATCAGCGGGATGACTGGTTAACATGTTCAGTTTGGCAAAAATGCCGCGCAATGGCTGGCAGGCAAAGTATCGCACACCGTTCACACTCCCGTCATTCTTGCCAATAGCTTCATCAAGCAGAATTCCAGCCCAGACTCCTGGAGCAAACTGAGTCTCACCGATGAAAGCTATAACACCCTTCTTCACACCAGACACCCACACACGGTCTCCAAGTTTGAATTCATCTGTTGTCGCTGAGGTCACTGGATGTATTGCATCCACTGAAGCAATACCTGGTACAATAATCAACAACTGGCATTAATCATCAGCAACATATCAAACAAAAGAAAAAAATTTATACAAATAAGTGCACCAGTTATCTACATGAAGCAGAATTTATTTCAAAATCTCAGGATTTCCTCAATAAAAAATAAAAAAAAAACAAAAAATACCTGAATCTTGTAAATCACTTGCTGATGACCCAGATGGCGTAACAGTACCAGCAGGAGGTAATTTTTCACTTCCTGATTTTGCAATGCCACTTTGCATTCCAGCTGTGTCACAAATTTGATATTTGTCAATATCACACTCATAAACTACTGGGGGTAATAAAAGATATACAATGAGACAAATAGTCAATGATGAATGTGAGTAAGCAGTTCTGCATCTTGCTCGACATATTGCAGGTTATTTTAAAGAGTAAAAATTTAAGTCTTTTCAGGCAATCACTTGCAATGGTACTAACAAAAAATCAACAGCAAAAAATAAACTAAACACACATTACTTGCTGTTAATACAAAACTGCCATGGCTCAGTGATAATAGTATTGTACTATGGTGCAAGCAACATAAGTCAGACTGCTAATAACATCGACATAATTCCCAGGCAAGTACGAAAATACACCAAATGTGATTTTCAAGCAGAAAATGCCCAAAAATGTGTTTGTGGCTTGGGCTTTGTCCAGGGCCCCAATGAAAGCTTACAGCACTCCTCAGGCCCCTAGCTGGATCAATGGTGGCCCATGGATTAAACTCAAACTCCACTTAAGAAAAGTATGGCTTAAGCCTGCAAACTAGCTTCTGCTAGATAGATGTTTCAACCAAAATAAGAAGCACTCAGACCGAGAACAATAAATTACGTTCATTGTACTTGTTACTGTAATGCACAATTGCACATTACTGCCTATCTTGTAAACGGATACAATGATAGGAAATACCTGCTACTTTGGGTATTGCAGTTGGCATTCGCGTTTTTGGCGGAACAAGGCCAGACGGACGAATGGGTTTCACAATAGTGGGCCTGTGGCTCATGATCTTTCCTACACAGTTTCCACACTTCTTCTGTATCAATTCTGTTACACTGACAAAACGAGAATAGTCAGTACACAACTAAGCCGTGTTCAGATCAGAGTCTTATATAGGACGACTATTCACGACCACGCCCACATGCAGTCAACGCGCATTATCTTCTGTTTAACAGATCAAGTACGACAGCACATAACTCTCGGACATAAAGAATATTATTTTTTCATGTGTATGTTGCTCGACAATGAAAATAACAAGTAATATCAACTTTTGAAGACATTCTATCTTTTCTGACATATATATTATTTACGTCACGTAAGGTGCAAAAAATAAGTAAGTAAAAATAAAGGTGTACACAAAACATAGATATATACATTAAAAACGGAGACTTCTGTGTTGTGATGTGAATCGTCACCAGTGAAACGTGTGCGCATTACCTTCTGGTCATTTACCTAGTGCGTCAACGCCAAATAGAGATTTAATTTCTAACCAGATCTATTTGGCAGGTCCATGCGCAAAGATCATGTAGAAACAGCTTTCGTTCTCTTGGATATCATTGGTTAAGACAGCTTATAGTAGTTTGTTTGTCATTTCCGCTGTGCTAAATAAACTAGGCTTTATTCCTGCTGATCACTATACAGATTACTACTTTGCAAATGTCAAACTTGTCTAGGCTTAAGTTCTTCCTCTGTTGTTTTTACTTCACTTTATTTAGCCGGGTGAAAAATGAAAATATTCATTCAGTATTCAGTGGCGGATTCAACAGGGACAGCGCCCCTCCCACCTATTGACTGGATACATTGTAAAACGTCAAAATTCTGCACAAAATGCACTGTTTTTGAATAAAATTTTTAAAAAACTGTCTGCATAGGATCTTCAGACCCCAACTCTATCCTTCCACCATCCACTCCTATTCCAAATTTCTGGATCCGCCAATGCTCATTCATGTTGTCACCATACCTGGTTACTTAAAATCTTCTTTTCTTCTGCACTTACCACAAAATGCTGCCTGTTTTCTTCAAAATGCAAGCCTTGAAGTCGAGTCAATTTTATGTAACTTTAAATTGATTGTGGCCTCATGTTGACTGCTGTGCATGCAGGTTACACATCTTGCAGTTTACCAGAAAGCAGCCTCTTAACTCTGAGTGAGTGAGTAGGGTTTAACGTCCCACCAAACACGGTATAGGTCATTCCGGGAATGGCCTTTCCAGGTGAACACATAATAACGGAACAGTAAGTTTAATTTTTACAGAAACACAAAAAAACAAGCTAAACCTAAAATTGCAAGAACTCCATTATAAGCGTGCACATGTAATTAACATAATGGTAGTTCTAATAATCTTCCGCATTATCCTCCAGACAGACATTCCACTTCTGTCTCCATTTCAAACTCCACTTTATCCTTCAATACTATAAAACCAATTACATATTGTATATTGTCTAATATTCATTTTGAACAAAAAGAAACATTACATTCCTAAAACCTACACAGAGAACAGTACTGTCACATGGTAAATGAAGCAAACTGCATTTATGCGTTAAACGCCTCCTCTAACATTTCCTGAATCTGGACCGCGATCGAAATTGATACAAGAATACAATCGCTTGGTTATCGAGCCACCTTGACACTTTAAAAAAATTCAATCAATGTCTTCATTTTTTTTATCACAAATTATTATTATCTAATACTAATCAGACTATTCATACCAATGAAAATGCATTTTAAGGAAAGTAAATACTGGCAGCACAAAAACGGAAATAAATTATAAAATTATTATAGAAAAAAATTTACTTGATATTTGGTAAATGCTCTACAAAGTGAATAAAAATCGACTTTTAACTTTTTGAGTAATAATACAATGGACAAAAAGCAAACAGGCCCAAAAAAAACTACAAAATGCTTTTGGCATATCTGCCATCAATTCATCTTTATGAGACTATACAAGCAACATTAAATAATTACAGAGAAATTACAAGAAACAGTCTGTGTCACAGCATATGAAGTTGACATCAACGCATACAACAATGCACACTTTATCGAGGGCAAAAAGGCAAAAATCCCATCTGCTGTCACTACTTACAGAAAGTCAAGAAAACCTTGTACACAATGCATTTTTCCACTGCTATTAATTTGCTTTATAAAATGGTAAGAAATAACACAAACATTTACTTGCTATATTTCATTCCGTAAAAAGATTAAAAGTTAAGTAGCAGTTTGAAGATCTTTGTAGTTAAGACACTTTGCTAAAAAACTGTAGATAAAATGCTTTGCCAATCTGCCCTTGGTATGTATGTACACATCACATATGAGTTTGTTCCTGCAGTTGCAACATTGTCCAGGTACTAGCTAAGTGTCGGGTAATCCCTGTGACTGAAAGCCCAGTCCAAGGCCGCGACATGTGTGTGTCGTCATTCGAGCAAATGCGTATTCTTTGTCAAGCTGTGCAAATAACTCCTCCTGACGACGTCGCTGCTCTTCAGTCAGTTTACTCAAGTCCACATTGTCATCAAGCAGAGCCTTATCCTCCTCACGGATACCCATCAGCTTGCGGAACTTGGCTGCCACCTTGCCGTCATCATCTGCAGCAAACGACGTCCCGGTCCACTGCGCCACCGACTGAACTGTCTTGCTGTCTGCCGCCACCTGCACCGGTCAATGCCACACGGCTATATGCCAAAGCTCAATCAAAATCAACATCAGAATTCACAGAAAAGTAAAAAAAATATGTTGCCCAGTGCTGCCTAGAGCTAAGCAATCCTAGCCCAATGCTGAACCCTGGAGATGAAAATGGCACAGTGGCCACTCCAGTCAGAAAAACATTGAGACAAATTTTGGATTTTCTACGTTTACTATGAGTTAAAAACCTGCATGGGACAGAGAGACAGACAAAAACAAACTAACAAAAGAACAAGATTTGTGATATGGCCTAGTAGAATAGCTAGATGATAATAATAACAGTAATGTTTTGGGATTTCAAACGACAATAAAAATAGTCATAACACTCTGTTCGTACAGTTGCACCATGCTGTAGCTGAACAATATGATCTTAACAGTATGTCATCATCTGTCTGAAGATGCACGGAGCAACCATTTCAATGAGGACTGTCCCATCACCTTCCTATGTAAAATACCCGTGCTCCCAGTGTCTGACAATTTCTTTAGAGGCTGGCGTTTTTGAACCCAGTAGTGTATGTATGATTATCTTGATCAAGCACCAGAAGAAAACATCAACAACATATCTGTCACATGTCTGGCATAAAACTGTAGATACCTCCTTCTCCTTGTCTGCAGTTTCCTTCGAAACTTTTGACCACAGCATCTTGCGTTTCTTCAACTGTTCAGCATATTTGACTGGATTCACGGCCGCAATGTTGTAGTAGCTTGGTACAGCAACACCAGTCAACTGCTGGGCCTACAATATTCAACAGCAAAGTGTGTTGACCCAACACTTAAGGTAATGCAGATGACGACGACCACAAATAACAACAGAGCAATGAGTGATGCAGCATTAATTGTTATACCTCAAGGCAAAATACCTGTACGCAACTGGTCCAAATCGTGTCACGTAACGTTAACAAATACGCACTGCTGCCCACACGGGCAACACTGAAGGGAACTGTTGCCCATGCAGGCAACAGTGATCCGACAAAATTGTAGTCATCAAATGATTTGTGTTTAAATATTTTGTTTTGTAAAATGCTGCGCTCGGTCTTCGACCTCATGGCAACATTTTACAAAATGCTGGCAAAAATTTTTTATGACGACCTTGATGCCAGTCACAATTTGTATACTGAACAACTGAACACTGTATACTTGTACCTGATAGGTAGCATGCCCATGTCTATCTGCAACCGTTTACACGAAAGACTGGCCAACATCGGTAAAAGAACGACTTTTATGGGGGTACCGCTCTTTTGATGCCCTTGTGCGCAAGTTTCCTTGAACCTAGAAAATCGAGACATGGACTGCTGAAATCTATGTTCAATGCTGAAAATTTCATGTGCAGCTTTTCTATCTCTATCTTAATTAGTTTTGGCGCCATTCGCTCTTGAAATGTCTCGCAGCCCAAAATCGCGAAAAAAAATCCATAACAACCCCTATTTTAGCATTCAAGATCATTGAATTCAATGGCAATCGAGAGCCAGTTACGACTTCCTATTAGTAATTAATAGTAACCTAGGCCCTATCTCGCACCGTTATTGAGATACAGCGACTCACTTAGCGCTCTCGTTCAAGGTGACTCCCTTCGAATTTATGGAAAAGCTTCACGGTTCCTGAATCTAGAGTCTTCCAGGCAGCCGATGGTGAAGATTTGGTGATCCTAGCTTGCACCGTTTTTGACTGATCCACCCGTGTGATAGACGAACTGACGGACAGAATTGTGACGGCTAAGACGTGCTGAAAGCAGGAGCTGCTTTTGCACGTATAAAGAAAAGCTCATCATAAGAGCAGACATTATGTTGAGAATGAACGATGGAAAGTCGGTTCTGGTAGTCAGACGTTGATGTATCAATTGATGTATCGAGAATTTGATGTCAAAGTACAAAGTTCGGTCATCCGCACTGCAGCAAAGATGGATAATGACAACCTACTTCTGGATGTAAAAGTTAGGAGAACTGATTTCAGCTAATCTGTGGTTGTCAGTTGTGGTTTCTTCCTACAAATCATTAATGACCAGAATCCAAATAAAATCTGAGGCCTAATATATTGGGTAGTGGTGGTTACTATGTTTAACACTTTAAGCAATTATGTTTTATGCGGCTCAGAACAGACCACATCAGTGACATCACGTAAAAATAAAGAGAAAATACTGCTTACCTTCTGATGCATGGCAGCCATTGTCTGTGCTAGAGCTTGCTGCGGAGTTACCTAATAATTCAAATAACATCATATTATTATAGCAGCAACAGTACACTTTAAAATAATCACAGAACTAGCAAGGTTAGATAAGTTACTGAGATCATCGTGTATCTTTGGTTGCAAAACAACAAAAAAAAACTGAGAAATCGTTTGATCAGAAAACCTTACTTTGTAACTGCAACCTAGTCACTTAGCTTAAATTGACATCACAGAGCTTCAACAAAAGAATGAATGAACAGCATTCTATCTCTCTTAAACTAGAAGGCGCTCGTGAGTGCATATCTTCACCAAGTGAAGTAATGCAAACACAAGGAAAAGGGAGGCAGAAGAAAGGGTCGCTTTGCTGCAGGGGAGGGAGGTTAATGTACTTGCTTGCACTGTTGGTTCAATGACGTCATTGCTATTATTAGTAATCGTGTACGCAAACAAACGGACAAACGGAATGACCAATCTCTTAATCTTCCCCAATGTTCACAACGTTCACTTGGCGGAGATAATAAACAACAATCAGCTAAGAAAGCAATGCAATTCTCAGCATAATTCAGCAAATGGCAAAATTAACCCTTTAACATTACAAACTGCATTACTATCACCATGCTAAGAAAACCTGACATATTTTACCTCCATAAACAACAGTAGCAGAAAGCTAGTATGTAGAAAATAATAATAACTTATTAATCACTCCAGTGCATCAACATGTGGATGTTATAATATCAACATCAGTTCAAATTGTTGCAAATAAGAAATTACCTTCTGTGCCATGGTCCGTGCTACACCAGCTGCCAAGTCTTTACTACCACTAGATATCATCGATGACAGCGGATTGCCGGCATTCAGAGGCAAATGGCTTGGCTTCTCATTCGCAGTGACTGTCAACACATACACATTACACACACACCACTGTCAGCATCAGTGATATGTCAACACCGGACATGTACAAAAAGTTACTGAGATTATCAAAAGGCACAATAACTAACACGAGAGCTTATAAAATATAATATGCTCCTTAGCACTGTATAATAGCCAGCTGGCCAGTCATGTTGCACAATGACTGTACAACCTGTCACAGCGATGTGCCAGTTGTGGGCCCAAGCAATTGATCATCCTGATTAGTGATTCTCATCCGTCTAGTGATCCTAGAACTTAAAAAAAGCAAAAGTATAGTTACACTGTTATGCATGCTTTTTAGAGGTTAGCAGCCTTTCTGTCTACCAACCAACCATGTCTGGGGCACTACAGGCACTTAGAAACCATTAAAACACAAGCAATCGAGCAAACTGATGCGATAACACATGGTTTCAAGTTATATGGTCCTAAACTAATTCATATTATAAAGGCCATGCTAAACCACTCTGCAATAATGATATGATGATCAATGATATCCAAAAACACAGTTCAACAAAGTATAAACATACTCAGTTTCCTGGCTTCTAAGGCAACACGTGATGCAGGGGTGGATGATGCAGTAGCAGATGATGCAGATGCAGGTGACACAGTCAGGCCTACAGATACTGCTGTTGTGACAGGTGCAGCAGCTGCTGTCAACGGCTGCTGCTGCTGCTGGGTTGAGCTGAACAGCTGTTCTTTCAGCTGCTCTTTAAAATTCTTTGGTTTGGCCGGTGATTGGCTGGGAGAGTGTCGTCGATGGTCGCGGCTCCTGTGTCGCCGTGAGTGTCTGTCCCTACTGCCGCGACGTCGTCTGTGGTGCTCATGGTGTCGGTAGCTGCGACCGGCCGAACGTGACCGACTGCGGTGTTCCCGGGACAAACGATGACGCCGACCGCTGCCACTGCGACTGCGAGATCGACGTCCTGCATGCCGACTGTACTGCGAATGATGATGATCACGGCTCTGCACACATCAGTCTCCAACATTACTTCAGGCTGGCTGGTGCAAAAAAAGCCGGAAAACACATAATTTACATGGACAGAGAAACTGGACAGTACTGGAACCAATTAACCTCAATCACTTTAGTGAAAGGCAGTCATGTTCATTCTACTGTTCAACATGAGCACCATTCACTAGAACGAAAAAGGTTAACTGTTTTGATTCATGCCTAAAACTGTCTGACTGCTTATTCTGTGTAAAGCATGTGTATTTCACAGTATACATCAGGCACACGCAATCTAACAACTGCACGCATTAATGGGTTGATAAGTTACTAACTGGGCTTAGTGCAGTGCTGTATAGTGCAGTGTGCAGTCAGTACTCAGTATAAACACTAAACTGGGATAAATGACATTATCACAGAAATGCACTTTCAATGCTGCATCACAAAAGCATGCAACTATGAGAAAATTAACAAAGATCATTAAGGCTTCTAACAAAATACATCTATTTTACAAAGACGATATACAAGTTCGCAAGACTTTAGTTTCCAAATAACAATTGTGCATATACTCAAGCAGATAAGACAACAGGCCACAATACGTATACAGTAAAACTTCGTTATAACGTACTTCTAGGGACCAGAAAAATCATATGTTATATCCGAGGTACATTGTAACCAAAAAATACTTCATACTTTTATTAGCAATCCAAGTACGTGTATTCCAAATGCACCTATCAAACGTCAGGTCATTCATTTAGTATAAAGTGTAGTCTGTACTCTAGGCCTACTAGGTTCATCTGGGCATTTGCGCTGTTGCTGATGCCCAGCAGGTAACGCTGCAAAGTGTCCAAGGCCTACATAGCCCGTAGACAACCTAGGAGGTCGAGTCTCCCTCCTCCTTCTTATCTGATGATGCAGCGCTGTCTGGCTCAGCAGGTGCTGTCACTGCAGCAACGGCGTCGACATCAGTCAGTTGCTCACACGTTGTCCATGTTCTCTGGGTGCGGTGGCGTACTCATCAAATGTGAGGTGCAGTAACACAAACAGATGGTTACAGTCTAAGGCAACACAGTGCGAGTGATCTGGCCACGCAAGTGAATCTGATAAGAGGCAGTTTACTGGTCATAAATGGATCAGATTACAGGTACACGCCAAAACGATGTCTATTGGTATTTAATTGCTCTCCCCCACTGGGCCACTCACTCAGTTGCTGCATCCATGGAACGCCAATGCACTGGGAGACTGGGTGTCTGGGCGGGTGACTCTGTGTCTCTAATTGTGTTCATGCTCACCGATCAGCTGTTCTAGCCGGGTGGTCCATTATACAGTCAGTTGTATGCAGAGCATTTGCTGGTCTGCGGACCACAGCTAGCATCCGTAATAACCAAGGGTACGTTATAACCGAGTACGTAATATCCAGCAGACGTCCTATGCTAAAGAATAGGAAGCTGACAGGACCGTAGAAGTCAGTACGTTGTAGCCGAGTGTACGTTTTAACCGAGTCTGTTATAACGAAGTTTTACTGTATTAACAAGATCTTGCTAACAACTTATGTTTTATTAATCAGTTCATAAGATTAAGAATGTTGCAGCAAAAAGCACTGTTTTGTGGCATTCTTATGTGTAGTCGCTAACTTGCTACCAATATTTAGTTAGAACATACCAGAAAAAACACTGTTAAATTTCTACAACACTCACGCACACATACATGCATGTGACGTTTTGGTGATGGTGAACGTTGACGACCTGATGTCCTTGCATCGTGAGACAGCTTCACATCAGCTATCGACTGTTCCGAGATTTCTATCAGCTTAGCGCGGATTCTGTCCTGAGCTGCTGCCAGTCGACTTGGTGACTTTTCTTTCCCTGCACTCTCATCTCTCCGTTGTTTGCCACTAGCTGCAACACCACTGGAGTCACTGGGTGCTGACAATGGTCGATGACTGGGAGACTTTTTATCAGGAACCTGTTTTAACAAAATAACACTAGACATGTTGCACACATGATATGCAATGCATTCTATTACACCGAAACAGATTCTTAACTCACAGAAATCTATTTGTTGAAAGCTGGTACACAAAAATTTTCAGATGACACAAGAGAGTCAGCAATGAGCAAAGCCGATCTCAAAGGCAAAGTCCTTCCAATTACCCCAAATGAGGGTAAGTCGAGTGCATAATTTCTGGTAACTTGGTCAACCAGGTGATTGAAAACCCTACACTGGTATTATCCATTGACTAAAATTCTACTACACTAAAACAAATTTTTAACTAAGTACAATCTATCTACTAAATATTATATGGTACACAAAAATTTTCAGATGGCATAAAAAAGTCGATGATCAGCAAGGCCGATCTGCCAAGGCAAGACCGTTCCATTGCGCTGCGGTTGCGATTACCCCAAATGAGAAGTCGAGTGCATAATTTCTGGCTTCTGGCCAACCAAGTGATTTAAAATCCCTACACCGGTATTATTCATCCAGTAAAATTTATCAACATTAACAAGAAAACATATGAATCATGTAACAGCTTACTTAAATTAACTTGGATAAATGTACAAAACATCAGTTTATACACTTGTTAATGGCAACATTGAAGAACTCGCACATCGAAAACAGCAAAAATCACAAAAGGTGATATTGCCCGCATCACACTGACTGTGTGTCAATATGCTGCTGAATAATATCAGCTTCCGTGATTTTTGCCGTTTCTGATGTGCGAGTTTTTCAATGTCGTAGTTAGCAAGTGCATAAACTGTTTTGTACATTTATATTTGCTTTTTATTACCAAAATACTGTTTTTCTACTGATGATCAGTTACAAAGATATTGCTGATCAGTTACAAAGATATTGCTCTTCAGATATTTTTTTACAGTAGCCACGCCACTTGTAACTGTTACTTACTACCTATACTAATGGCGTGATTGAACAAAGCAGACGACACGCGTCAGGCATGACGTCACCGCTGGCCTGCATTGCTGACAATATTAAACAAAATTCCTTTTATATCCACAAAATGGCCATATAAATAAACGAACTAATATTACACGCATCACCCGCTTAATATAGGCCCGGAAAACACTTCAATAATGCTAATTTAACTAATCGTATTATTGCAGTTATTAGACAGTTGCGTAAAATGGCCAACCACAAACGTCTACAAAGTCAAGTCAAACTACAGTCTGAGCCCATTTCGTACTAAACAGAGTCCTAGCCAATATGTGGCAAAAATTCTATAAATTTCGTTGCCATGGCAACGAGAGTCAATGATGGTGGACATACTAAAATTATTTATTTGTTCCACCCTCAAAACCCCTTGTTAGATGCAAGAATCTTGGAGATATCTCGTACATTATGTCAAGTTATAGTCCATTTTGTCTGAAATTTCGTTCCCATTGCAACGAGGGTCAGTTGGAGTAAAATTCGATTGGCAGCATTTGCTGGCCCATCCCGGAACCCTCTATAAACGCAAAAAATCTCACAGATATCTCTTACACAAGCCGAGTTATAGCCAATTTTGTTCCAAATTTCGTTGCCATGGCAACCAGGGAGGGTCTGGGGTAAAATTGAATAACACCATTAGATTGGCCATCTTTGAAAACCATACCCTAGAACCAAACATTACGACTCTATCTTACACACAACCAAAGTTATGACCATTTAAAGAATTGTTTAATTTCCCCATAGGCGCCATTGTAATTTTTTTTCAAATTTTTCTAATAAATACGTTAAATATTAAATTTTAATTTTTAACCACCAAAAGGCACACCCTTGCCCAATGCCGCATTGTTTGAGCAATTGCGTGCAAAAATTCGCTGAGGCGTCTGACCTGTAGGTGCGTGGAAGAAAAAGGTATATGGCTATAAAAATTTTTTGCGTATATTTCACCTATTTGCTGAGAAGCACCCCTTGGACAGATTTACATGAAAATTTGTGCGAGGGTCATCTAGCCAACGTAATCAACCCTGTCAAATTTTATCTCAATTGGGTCGGGGGTTTTGATTCTGTGGAGTCGAATTTTTGGCTTCCCTATAGAAAAGAGAAATCCCCGTTAACACGTGGCTTGAACTACCGTTCAGCCTGTGATAGTCAATCATAATGCTCAGTATTATATTCTAATGTTACAATGCCAGAGAACTATTAACAATGTTAATGTTTAAAGTTCATAACATTTTTTCATTCAGTGCTTCAACTTCGGTCAGGTTGACCTCTGTGATTACCACAAATGAGTGTAAGTCGAGTGCATAATTTCTGGTTTCTGGTCAACCAGGTGAGTTGAAACCCCTACACTGATATTATTCATTCATGAAAATTTATCAACATTAACATGACATATAAATCATGTAAGAGCTTACTTAACTTAGCATTATGTTGACTAGCCAGTAGACAAGTTAAGTATTATATCCCAGTCAACGTAACAATGCTAGAAAATTATTAACGATGTCAATATCTAAAGTCCATTACATTTTTCTATTCAGTGCTTCAAGCACTGAATGAAAAAATGTAATGAACTTTAAACATTAACACTGTTAATAAGTCTAATATCAAATGTTAACAACAGTAATGTATGGATGATGGAAATAAAATATGGCCCACATTTTTAAAAACTTGCTGAGAGAAACTCAAACATTTTGCCTTGGAAATCTGTGAAGTAAATCTGCAGAAATAAGTTAATTAAACAAACTAAAGGCAGCTGAGTAATAGCCGGTAAGATAACACTGAAACATAAACTGGCATAACATAAAACATATTGTCGAGAGCTCATCAGCACACTGAGACAGAAGTCTCCTGATGAGCATACTCAACCTACCGGTGTACCACATCTCTACTGGTCAAACGCAACGACATGAACAGTGCTCAGGTCGAATCTTCCATTCAGGTCGCGATGCAAAGAACAGCTAACAATGCCAAAACGCAGACCAATACACAGTTAAAATCTCTACAATGAAGTAGCACTAACAAGGTTCAGAACCTAATATACGCCAGTTATGCCTATAGCAGCTCTGCATTGCTACAAATGTATTACCATCTGAAATGAGCACACCGTGTTCCAAAATTAGTAACCCCCTACTGATGAGTTAGCGTAAAATCATTGATACTTGAAAGATTTTTTACGAAATTTAAAACAATCATGGAGGCAATCATTCTGAACTAATATCTAAAGTTTGAGGTCAAAGTGGACACCTTTGGCCTCAATGCAAGCTCTTTGTCTATGGCGGATATGCTGCTGTTTGATCCCTTTGTTAATAACAACGTATTGAACGTAACCCTCATGTAAACAAAATCTTACATAATAATGATTTTACACAGATCACACATGGTAAGATGTGGATGTCATAATAGGTATGACAATAAGAAATGTTAAGCTAGTGCAGTGTGCGATATTTCGTTGAAATTCATAAACTGCAAACTGAACTAGGTGCATCTGAAGCAAAGGGTTTGCTAATTTTGAAACACGGGGTACGTGTTGCAATCCAAATCGCTACAAGCAACAGCAAGACTCATGACTCATGAGTGAGAATTACACCTCGTACCTTTGACTTGTCTGTTTGTTCCTGGTCATTGGCATCACTCTCTGAACTCGAGTCACTCTCAGATGATGATTTCTGTTGAGTAGCCTTTCCAAGTGCTATGTATCACAAAACAAAATTAAAACTAACTAGCAGATAGCTTAATTAAAAATAAACTCAAAACACCTAGAAAAATGTCTGTACATCAAATTCTATATATGCATGTATGGTATAAATGTGCTCAGTTCTAAATCATTTTGAACTATGGCAGTATTGCAAAATAGATCAAATAAGCAAATAAATGACTTAATGCCTAAATCATGCAATAACTGCATATGCATCAAACTATGGACTTCAAACCTAATAAAACTAAAACACAGTATGTCGCAGCTGACAGCAAACCTAGATATCCAAATGAATTGAAATTCAAACAAACGACATAAAATAACAACATCTTGGCGCTCACATGACTTACTACAGCGGTACAGCCATATACTTTACTGACATTTAACCAATACATGCTACGCACTAGTTCAATTTGTGACACACCCCATAAAATTGCACTAAACAAGCCACTACTGGTAATGACAAGAAATCACACTTACCGATAGGAACTTTTGTCTGCTCTGCAGGTTTCTCATCATCACTGGAAGAGTTGCTATCAGACGAAGATGACTTTGTTACCAATTTATTCTTCACCGATGGTGGAAAGGAATCGGAAGATGAGGACTGCTGGTCTACTTTGTAATCACTGAGAGACTTCATAGCCGCAGCAGGTGAAGTCGCATGAGATTCATCTTCTGAGTCTGAGCTGCTATTTCCATCCGAATCAGAGCCAACTTCTCGAAAAACCCGTTTCTGCCTGACTTCATATGGCTGGTGTACTACACTACCATGCACTGATGGTGTCTCTAACACGAAACCCGAGGTCCCAGTACCACTGATAATGTCCAGCTCTGCTGCTGCTTCATCCACCCCTGTCTGCTCATCATCATGTCCAGATTGTATAAGCTTCTCAAACGACTCCCACTCAGCTACCAACTTACCCTGTTTACACTCTGACTCATCAGATGTTTCACGCTGCTAGAAACAAAATAAAAATGCACAGCATGTTAAACACTACTCATCTGCAATTTGCATGTGTGAGTAAATCATTAGTGTACAAAAGTACAAATAAAAACAAAAACAACAGCAACCATACAAACATATTTTTTTCTTTACAAATTTTGCACTTTTATATCAAACAATCATTTCAAGCTATGATTCAATAGGCTTAAGCATACGTAAGAATTTGGACCATTACATAGGCAATAGCAGATGGTTTAAAGATATGTCACAGTGTATTATTAATACATCTACTGGTAGATCAAAACAAACTTCAAAAACTGTCGACAGAATGCAAAAGTCATTACATTTATTAAAACCGCAACACAAGTTCCGAGCAACACGAGACTGCATACAACACGCAGAGAGCATTCTATCCTACAATCCAGTACTTACGTAAAGTTCCTGTTGTGGATTTCAAACCATATTCGACATCACCGTTTCTTGTGCAGCCACAAGTCGCCAGACTTGTGTGTTTTTAACAATTTGAAAGCAAAAATTGTTTAGCACCAGTGATAAACAGTGGTCAGTAATAATGTATACATTACTATAGTTTACATAATAATTAGACTGTTCACACTTCATGCTGCAACTGTTGTACTAACATATGAGCCCCACAATGACTTATGCAAGTGGACTGATGGGATAATATAGTAGTTATATCATACAAATATAAAAGAAACTGAGCAACAACTAATGGTAATTAACTGACAGTGTAAAAAGTTGTCAACAGCACAGCTCTAATTAGTGATGAGCAGCAAGTGAGAAGATGAAGGCAAGCAATCCCACATTTACAGTCATGCATTGTCAATCTACTGATAGTATGAGCAATGCTAAACTATGCAAGCTAGGCTGGCAAGATGAGCGACGGCTATATAGCTGTAGGCAAAAGGCTGAACAAATTACGGCCAACATTTTTTATTCAACGTTTTTTATTCTTGCCACGTTTGTTATTACTTATTTATTTATTAATTACAGCATTACTTATTGTAACATCCGCAGATCTGCACATCCGAAATCCACTTTTTACCCATAGCCTTGTGAACCACCATGGCCCATCTTGTCAACCTCGCCCGCATAGTCTAGCATGACCCATACAATACAATACAATACAATACAATGAAAAATTTGCACTCAAAAACTGACAAACACACTGTCAGTTTAATCTAGCACATAAACTAAAAA
>Ga0209367_1003150_pt1 | contig 22265 bp, 13 predicted proteins | sample WorMetLIZISLAND2_FD_187412 | JGI IMG/M metagenome (GOLD analysis project Ga0209367, IMG submission 187412) | Marine gutless worms symbiont microbial communities from Max Planck institute for Marine Microbiology, Germany - Olavius geniculatus... ... | reverse complement strand
CCCACAGGGGGAGGGGTCTAGGGAAAGGGCAAACTAGGGAGGGGCAGTGCCCGTTCCCCAGAAATTTTTTGGGAGATTTTGGGGTCAAAATGGCGTATTTTCGTGCACTCTTGGTGCTAAATTTCGTTTTGACCAAAACACTATAGAAATACATCAGGAATACAAGGATCAACTGCCATGGAGATTGACTGGCATGCGATAAAGAGTGTTACTCAGGGGTGTCTATCCCTCTAAGTCCTTGGAGCAAGTTCCCCCTAACTCAAGGTGAGGCGCTGCAGGGGTCAACGGGGCGGAGAACAGAGAGAGGGTGACCCCCTCCCTAGTTGACTAGAGATCTGGGGAGCGCCGTGAGCTCCCCCAGCGCTGTCCGGGGCAGAGCCCCGGCGAAAAACAAATTTGGTGCATTCTAAGCATCACAGAACTAGTGTTTGCAATCCCGGGATCTGGGATTGAGAAATTTGTAATCCCGCGATCCTGTTTTGGGATTAGGTTTATACAGAATCGTTGCTGCTTTGGTATCCATAGTAGACTTATTACATGCATGAGGATGTAGTAGGCCGACCGTATGAAAGGTATTGCAATTGTATAAGACTATGACTGTAAAAACACAAATTATAGTGCATAGAAGGAGTAGAACTCTATTAACGCGCATCAAATATTCTATTCATTAAAGGGCTTTGTGTCATTTGACACTCAAAAAAGTACATTTTTGACGAATTTTTGTAATCCCTTAATCAAGTGATTGAGACGCGACCAATCCCAGAATTCGGGATTGGCAAAAACGGCCGGGATTCTGGGATTGCAAACGCTACACAGAACACGTCTGCTTGCAAGATATCGTAAATATAACAGAAATGCAGAACAATAATAATATTTAACTTCCCCCTTAATTTCCCCAAAACCAAGCTCAAAACAAAAAGCAAAATGTTGGACAAATTTATCACAGATGTCTTTCAACATTCAAATACAGTACAATTCCCTAATGACTTCAGGGCATCTGCCTCTCACCTCTCATGTAAGCAATGATTAACTGGTTTGTTGTTCATGGAAGCCAACCGACAACATCATCAGCAAACGTCAGCTTTAACAGTCAACGGATTTACCATCTGATGTTTGAACAGTTTGCACAAGCACTGACATCACCGGACCTGTAGCAGTTTCGTTTTAGCGGACACTATGAACTTGCAGTCGACCGCCAAGCGCACTAGAGATTTCTTCGAAATGATAGTGCGCTATACAAATTGACGTTTTACTTACTTACTTACTTACTTGTTGCAACACACACAATGGCATCAAGATCAGCTGTGAACTTGGCCAATGTTGAACACCTTCCATTCCAGACATCTTCATCTCATTTCATCAGCACCATCTGTCAGATGCAAGTATCTAACAGTGAAGTTCTGGATGTAGGCTATTTGTACTGGGATGAGTAATATTCCTCTTCCAGTTCAAAGAGATCTGCCATCATATCGTCTCTAAGTGCAAGCAGCTGATTATCAAAACTGTTCTGCGTGAGCCTGTATCGACTGTTCTGTGCCTTGATTGCTTCGTTCACTTGTAGAAAGTCATTCAAAATCAAAAACTGCTTGATGTCAGAAACAAGCTTCATTAAGGACTCAGCCGCACGCACCTGTAAAACATGCATCCATTAATATACAGTACGGTACAACTACAGGGTTGCCCAAAAAACGTGGCACTTTACTTTGGTCCATGTCTTTACCTTGTGTCTTTCACAAATTAATCAGGATTGGCGAAACAATGCAGAACAATAATAATATTTAACTTAAACAAGGACAAACATTTTGGTAGAATTGAAAAAAAACACTTCAAATGAACATTATATGGGTCTAACACAGTCCAGAGTCATACAGATCATTCATTGCAACGTTGGTCTGAAGTGTTTTTTTCATTTACCTAAATTTTTGTTATTATCGTTAATTTTTCCTTGCATTTATATTTCACAAGGTAGTGTAGAAATGCATCTACAGTGTGGTGAGATATATAATAATCACATTATTGCAAATTATCTGCAAAGTGTGTCAGTGAAATAATTTTGAAAATTGGTCAATAATCGGCGAAGATGTTGACAAAAGTAAAGTGCCACGTTTTTTATGGCCCACGGTGTATATTACAAACTCTTTAACGAAATGCATAAGTCTTATTTCAAAATTGCAGTTTCTCCGTTTGATACACAATTTCTTTTTTGTTCACTGCTCATATAGATGACTCAAAGTTGGGATGATTCCTCAAGGAAGGCAGGTCTCCACCCTCCAATAGTGAACTTTAACACTACGTCTAGAGAGCCAACAGTCGGCCCTCTAGGAGACAAGCTAAAGAGCCAATAGTTGAATTTCTAACATAAAGGCCAGGAGCCGACTGTCGGCTCTCTAGCCTGCATCCTAGAGGGCCAACAGTCGGCTTTATGGGGTGCAATGCTATATGTCTGCAGTGAAAATTCACAGAAAATACGTGGGCGATTTTTGCTATCTGCTTTGAATCTTTTGAGCTTTCTGTCGCTATTGCTATAAATTTTAAAATTTCATAGGCCTACTTACATGGATCTGCTATAATACCAATAGTCTAATCAAGTGCTTTCTTCTTAACCTCATATACATTTCCTGTACCGATTTTATTGATAATATGTAGCATGTCTGAAGAATGGTTGATATTCTAATATTATTTTGTGGCATATGTTGGTAACATTTCTATTATTACTTAGCTATGGCTTGCTATGGTTGCAATAAATTGCAATGTCTTCTGAGTCGTCTTACCACGAGCATTATTACAGTTTGAAAAAAAGGATTAATGAAAAACCAACAATGACATAATATTATATCACTTACATAATCATAATCACGGAGCACCATAGTCTAAAGCACCAACTACATTAAGTCACCATATAAGTTGTCATCATATAGCAGACAAAATCTTTATACTTTATACTTTATAACTCCAAAAATACGACAAAGCAAGACTAAACCTTAGTCATTTAGTCACTAAATAGTGCGAAATATTCAAATAACTACTAAACAACACTACTGAAAATAATCTCTCAATAATGCTTTACAACACCAAAAATACGGCAAAGCACGACGAAAGAAGTCACTTAGTCACCAAAGAATACAAAATATTTAAATAACTACTCAACAACATTACTGCAGTAACTAAATCTCACAATGACTTCTGTTTGCATGCAGCGCAGAACCAATATTTCCTTTTTGGTGTATAGTCTGCTTTTAGACCACAACACTTTCTGTGATATCACCCCAAACACGAATCACAACTGATGCTGTTCTCACGAGCGTTGCACTTACATGCAGGACATGGCCAAACATTTTGCCTACGTTTCACTTTGACAATGTGTTTAACACAAAGCCATGCTTCACTGGTGAAATATTTCTGCAAGCTGTCAATGCAGACAACATCGTCAACACATGGTGGTTGGTGGCGTGGCGTAGTTGGTAACGCGTTTTGGCTGAAACGAAGTTACTCTAAGCCGGGCCCGATTAGTACTGCGATGGGTGACTGACTGCCTGCGGGCAGGTAAACTATCTCGGTGCAAAGCCTGCCAGCTAGGTCGACTCAGCCTTCTACCCTCCGTGGGACAGTAAAATGAGTAGTAACTCATTTACATGAGTTACGGAAGGTGGGGTACAACTGACTGGGGTTGCCTAGCCGGCCGCTGCGCCAGCCTGCGTCTGCAGGCTGCACAGCGTCTGCAGGCTGCACACGGTGGCCGTGCGGCAGGTGGCTGTGGTTAGTGACAAAAGCGCATTAGAGGCGTGCGCATGCTCGCGACGATGCGCTATACAAATTGATGACTTTTACCTTTTTACATGCTGAACTGACTCTGTTAGGCTGTGCTTCTACCTCACACTCTTCAAAGACCCAGCTAAAGCTTTGGCTTTCACTTCGTCAGCAACAAACCAACTAAGCATAATACCATCCTTTTCAGCAGCATTCAGTTTGTTCAAAGGTACTAGCTTACTTTTTTGACTGCTTTTGTCTTTTGCCTTACGCAAGCCTATTACAGTAAGGTCTGCACCTTTTGGCCGCCCTCGACATCGCTTAGCTGGTGGCATGATAATCGACCCAAAGTCAATGGCACATTTTCCTGCATTACTTTCATTTGCACTGCTGCTTGGCTGCATCAACTCCTGGCTGTAGGTTTCTCCTTCTGCAGCTAATAAGTTGGCCAGAATGTTTAGCTGCATATTACCTTGATCCAGTACACCAGTTCCTGCTTTGACTGCTAACACGGCTCTGCTGTCTCCATTCTCACCAGTCTGCTCTGATACATCGGTTCGTACGTTCTCTCCTTTCTTCGTAAACTTTTTCCCACCGAAGCTGCAGCATGCCCATATACTGTAGTATTTGAGGTTAGTATTGGCTCCAGTGACACGATTTGGTGCTAATTTTCTTCTGCCTTCTAATGTTTTTGCATCTCGGTAGGTCAAATTCACAAAGTTCTTGTGCTCATATTCTTTGATAAAGCTTTGAAGTTCTTTGAAAGATGCGAATGTTTGACCAATGTTTAACTCCATTATCACGTTCAAAATCAAAATACGAACACCGGAAGTTATTCCGAACCACAGAATACTTATTCCTGTCGATCCTCTAACTAGAGGGCCGACTGTCGGCTCTCTAGACACTTCAAAACTTTAATTAATTATTGCGACAGATCGCAATCTGTCAGGCAATGAACAGTTTCAAAACACTCAAAGAAATATCAGAATTCAATAAAGGATAAGTATGAAACATATTTAGCATGAAGTTATGGTTTTAAACACACCTACCACATTTGCAGCTCGCACCTCCACTTCGTACAGTTCCTGCTCTATCTGCGACAATCGGCCACCCTGAGCATCTTCACTACCCTACATTCACACAGAAACATATCATCAGCTGTGATCACATGTACGTGTTCCCACTCGCAAATAATAACCAGAGTAATCAATAAAACAACTAATACACTCTCTACAAGGGTCCATCGGTATAGTTTCCAGGGTGATGTGGACCTGTGGGCAAATCTCCATAGCTCTAAAGAATGTGGAGTAGATATGCTGTAAAAATAATCTAATTCTACTACACCTAGCACTAACCACAAGCCTAGCACTAGAAAATTGGAACTGTGTGATTACGATGAATATTAAACCATGAAGGTACAGGCCAAAAACTTTCAAAGTATACAATATGGCTAAATCTATTGCGGCGACAAATGTCGCCACACTATGTGGCAAAATACACTAATGCAGCGATAAACAACTTATCTATAAGTTGTCTTATGTTTTTCCACAGTCCACTCATAATTTAGTTAGGCCCATTCCGAAAACCATCTGGACCGTTATGAAATACGTAAAACTTAGCGATTTCTTTAAATTTTGAACATTTTGTAAAATGCAATTTCTCGAAATATGCTTTCGACCATTAACTAAGTGTGAATTAAAAATGCTCAGTTAGCGCTGACGAGTGACGACCAACCTGTCCTATAGGTGCGGTAGGCTGAGATGAACCTTTGTTTTAAGCCTATGTAGGTTGAAAATTGCTTAAGGTAGACAACTAGTAGCTCTGTAGTGCTCGCAGAGTTTGTTCCGGACAATGGTAGCAGCAACATGCAGGGAATGAGACAGGAATGCTCTATAGCTGCTGAGGTGTAGCTGATAAAGCATGCTGATATAGTAGATCAGCTGGGGTGAATGCAAAGTTGTCGTAGGCTGAAGATGTCGACGTCGACAGACGGGGCCGTGTATATTGGCTTCACACGAAGCGTGACAGAAAACTGCAGGATCAACGAAAAGGGCAGAGAGGGAAGAGAGGGCATCTGCTGAAACTTAGATCCGTCACTGATTGCGCGACGATTACTGCCGCTTTAGCATACAATTCTGCCAATTAGCGCGCAATATTTACTGCGGTAAAAGTGTGCAGTTTGGATAGCGACATTTACCGCCGCATTAGTGTGTTACACAAGCTTCGTGCGGCGACATTTGTCGCCGCAATAGCAACGTGCATACAATATACCTTGCCCAATTTGATGATTTCAACATAGTTTTCTACCATAGACTTGATATCATCCTTCAGGCGTTTCTGATATGATTTTAATAGCGCTTCTTTCGTCTGAGATAGCCCTTTTTGACTACCGACAACAACTTGAGCCATTTTAACATAGAGTATCTATTCTATTTTGATGAAAAGGATGGGCTAATATCGGAATTTCAAATTTCGATGCAGTATCGATACGAATCGAACATCGGTTTGTATGTTGAAGCTGATGCCGCCGATAAACAACAAAAACATTAATGGTATCTTATTTTTAATGGCTTAACGACAACTTGAAAGTAATATACATTTTAAAACTTACTACTTTATTCTAGTATTACAAATGGTTTAGCTATAATGCCTTTGGCCGCTGATAATTAAATAATTACTTGTGTCGCATCAGAGGTCACGCGGTTTACGAACGAATCCAGGCGCCGGTGCTAGACAGCATGCGTTGACTGGAAAGTGAACTGCAGTGAACTGAAGACAAATAATTCTTGTGTAAGCATAATTTGACAGCTAGTTTTATTCACAATAAATCTGAATAAACTCAAAAATATGGTAATAGAATCTATGACATGTTTGATAAGTCTTCACTTTTGAGTAGAAGTTGTCTGGCGCCTGGATTCGCCGAATCGCGAACAGCTCGAACTGATTCTCGGTAGAGCACCAGCTTGATTCAGATGCTGCTAAACGTCTGCGCATGCGCGGCGAATGATGGATTCTGGGATGCGGTACATGTTGATGAGGTGATTATAAAATAACGTCAATGTTGCTGGTGGTGATAATCAAGATTGCAATTGGAATGTTGTTGGCGCTGCCGAACATTGCACAGTAATGTTTATTATGCTCTACCTTTAGCAGTGATTCGCATGCGTAGTTTTCCCTGTCTGATTTTGGGAGTGGCTGCTGATGTTGGGGTCAGCCGGTCCTCGTTTTTATAGATCATCTGTTTACATGGATCCTCGGTGCATTCGGAAGAATCCAACCTACCAGCGCTAATGTTAAGCGTATTCCTGACCTTGTCGGTTGAAATGAGCTTTGTATGTGTTGTGAACATAAGGAGAACATCGATGTTCATTTTGATGCTGTGTTCCGGATTAGTTAATTATTTTGGATATAAATGAACTAAAATGTAAAAAAAATGATATACTAAATAGATTAAGGTCCGGTTTTTCCATCGCCAATCAAATCAAATTTGATCTCCGATTTACTGATCTTCGATTAACTTGATGTTCAGGATTGATTGTCGATCAACTGTGTTTTGTTTTTCCATGCATTTTTGATCTCTAATTACGTGATCGGCGATTAGCTGATCTGTCGTCAACTGAGCCTACTTTATGCCAATCTGATTGGCTGACAGTGACCTCAGTTTGCGTTGTTGCGCTAAATTACCCAGCATGTGCTGCGAGTGGATGCCATAGCCAGTAAACATCATCATAGCAACGATATCAACGATATCGTCTGCTGTCAAAAATACGTTCTATCGCAAATCAATACGGGAGTGTCTATTCGTTTTATTTCTTCACAAAACACAATGCACAGTATAAATTGATCAGTAATGCTTGATCGCCATACCTGGAACTTCATTTTAATGCATGAATTGCCGTTCTGACCGGCGACGTGAAGCAATGTTTCTGGTGCAAATAAGCAACGAACTGCAGATTGCCACGTTTAATCATCGGTTATCTGACTTGATCCGCCAATATTTGGCCATCAACTTGATGGGAGATTTGATGGACGATTAGTCATTTATTAGTGATGGAAAAACAGTTATTGAGATGATCTCAGATCAAGTACCGAAGTTGATCGGGGATCAATTTGATTGGCCATCAAATGTGCTTGGAAAAACCGGACCTAAGCCTTGCAGGACTGACAGAGTAGACTTGTTCTTTTGAAGTGCTGCCATTCTTAAAGCAGGTTATGGATAGAGTTAGTGTTTGTTTTGGGCAATGATTATACGGACAAACGGCCGCGTATGCGGTCAGCATTATACAGCCACACACTGCATCAGTATTATTCGGACGAATGATATTAAAAACACACATTTACATCCAAAATTCTGCAGTGTAAGGTCCGGTTTTTCCATTGCCAATCAAATCAAATTTGATCTCCGATTTACTGATCTCCGATCAACTTGATGATCAGAATTGATCACCGATCAACTGTGTTTCGTTTTTCCATGGATTTTCGATCTCCAATTACGTGATCGGCGATTAGCTGATCCGCCGTCAACTGAGCGTACGTTATGCCAATCTGATTGGCTGACAGCTGACCTCAATTTGCGGTGTTGCGCTAAATTACCCAGCATGCGCTGCGAGTGGACGCCGTAGCCAGTAAACGTCGTCATAGCAACGATATCAAAGATATCATCTGCTGTCAAAAATACGTTCTATTGCAAGTCAATACGGGAGCGTCTATCCATTTTATTTCTTTACAAAACACCATGCACAGTATAAGTTGATCAGTGCAGTGACTGATCGCCATGCCTGGATCTTCATTTTAATGCATGAATTGCCGTTCTGACCGGCGACGTGAAGCGATGTTTCTGGTGCGAATAAGCAACGAACTGCAGATCATCACGTTTAATCGTCAATTATCTGACTTGATCCACCAATATTCGGCTATCAACTTGATGGGAGATTTGATGGACGATTAGTCGCTAATTGGCGATGGAAAAACGGTCATTGTGATGATCTCCAATCAAGTCTCGAAGTTGATCGGAGATCAGTTTGATTGGCCATCAAATGTGCATGGAAAAACCGGACCTAAGCGTACGATAATTCTACATTTGCATCATAATGCATGTTGCGATTTTTTGACATGCTACAGCGACGCACTAGCCGACTTGTTTGACCAACTGCTACTGTCGACTCAGAGAATTTTGTAGTCTGCGGGGATTTATTGTTCCCGGCACTGACGACAGTAACCGTCAACCTCCAGGTGGACAGTTTGCTATCTCGATATAATCTCAAGTCAGTGATTATCCTCGGAAGCCAGAGCAGCCAAGCAGCTTCGATGGCACATAAAATGCCGTTATATACTGCTGTACCAGGAAGAAGTCCGACAAAGAAGCCTAGGATGCTGCCGCTGTAGCTGCACACTCCAGCATAATGAGCATACCAACCCTAACCCTAAACCCTAACCTTAACCTTTATCTTTGTAAGCAAAAACCGTAATTTTAATATTAAGCACAAAATTGTAGTATATTACATGTGAAATTGTCGTCCCCCGGTGAATGTAAATGTTGCGTAATGATTCGTCTGTCCATGTTGTACACTAATTTATGGTGTGCATTTTTGTCACATAAATCTGAAAAATGCTAACCTGATCCCTAACCCTAACCCTAACCCTAAACTCAAACCCTAAGCTTAATGTTAACTGTAACTGGAGGCAAAAACCGTAATTTTAATACTGAGCACAAAATCATACTAAATTACACGTGAAATTCTCGTCCCCTGGTGAATGTGAATGTAATGCGCAATGGCACGTCTGTCGACGTGCATTTTAGTCCAAACTTTGCTATGGCGACCCCTCGCTATGGTGGCCCTTCGCTATAGCGGCCCATTACTAATATAATACAATCTTGTGCTTAATATTAAAATTACAGTTTTTGCTTACAAAGATAAAGGTTAGGGTTTAGGGTTAGGGTTAGAGTTAGTGTTAGGGTTAGCATTTTTGAAAGATTGATGTGACAGTAATGCACACCATAAATTAGTGTACAATAAAGGTAGTGAGTTCGACAGCGGTGCATGTGCCTATAAAAGTTGCCAACGGCTACCCGTGATGGTCTACTTAGACCTGAGGAGCTAATTGCTCGACTGGCGATTCGTGAAGCTACGGCAAAGGTCGTCAGTCGCCGTAGCAAAAGGCACGAGTCCCACAAGGACGGTGCCTTTTGCTATAGCGGACCCAAACCGTCATTATCGCTCAGTTAGCCATACTAGCTGTCTTTCCATGACGGACAATTTCCAGATTGCTATAAGACCTTAGTTTTTTAGCAATCTGGAAATCGTCCTATGTTGCAGGGTCCTATGATTATGAGTATTAGACAGCTGTTTTCGCGCTCATGTAAAATGTCAATATGCCTATTAAACGTTCGTGTAATGGTGAAGATAGTCTGTATAACAGTCAAAAAGTTTGATGCCGTTCGGCCAAATAATACTCGAAACCTATGGGGTCGTTCATCGATATAACGCAGGGCCTTGTTTTATGTTTGTACTGTGAGTCTAGAAGTAGCATTAGTATGCTGTTGTTGGAATGGGCTGAGATTTTATGCTGTTATTGTTTTGTAGATGATGCGGCAGTGATGTAAGCCGAGCCGAGGAACTTGGCAGTGCCATTGGCAACTGTGTATAATTCTAGTCCATTGCTGAGAGAGCTGTCACAATGGTCTTCTTCAACGGAACAATGAAGCTAACGATTGTCGAGGCAGACGACCTGCGCCAAACAGACTTTGCCACACGGCACCAGGTCGGCCTTATCGCGCGGTCCACGTCGACCGTCGTAGATCCATACGTGTCCATTGACATCGATGATGTCACGTTTGCCCGAACGACGACGCGTGCCAAAACTGCAAAGCCATCGTGGAACGAAGACTTCACAACGGAGATTCACAGCGGCCAGAGTATCGGTCTGACTGTGTTCCATGATGCAGCCATTCCACCGGACGAGTTTGTTGCCAACTGCAACATTTCCTTCGAAGATCTCGTTGATAAACCAACATCTGACATTTGGGTAGTTATGCTATTTTTTTTATATTGATGTGTTATCAGTTTTGGTTGTTGTAACAGTTTTAACAGTTTGCTTATTTGGCAAGATTTTATTCGGTTGTTTTGAATTGACAGTAATTTTTCAGCTGTTTTGGTTTCCATCTTCTAGGTTTAAAGACACCTCTGTACGTAGGCCTCAAGTTTGGGTACTCCGTCAAAATGCATTATTTTATTGCACGTTGTAAACTGAACCTTGACATGGAGGCACCGATGTGGTTGCACGTCACATGCGCTTTGCTCATACTGCTAGGTAATTGCTTAGGCTACTGTACATCACTTTTTTATTTTGTTTTAGTTTGCAAAAGATAACAGTATAACCACTAGTTGAATTCTGCAGTTTTCACAGTTTTTCTTGACCATAAAATTAAAATGAAATGATTAACTTTGATTAGTTTTTGGAAATAAATGCATTGAAAACCTTTTAATTCTTAAAAGTTCTTACTTATATACTAGTATTTTTGTACTTATTATTTTAGTGTAATCATTGTAATATATGTATCTGTTGCATTGTTTAGGTTGATCTTGAACCCAATGGTAAACTGCATGTGATAATCGAATTGAGCGGCTCTGCATCAGAAGGTATTTTATTTGAAAACTGCAATAATTTTTGTCAGTTGTTATTGATACAGAGATTATAAATGCATGATATGTACCAGCCAATGTAAACACAAATGTAAAGTGAGTATGTGTGTGGGACTGTGGGTTTAGTGTTAGAAGTTTTGCATTAATTTAGGGGCCACATAATATTCAGTGCATCATCTTAATAACACGTTAGACTACAGTCGTTTTTGCTACAAATGACTGTTCAATTAGTTTACTTATGCAACATTTTAATTATAATTAGTAATTAGTGCAATGTACTAATTATAGATAGCTGTCGAAGCGTTAATTTTTTTAACGCATTAATTAACACGTTATTAACGCACCCAGGCCCATTGAGAGGTAAAGTAGGGGGTAAGTGAACCTGAGTCTCATGACATTTGTGGGCCTCACTTGTAGAATATAGAAAGCTAAAAACACATTTTAAACATATAATCAACAATAACTAACATCATAGCTAACATAGAAATCTATTAGCCTGTCATCAGAATAATTATTTATTTACAGCACAGATGGAACGTTTAATGGAATATTGGAACTTTTGCCTCACAGAATTGAGTAAATTAACATAAATTTACGTATTTGTGTTTTTTTTTACAGCACATTAATTTTTTTAGCATGCATTAATTTATAAACGCATTGACACATTAATTAATGCATTAGTTTGACAGCTCTAACTAATTATAATTAATACATTGCATTAGTATGACTACTCATGTTGCTGCATTTTCTGGATATTGTGTATGCTATTTTTGTTATTTCTGCAAGTAAATTGTTATAAATTATTCATTGCTTGTAACTTGGGCAGAGCTGCCTAAGGAGCGAATGTTCAAGGAGAAGGAGGGTCCTATGCACAAGCGTCGTGGTGCTCTGAAACGTCGCGTCCACCAAGTTAACGGACACAAGTTCATGGCCACATATTTTAAACAGCCAACGTTCTGCTCCATCTGTCGGGAGTTTATTTGGTGCGTTTCTGCATTCATTTTTTTACGTGGAAAAACAGGACACCAAACTATTTTCTGCATATTTTCGAGATGGTGTGTGATTGTCATTTTTCCAGGCTGTTTATTGATTTTTCTTGATGAAGACTTCCGATGGAGGTCGAAACATCGAGGTACTATTAAAGTTTTTGGTAGTAATTGATAAATTTTAACCATACAATACATTCGACCAAATGACAATAGTTGCCACAGTAATTTGTATATGTTTTTTCACTACAAAAGTTTTATATGTGGTTTATAACTATGGTCTGAACTTGCTTTGGGTTTCTTTTTCAGCGTAGTGAGGTTTGTTTTTCTCACTTGGCTTGTGGCAAATATATTTTTAATATGTGTTTGTGTTACTTTTTGTGTGTGATAAAAAAGAGTTTGAATCCTGAGTATCTAAAGATGGTTGTCTGGTGATTGTTTTGGTGTGCAGATTTTGTGCTAAGTGTTTGCTTGTGGTGTTGTGTAGGGGTATCATGTCTCCGCAAGGTTACCAGTGCCAAGGTAAAGTTCGTTGTACGATTCTGTGTTCAGCATTCAGTCCTTGCAGATACTTCTTTTGCTTTCAGAATCTTCAAGGTTTTTTCTCAGCTGGACTACTGGAAAAATTACGAGCATAATTTAGTGAAATTTTGTGGAGGGATTAGGCAGTTGGCGTGGCCTGTGGAGAAATTGTTTAGATTTAGTGGCAAACCTGTTTTTTCATGTATTTTTGATAAACGTTGTTGATTCTTTGCCACCGAGAGATTAAGTCTTAATCTTTAAGTTTGTTTTTGTATTTGCCAGGTGGAGGCACTATTTTCTTAGCGGAGTTTGAGAGCATTAGTTTTCTTTTAGGTCTGTACATGTCGAGTGAATGGCTGGTTGTTTGTCTGTGCCTGTTTGACAGTCTGTACGTGCGTTGTCCACAAACGCTGTCATCAGAATGCCGTTACAAAGTGTCCTGGCGTCAAAGAAGGCACCAGTGATGAGGTGAAGTTTTGCTTTTCTTCTCTGTCACACATCTATTAACATCATCAAAGAAGTTATAATGTTTTTGGGTCTGTCCATTTGTTTTTTTATCTTTTTTTCTTCTGCTTGGGGCTAATTACAATCTTCCTCCATGTCTATTTGTGTGCAAGATAACTCGGAAAGTTTTGAGTGATTTTGATTAAACTTTTTCAGAGTGGTTAGGCATGGCCTAAGAAGGAAGTGATTAGATTTGGCCAGCGATCCTGATTTTTTGGATTTTGGAACATCTTGGATTTCTTGGATTTGGGATCCACTTCGGGAATTTTTTTTTAGAAGATTCAGCATTTATTGCTATGATTTTTTTTCAACATCTGTGCTTGTCTGGTGATGCGTTCTGCTGTTGCTGTGTTGCAGACACTGTCTGGTCAGCGGTTTAACATCAACGTTCCACATCGATTCCAAGAACACAATTACAAGCGATTTACTTTCTGTGACCATTGTGGCTCAATGCTGTACGGTATCATGAGCCAAGGCCTTCGCTGCCAAGGTCTGAGTCTTCATCATCACGTCATTGCTGATGTAGTGTCATGGATTAGATTTAGAGCTTTGTTATTGCATGTTTAGTAAGGTCTGTATACAGGGTAAGGCAATAAAATTCTTAACAAAACCCTCAGCTGGTAAGGCAGAGGAGCGAATACAATATACATGGTGTTTCATAAAAGGGGACCCCTTTTTGTTTTTCTCATAATTCACCCAAATGCTGATCAATTTACACAAAATTTTTACCAGTTGTAGCTGAAGAAATACTAATTTGAAATATTGCAACAAAATATGGCAGTTGATTAAATATTTTTTTTGCAATTTGTGACGTAATGCTGACATCATAATGTGTCACGGGTACAGGCTTGATAGTCTCAACTGGTGCTGGCTATCGCTACCCTGCTTCTATGGTGAAAATTTGGTTTGCTGATGACAAATTTTTGAAGTTTTACAGTTGCAGCCACAAAAAAATGTGGGGATAGTTGGAATTTCACATGTTCGAGCAATACAGTGCTCTAGCACATCGAGCTTGTGAGAAGGTTGAGTTTTTGGATCGCGAGACGCCTGATCTCATGTCCCCATGTTGCGCAGTGCTGACACGATAAGCATTTTTCAACAGCGAACCAAATTAAGTTCACCATCGAAGCAGGGTAGCAACTGACAGCACCAGTTGAGACTATCAAGCTTGTAACCGTGACACATTATGACGTCATCATTACATCACGACTAACGAAGAATATTTAAGCAACTGCCATATTTTGTAGTAATATTTTGAATTAGTATTTTTTCAGCTACAACAGTTAAAAATTTTGTGTAATCTGATCGTCATTTGAGCGAATTATGAGAAAAAAGGGGGTCCCTTTTTTATGAAACATCGTGAACACCGTGGGTCAATAAAAAACGTGGCACTTTACTTTTTATACATCTCACGACACTGTAAATGTTTTTTTACACTACCTTGTGAAATATTGAAATATGTATTTGTAACGATAATAATGATAGATGAAAAATAGATGAAAAACACTTCAGACCAACATTGGAATGAATGATCTGTATGACATTATACTGTGTGGGTCTAGCATAGTCTACTGTCATACGGATAATTTACCACAATGTTGGTCTGAATTGTTTTTTATTTACCTAATTGTTTGCTGTTATCATTAGTTTTTTTATACATTTATATTTCACAAGGTAGTGTAGAGATGCATTTAAGTTTGATGGTATATATAACAATCACATTAATCCAAATTGTCTGCAGAGTGTGTCAGTGAACAATTTTTTTTGAAAATTGGTCAATAATTGGCGAAGATATAAACAAAAGTGAAGTGCCATGTTTTTCTTGGCCCACAGTGTATTTGCTTCTCTGCCTCACTGGCTGAGGGTTTTACTCACGGTTATATATGTGGGTTTTACATGTTGAAACCCTTTGCATGCTAGGAAAATTTCCTTTTGGCACCAAAACAAAACACATTGATTTCCATTGCATATTAACGAGTGACAGATGTTGCCATGATGTGCATTTTGAGACCTCTAAAAGCTGCAAAATATTGTATGCTCTCAACCTTGCTGAAGGGGACCTCTCGTTGGATTTGGAGAATGGGAAGGAAGGGAAAGGAGGAAGATGGGAGAGAATTTGAGGGGAGGGAGAGGAGAGAAGCAGGAGGCAATGGTTGGATGCCTTTTTGATGCAGATGGGCTGAGATATGCTAATTCACTAAGGCCCGTGACACACGATCTAAGTTCTCCGTGACCAGACACTGGCACCAGTAACTTTGTTTGTCTGCCATGCATTCTGGTACCAGATGTTTCTGGTACCAGAAACTTGGGCCCAGTAGAACATGTTCTATTCCTCACCAGTAAATTGGGATCAGGTGACTCAGGTGCAGCGCTGCTGTTGGCCGCTGAGATTTGCCTACATTATTATGCAGTGCATCATCTGCAAATTAAATGGTGCTACTTATTTATTTACTAATATTTACTGCGTTATTTTTCACCAGGATTTTTTACTGCATTTATTAGTAGAGCAAACATCAGAAAATGAAGTTTAAAGTATGCTTCTGGACTGCATTTAACTGCCACCAAGTGAGTAAGCGCATTGAAGCTAAACCAGCGTAATTACAACGTGAAATGAATTTCCTTACAACACTAAATTACACATTATGCCTTGTGATGCTCACAAGTTGTGAGCAAGCACCGTGACCTAGTAAACATCGCCATAGCTACGACTATTGATATGAAAGCATCTATATTTCATTTCGTTTATTCACTAAACACTTGAACACTACACAGAGTAAATTTTTTATTAGTATTGATTATTAATGATTGAACGCTGTGATTGGAATTTTTTTAATGCTGGACATGTGGCGTTTTAACCGTTGAAGTGAACTGATGAAATTGAAGATGACGTGTTTCTGGTACCAGTTTTTGGCGTCTGGTGTCAAAAGTTGGACCAAGTTTCTGGTGACCAGTTTCTGGTACCAGAATCTGGTCACGGGAAAATTGGATCGTGTGTCATGGGCCTAACACTATCCAGATTTGTGAAAGTATGTGTTACTCTTGTGATTGACAGCAGTTGATGAAAGATGAGGTGTTGTCATTGTGCTGCATGCAGTTTGCAAGCTCAACGTACACAAACGCTGTGCAAAAAATGTTGCAAACAACTGCGGCATCAACACGAAGGACATGGCGAAGGTCTTACAAGAACTTGGCATTTCTGGAGACAAGTTTAGTACTGCGTCGAAGCGCAAAAAGGTAGGGTGCAACTGCAATAATTATCGGTGAATCTTTTCTCCCATGGATTGCGGAAATGAGTGAGATTTTTTCTTACAATTTGGAGTGTTATCGTTATGGACAACATTTTGCATTTATGTTTATGTATTTGCCAAATGATATACAAATCTTCCATGCCTTGAAATTGTCAAACGTGTTACTAGTTTGTTTCTTTCAACTGTGTTTTGGTTGTTAATTGTTTGTGCAAAAGGAAAGATGTGGGGCTTTACCTGTGCAGCTCAGATTTCAGTAATTATGGGTATCTGTATTAATTTACCATTTTTCTTTTAGTGCATGCTTATTTCATTTGGTGTGCCCTGTTGTCTTATAGCAAAGAATCTTGGTTAGCTCAGAATCGTCAAAAGAATTTAGATCACTATCGTAATTTAATCATTTTTTATTGGGCCATCCCTTATCATTGGCCATGGCACTACCACTGGTCAACTTATTTCTGAGTGATGAGTGAGTGAGCAGTTTCCTATTTATTTGTGGGCCACTATTTCGAAGGGCTGCCATTTCGAAGGGCTGCCATTTCGATAAGCCACCAAAAGTCCAATTTATTTTATATTGATGACAAAACTGTACTAGTTAAATGCTAAACTTACTCTTAACACTAACCCTAACATTAACTCTGTTTCTGAGCTTATTCTTAACCCTATCCCTAACCTTAGCGGTTCTTCAGAATGGCTTACCTTCGGAATGGTGGGCTGACAGCTTTTTATTGGCACATCAAGCACACTAACATAACAGTTTTAACAGCAACTGATTACATAAATGGAACTGTCTGTTGCAGTCTGCTATCAGTGACTCGCAAGTGTCACGGCCTGGTGATCGGTCACAGTCACTGCCGTATGGTACTGGAGGTATATCTAATCTGCTGTTCTGCAGTAAAATGCATATACAATAATGCTGCAAGTATAAACCGTCATAACTATGTTGTGTTCAGAAGGTCACTTCTGTTTTTTCTGACCGTACTAAAGTAACGGTCGAGTTAATGGTACTGTTGTCATCCAACGTCCATCTGCAGTTCATTGTTGTCATCCATCACGGATGTATTGTGGCTAAATGGTAAACCAGAGGGAGTCGACGATGATACCATCAGACAGAGCATTGGTGACTTCCAATAGTCTGTCAATAGTAACCATGTCTCCATATGCAGTGGTTTGGCTGCAAATATAAAATGGAAAGTTTCAAGCTTTAAGTGGCCGTGTGTTGGAAATAGTGAGAGATAGGGCCAGGGTTGCTATTAGTCACAGGCTCAACAGTAGTTCAAGCCATGTGTTAACAGCGACTTCTCTTTCTTATGGGAAAGCCAAAAATTTGACCCCCCACAGAATCCAAACCCCTGATCTGATTGACATAAAATTTGGCACGATTGATTATGTCGGCGAGATGACCCCTAATGCAAAATTTCGTGTAAATCTGCACAAGGGGGGCTTCTCGGCAAATAGGTGAAATATACGCAAAAATTGTTATAGCCATATATCTTTTTTTTCAGAAACTTACCTACAGGTCAGACCCTTTGGCGGATTTTTACGTGCGATGGCTCAAACGATGTGGTCTCGCGCAAGGATGTGCCTTTTGGGAATTACAAAATTTGAAATTAATATTTAACGTATTTATTAAAAAAATTCCAAAAAATTACAATGGAGCCTATGGGGAAAATTAAACAATTCTTAAAATGGTCATAACATTGGCTGTGTATAAGATAGAGTCGTAATTTTTGGTTTTAGGGTATGGATTTTTGGGATGGCCAATCTAATTGTGTCATTTAATTTTACCCCTGACCCTCCCTGGTTGCCATGGCAACGAAATTTGGGACAAAATGGGCTATAACTCGGCTTGCGTAAGAGATTTCTGCGAGATTTTTGCTCCTATAGGGGGGTTTTCGGGGATGGGCCATCGAATGCTGCCAATTGCATTTTTTCCCGATCAACCCCTGTTGCCATGGCAACAAAATTTGGGACAAAATTGGCTATAACTCGGTCTGTGTAAGAGTTGTCTGCGAGAATTTTGCGTCTAGAAAGGGGTTTGGGGATGGGCCAGCGAATGCTTCTAATCACATTTTTCCCGACCGACCCCCGTTGCCATGGCAATGAAATTTGGGACAAAATGGACTATAACTCGACATATGTACAATATATCTCCGAGATTAAGTCCAGAGTTAATCTTTGTCGCTTTTTTGTTCACAGAAAAACTAACCAGAGTTTGCTAATCTGTGCGTTAAACTCACAGACCTATACATTTAACCTCGTCCATATAACCACACCGTGAATTAAAAGTTTCGATTGGCGGTAGTAGTTATTGGCTTGTATGGTGTGAAAACAGTTGCAAATAGGTACAGACATGCTGCCTATCATAACAAGCACTGGTGACAGACTTTTTAGATTTATCAACATCAATGACCTTGAACCCCCCAAAAAGGGGTTTTTAGTGCATTTTAGCAATGTTTGGATGCAGCACACATTTCAACACTGAATCGCGATGGAATGGCTGGAAATAGACCTAGCCAACCTGCATATAAAATTTTCAGCATTAAACATAGATTTTAGCAGTCCAAGTCGTGATCCTCTAAGTTCAAGAAAGCCAGCGCATGCGGCTGTCTAAGACTGCTACCCCCTAAAAAGTGGTTATTTTACCTCTGTTATCTCATGTAGCGTGAAAACAATTGCAGATAGGTACATACATGCTGCTTATCGTAACAAGCAATAGTGACAAGCTTCTTTAAAATGTCAACATCGATGACCTTGAATGATTTTGAACCCGTAAAATAGCACGTTTTAGTGAGTTTTTCGTGATTTTCAGCTGCAACACACATTTTAAGAATGAATGAATTGCGCCAAAATGGCTGTAGTTAGACCTGGACAACCTGCGTATGACATTTTTAGCATCGAACGTACATTTTTAAGAATCTAAGTTTTGATCTCTTAAATCTAAGGAGTACTCCATACTTGAACTGTATTCATATTTGAGTACTCTTTCAAGATGCATTGATATCTTATTGCTGTAGTCTTACACTGATTGCCAAAGTGGTAGGACTGCTGCTATCACACATCACGTGAGCTTTGCTCAAATTACTTGTTCTTCTATCGCAGAATGCCGGCTGAAAAAATTGTTAAAATCAGTTTGCCATAATTATTACAAGATTGACTGCATGGCTTTTGTGTGGTTCCATGGTCACTGATTATATCCTTTTTCCAGCCTCATCATTAGTCCGCCCGGACTAATGATGGGGGGGGCTTATGTTTTGCTGGAATTTATTCTTTTTTCCTCGCGTAATCTCCGCGCTCCATCAGCCGATCGGCGCAAAATTTTGCACGGTGCTCGAAGCTGCATTCAGTTTTATAATCTCGGTCCAAAATTTTTGGGGAGCTTCCCTAAAAAATTTTTAGGGGCCAAAAACATGGAAAATTTGGCCCGATTTTGGTCGACTTCAAAGTTTGGCAGCGAATATCTCCGGAAGGGATGAAGATATTAAAAGTCGGTGAGTTACTCGTTTGACAGCGATTCCTCCCGCATTAGGCGAAACAAGTCCGTTGAAGTTTGCTCCAGTAACCTTGGAGATCTCGATGTGGAATTGTACTCACCCAAAGCGCATTTTTCGGAAGACCATATTTCGGCCCCTAGGGGGCACTGCGCCACTAAATTTTTACATGCGCTAGAGAATGACCAAGTCTTACTAGCACACCCCCCACTGGGGATGGGGCCCCCTTACAATTTTTTTAAAAGGGGGGTCAAAAATTGGCTTAAAATGTAGCGTATTAGCCGCAGGAACTTTGGAGCCACGGGGAGTAGCTTCAGGAAACTTTGCCACGTGACGTGCTGCTAGATGGGGGTTACTGCAGCTTTTGGGGGTTACTGCCCCCTTAAAATTTGGGAGGGCAATAAACGTCCAAAATTTAGTACGTTTTACGACAACTTTTGAGTTTGACTGCAAATATCTCTGGACTGGATAGAGATATCGACAAGTGGTAAACAATGTTATCAAGTACAATTAATACCGCGTTGAGCATAAGAAATTTGGTGAACATTGGTCCACTAACGACAACAGTTAGTTGCCTAATGTTTAACAACCCTAATCGACTTTTTCGGAAGACTGTATTTCGGCCCCTAGGGGGTCCTTCACCCCCAAATTTTTACATGCACCATAGAGTGACCAAGTCTTGCTATCGCTTCCCCCACCGGGGACCTGGGTCCCCCTAACAATTTTTTTCAAAAGGGGGTCCAAAATTGGCTTAAAATGTAGTAAAGGAGCGCTTATAACTTTGGAGTTAGGGGTGCAGCCCAAAGAAACTGGCATTTGACATGCCTCTATGTTGGGGTGATAAAGCAAGTACAACTTTTGTGGGCACCGCCCTTCTTAAAATTTGGGAGGGCAAAAAACGTTCAAAAATTGGTGCGATTTACAACAGCTTTCAAGTTTGAGCGCAAGTATCTCTGGAACAAATGAAAATAGCGACAAAATGTAAAAGGTGTTAACGAGAACAATCTTTCCAGCGTTGAACAAAAAAAATTTTGTGAACTTCGGTCCACTACGAACAAAGTTATAAGCGCTCATGTTGACCTACCCTAAGTCGACAATGCGCGTTCTGCGTATGCCGATGCATTTGAGTTCGGGCCACGACTTTGGTGCCGAGGAAATTTAACCCCCCCTAATTTTTCCCCCAATTGGACTTCGGGCGCCGGGCGGACTCACGTTGGGCTTTGCCCCAAATTTCTAGTTTTGTTTTTGAAGTCACTGTAATTTAAAAATAATATTGTGTGCATCATGAAAGTTTCAAATGGATGGTGGTATTTTTGCCATCTAGGATAATATATGCAGTATCATATTACAGCAGCTATTACCATTACGTCTGTATATTTGAAATGTTACTTGAGCCTAGTGTTGTTGTGGTTATCGAAATTGGCACTGAAACCGTGGTCTTTTAGCATCGAACCCTATCGAAAGTGCGGTTTAAGGCTCTCTATTGACGGTTTTGGTTTTTCAGTTTCCAAATGGACTAGCACTAGTGTTTTGACTGTGTCGTGAACGTCAATAGCACAGCACCGCAACTCGGCGCAACGCCGCAGGCGTTATCGTGGAGATAGCGTATTGTTAGTTTGTTTCGGTGGAGATTAAATTGGTTTTCAGTTGCGATGTCTAGACTTCACAGCATCATCATCATCATCATTTCTGGCAAGCACCACTAAGAGTGCGTAGCGCTGAACGTAGACATCAATCTCCAGAGTAGACGGTTCTGAGCCAGGTCAACTGCGACGTCCATATTGAGGTCGCTGGATTTCAGATCCTGCTGAATGTTTTCATCCATGTAATACGAGGACGTCCCAGTGGTCTCCTCCAGTTTCCTTCGCAGCACTGGCAGAAAACCGAAAACAGCATACTTTTTCCAGTGGGAAACCATAACAGCCAAAGGGAGTAGCTTCATGAGACTTCGCCACGTGACGTGCTGCTAGATGTGGGTGATAACGCGGTTACAACTTTTAGGGGGCACCACCCCCTTAAAATTTGGGAGTGCAAAAAACGTGCAAAATTTAGTACGTTTAACGACAACTTTCGACTTTGAGCGCAAATATCTCTGAACTGCATAGGGATATCGACAAGCGGTAAACG
>Ga0209367_1003148_pt1 | contig 22268 bp, 20 predicted proteins | sample WorMetLIZISLAND2_FD_187412 | JGI IMG/M metagenome (GOLD analysis project Ga0209367, IMG submission 187412) | Marine gutless worms symbiont microbial communities from Max Planck institute for Marine Microbiology, Germany - Olavius geniculatus... ... | reverse complement strand
TATAACAAAAAAATATATAATCAATAATATTATAGTCGTAAAATGAAATCAGTTTATCACAGAGTCTTAGTTCACAATCACATTGTACGTTTTGGAGTAATGACGTTTTTTAGCATTTTTTCTACGCTTTGCAACGTTTTCGTTGTTTTCCATTGTTAGCTACAGCAATTTCGCACCATGCATTCCGCAAATTACCACCACGTCAAGCTCGGAAGGTAGGCAGTAATTTGCGGAATCGGGCTGATCACGTGATCATACCCGTCAACCAATCATCTTCATTCCGCAGATCTCGTTCTGCAAATTACTTTCCGCATTCCGCATTTCCGCAAATTACCCATACCCTGAAGTATGTACGTTCGTACATGTGGCCAGGTGGGTGTGGCTTGATAGTCTAATGGTTAGTATTTTGGACTCAGGTCACGGGTTCGACTGCCGGCCATTTATTTCATTATCAGGTAACAACCCTGAGCAAGTTGTGGACATAGCACAGCCCGACGGTGCGATGCCCCCAATTTCTTGTTTCTGTGCTGACTAAGTAACCAAACCAAATGCAAAAAAATGTAAAAATTCACGGAAAATAAGTAGTCGATTTTCGCTATCTGCCGTGAATTTTCACGGAAGCTAGCATTGAATGGCTATCTGCCATGAAAATTTATAGAAAATAAATATTATTATCTACTGCTATTTAGTACAGTATTATCAGATTATACAGGCAATAATACTGAATTGGCAACTGCTGCAGCCTGTAGTGTAGGCCTATGTAACTGACCACATCACTGGTAAGCGGCCATGAGTTTTCAGCTAATGTTTCAAAGTGTGACCGTGATCTTATATTTCTAAAATGTAAGCCTATAAACTGTATGCAGTGAGTCTGTCTATATTTTTGCCCCACATTGACAGATTTGCTAAAATCTTTCACTGCCAGACTTGCGCTTGCGGCAGACAATTTGCAACAAAACAGCATTAAAATTCCCATTCTCTTAAAACTAACTAACAGACAGACAAACAGATGCACCAGCATCGCTGTAACACGTCAATAATTAATTGTGTGCTTAATCGTTTATTTCTTTAGCTTTCATGTATATGTTTCAATACATAATACATAAATTCACGACATATAGCCAAAAAGTGAAAAGATGCTTTCGTGAAAATTCACGGAAAATAAGTGGTTGATTATCGCTATCTGCCGTGAATTTTCACGGCAGATATAATCTTTGAAACCAAATACAGTTTGTTTGAAAATGTTACCGAACTTAACAGAAGATAGTCTCTGCAGTTGGGCTAAAAGACATTGGGTACACATTTCCATTACAATGTATTATCTTTTAAATCCAATTTCAAGACTACCTAGAAATACAGTTGCAGTGATTGGGTTGGCACAGAACCATTGTTTTTGTTTGAGAAATATTTATTCAGTGTTAGTTAGTGAGATAATTTATTTAGTGTTTGTCATAATTTACTCTGATTTTCGGTTGTGTGGGTGTGTGTTCAGGTCTGCTTATGCTGACATGCTGCATGACACGGAACGAGTAAAGTTTTCAATATATTTTAGTACTGTAGGTGATGGATACCTATCTTGATTAGTGTCTTTGTGTAGTCATAATTATGAAGCTTTTTAATGTTAATAAAATGTTTGAGAAAAATTGACATTTTCTTTATACAGCAGTTGCTACTTTTTAACATTACATCATTCAGAGTTGCATCATGCTTGCATTTTCAGAAACATTTAAAGCAGTCAGTCTGGCACAGAAATCGAGGATTTGTTTTGCTTTTACAACACAGTCTGTGTGGCCTGTTGTTGGGTGTATAGGCTGCTGATGTCTGTTGAAAGATTTATTCACTGAATAAAAGAGCATCTTTCCCAACCTCCGCCACATACCAAAGCAGTGTATAGTAGTGATTAGTAGAGCTGTCAAATTAACACATGTTAAAAAAAATTAATGCACATAATTATGTAAATTTACTAGATTCTGCAAAGCAGTTGATCCAGTATTTTGCTAAACTGTGGTTATTTGATGATCAGACGAATTCAAGTTATTAAATGAAACAAGAAATGTGAGAAAATTTTGTCGGTTGTGCAAGTTTACATCAGGCATCACGGTTCTGCAACACAGGCTTAACTTTGTGGGGTTCATTTCAGTTACCTGCTGAATGTAGTCCACAATATCACCAATATTAGTGATGCATTATTAAAGCATTAACGCATGCATTAACAAATTAATTGCATTGCATTAACACGTTAAAAAGTTAACTCTTCAACAGCTCTAGTGATGACTTACAGCCATGAAATAAAACAGTTGCTTTAACGCAAAGAATTCTGAACACTGATGCAGATGGAGAAATTAGGGAAATGTGTTGTTACATTTTGCATAGGCTGCTACGAATAGAGTTCGAACGATACTACAGGGTGCGGCAAAAAAATTAGCCCCTTAAAGTTTTTCGCTGTTTTCTCAGCAACCGTTTGCAGTTTTGATTTGAAATTTTACAGCTTTATTTACCAAAATCTTCTACATCTAACTGCCAAGTAAAATGTAATTCTGTTGAGAAACGACAAAGTTATAGATTTTTTAACATGACTGCCTACCATTTTTTCAGCATTAAAAATGTCGAGCTATTTATTCAAGCTATTCAATAACGTCGTTGAAACAACACAGTTAACAAATGATCAGAAGCCAGAATTTTATTGTCACTGTGAATGATCAAATTGTACACCACCAACTGCAAGCTTGCTCCAGATAACCTGAAGCGCTTCCTTGACTTCAACAATTGTTTTCAGCTTTGTTTTAAGCTTGGAGTAAGCTTCCAACATTGCACCCCACATGCGATAGTCCATTGGGTTTATATTCGGCAAATTTGTTTCTTTGTGATGAAATAGTATGTTAACTTAACACGTTAAAGAATTAACACGTGTTTAAAAAATTAATGCACGTTAAAAATTTTGCTGCTCTTATGAAAATTTGCTAAATTCCGTGAAGCAGGATTTCAATATTTCATTAAACTGCGGGCAATTTGATGACTGAGTAACATTCAGGTAATTAAAAAATAGTTTTGTTGTCGTTTGATCACTACTATGATGGTTCTGCGACACAGCCATGAGTTTATCAGTCATCATTCCAGTCACCCTCTTGATGTAGTCCATCTACAATGTCACCAATATAATGGTGCATTATTAACATGTTAACACATGCATTAAAAAAATTAATGCTCTAACAGCTCTAACTATAACATATAGCCTTTCAACTGCTGGGCTGTATCTGACAAATGCATTCTGCTGTCGTATAGAATCAGAAGTATTACAAGGCATTGAGTGAGGCAATTGGTGGCCTGCATGTAGCAGGCAGGAAGGCACATGTACTTGACATTGGCACAGGCACTGGTCTGTTGGCAATGATGGCTGCAAGGCTTGGTGCCGACTCAGTCACTGCTTGTGAGGTTGGCTTGCCATTCATCCAGTCTATCATTTTCCTTCTCCGTGCTTTTTATCTGTTTCATGGCTGATGGTTGTTTATTGCATTCTGCATAAAGAGCACAAATAGTCACTGATATCTGTTGCCTGATGTTAAATGTGATGTTCTGCATATAGCAGAGCATGGCACAGATTATAAAATCATGGGTGTCTGTCGTACAATTTTTATTTGGTAAAATATGCTGGAAATTACTTCCAGATCATCATCATCATCATCATCAGTTTATTTTGGAAACACAGAACAGGACAATGTCAGAAAATACAGAAAAAAAAGTATGCGAACAGTAAAACATGCGTTCCAAGGGTCAGAAAGGCCGCAATGGCACTTACAACTGCCCGTATAACAAAAAGTAGCATGGTATAATAAAACAGAGCAAATATGAACAACATGTACTGAGTAATGAAATTAAAATGAAAAACCTTGAGAAAATCAGAATAATCAACATCATTAATGGTCCTCTTGTATGTATCTCTGTCTGTTTATGCGTCTCTCATTGCCTGTGTTTGTATGTGTAGGCATTTCCGCCAGTTGCGGAATGTGCCAGGCAGGTGATCAAAGACAATGGATTTGATGGTCGTATTAACCTGATAGCAAAACGCTCGACGGATCTCACTGTTGGACTAAGTATAGGCCATATTTTCTTCTTGTTTTCAGAGCTTAACTAGAAAAATGTTGGCCCAGTGCAGACATATTTTGCAGCCATCTGCCTTGCTTTACATGCACTGTGATTTGCGATTCTTTAAGCTGAAAATTGGCACACTGGTTAATTCGTTGGTACCGTGGGGACGTTCACACGAATAGTGGTTTTTTCTGTATCTTTGTTTTAGTTAAGAACCTATACAGGAAAGATGGTCAGGCAAGACTGTGATGTGGCCTGTTAAGACAAGAAGAAGAAAAAGAAGGTTTCACTTAAACACTAGACAGTTATCTGAACTAGGCTCGTTGCATGGGAGCTCATCTGTTTAGCAGCACTTGAAGGTTAAAGGTGAAGGTTAAACTCAGTTCAGCAAGCATACAGCCCAAGTCGGCCAGATGGCCAGCTTTATTAACAGCCATTGTTTTTAACTGAATGGGTCCGCACGCCAACAGTTGTGGTAACAGAGTCTACTGTTACGCAGAACTTGCCATTTTTTCCCAGAGATGGCCCTAACCACCGCCAGTACTCATTTTTTGCTTATCCATGGGGGATGGCCGGGCTGAGTTTTTAGGACAGTTATATAATAAGTTGATGAATAATAATGCTGCTGCTGCTGCTGCTGATGATGATGATGATGACGTTGGTTGGTCATCGTTGTAGATGGGGACATGGAACAGAAAGCAAATGTGTTGGTGACCGAAGTGTTTGACACAGAGCTGATAGGTGAAGGTGCTCTCAGCACATTCAGACATGCTCACCAGTCTCTACTGCAGGCATGATAACATACTTACTTACTTTTAGATTATATAGGGTGTTGCGTATTGCTCTTAAAGTGAACCCATTTCAGAGCTACAAAGCTTTACCTGCCATATGAGATCACAGAGTGCTACCTGCCACTGAACATAGATGAACATGTCCCACTTTAACTTCAGCTGGGCAGACTGGTAGATGACTTACCTGGGAGGGACGGAAGCCTGAGTTGACATGGTTGGTTGGTTATACACTGAGATGGTTGCTTGTCTGCAGGCAGTCACCCATAGCGAGTGAAACCTATGACTTGCAAAATAGTTCCGACTTCAAAGGTGCAGGTGGCACATAGGATTACTGGATTAGTGTTGAAAAAGTGACTGTTAGAACAAACAGATTTCTGGCTTAGATTTTAAAATTGTGTGAATCGCACTCGAGACCTGTTTATTCACGGACACAGTCAAATGCTTGCACTGCAGAAACATCTTCAGTAGTCGTTTAAATTATGCAAAGCTAAGCTTCCGTTGTGCTGTCAGTCCAAGTGAAATTTGATGGCTTATGTTTTTGCAGCACTCTGTAGAATGTGACATACATGTTTCTGTGCATTGCTGTGTACAGACAGACAGTATGGTGATTCCATCAGCTGCTATCGTCTATGCCCAAGTTGTCACTTCACAGTTCTTGCGTCACTGTAACATGTTTGAACCAATACATCTTTCCAATGGAGAGTGCATCGTTCCGCCAGCAGAGGTCGCGAGATGTTCTGGAGCGGCCGCAGTTCATGACCTGCAATTAAGCCAGGTCACACAGGATAGCTTTACACCACTGACGCCACCAATACCGGTATTTCGGTAAACTGACCCCCCTCTGTTCTTCGTACTTTTTCTTCCATCTAGAAAATGATGATGAGGCTGCTATTAGACGTCTTCATAGGACACTGTCATGCGCCATGGCCATTTTTTCATCAAATTGTATGTGATCTCATTTTTTCATCAAATTGTATGTTTCTCATGTCTATATCTTGCTTTGTATTTTCTGTCCACTTCTTTGGTTGTCTTCGTTGATTCCTTCTCCCAATTATAGAGCAGTGCATCACCTTTACTGGCAGTGTTTACTTTCCAACTTTGATACATGCTCGTGCCACGTCAGTCTTCGCTGTGATATTCTCTCAACCAATTCAGTGTTGTCATATCAAAACAATATCTCTTTTAACAAAGCACAACTGCTTTGTAGCACAGTGACAACATAAAACTAGACTATCAGTTTAATTAAAAAAAAAGTAAGTGCAGTATGTGCATAGCTAGGCAAGTGGCCAAATTATATGTCAGCACTGAGGTGCAGCATTTTTTCTGCACTTTGTAGAAATATCACCGGGCAACTGAGGGGCAGCACTTGGAACATTTGCTTCGATATATAAACAATCCACTTTGCGTATTAGTTTTTTTACTGTTAACCTAACTTGATCATTAGCTGTGATGATTTGACTTCTGCGTGGAGACCTTATATTTGATGCTGTAATGTATGCCATAAAAATTATTGCCATTTTTATACAGTACAGTACAAACAACAAACGTGTAAGACAAGATTTAGTGGGCAATGCGTAATGCAGTGTGTGCTTAATGTGTTTCTTTTAAATTTGTTGGGGGTTATGTTTGTTTCTGCCAGAAATTGTGAAAATCTGTTGACATCTGACAAAGTTATCACAAAAAATAAAAAGAGTGACGTTTTTGTTGGACACAGTGTAGTTATTTACATCATGGAGAGCAATGATCGATGATAACAGAGGTGTTAACGTTGTTATGCAAGGTTTGACTTTTCTGGTGGTTCCGAGTTGCCGCTGCGTCAGCACAAGGAGCGCTGCGTAGTAGCATTGGCTGATGGTCGCTGTGATGCAGTGCTAATGTGGTGGCAGCTAGACATGCTTGACAATACAGAGATAACGTTGAGCACTGCACCATACTGGGCTCACCCTACTCCCAGCCATATGCAGGTATTGTGAATAATTGTACTAGTAGTAACAGAGGTAGAGTAGAGGTTGCCCGGTGATATTTCTACAAAGTGCAGAAAAAATCCTGCACCTCAGTGCCGACATATTGTTTGGCCATTTGCCTATTCTATGCATTAAAGAGTGTGTACTGTATAACTCTTTGTGGAAACCCATCTTGGAGCTACAGACTGTCAAGAGTGTCACATGCCATGTAGGATCACACAGTGTTACCTGCCACCTAGCAGGTGAATGTGCCCCACCTCAACCCCAGCAAGGCAGGATAGTACTTAATTTATTTACTTCAGAGGGATGGAAGGCTGAGTTGACCTGGCAGTAGTGATAGTACAAGCTAGGCACGTTTGAAACTGCACTGGCTAGCTGTCTCTAAACACTGTGGCATACTGGGCTCACACCACTGCCAGTCATATGCTCGCCCCCCTCTGTTATGCTGCCGGAAAATATTTAAGCTAGAAAAAAACAGATAACCCTAAGCTTTATCTTTGACTCTTTGAACAAGAAATTAGCACACCAGTCTGTTTCGGGGAGCATTCACACCAATTTCACTACTTCTATGCCTTTTAGTTTTCAATTTAGGGAGTCTGACGGATAGATGGGCATTGTTGCCTGTTAGGATGGTTGCACAATAAAGATAATGGCCAAATCATGTAAAGCTCTGTGCATCAGTTTTCATGTTAGTATGTTTTCATCTGTCACCTATGTCTGTCTGTCAGTCTGTGTGTGTTTGTCAGTGGCGTGATCACTGGATGCAAGCCGTGTATTACCCCGCTTGTCATCTGGTAGTCTCGACCAATCAGCAGTTTACGCTGCACAGTTACCATGACGACTACAGCCTGTGGTTTGACGTCAGTCAACATGAGAGCAGGTGCTATACACAATCTCATGTTATTGGTCGACTTTTTGGGTTGCACCTTGAGCACGCTGTTGTGTCTGTCATCTGTCGTCTGTAATGCATGTCTGAACAAGTGAATAGGATTGCCAGATGGCTACCCTCTTGTACTAAGTTGGACCCCTTCCCTTCTTACAAGCCCTCATTGCCCAAATTGGGGTACTAACTGTATCCAAAGTCTTAACTGCGAAATGGTTACTGGTAATATTTTGTTCAGAAATCAAGTAAGAAGTTATGTTCATATTTGCATGCTTTCAGACACAGGCAATATGGTTGGCCACCCCCAGCAACAGCTGCATTTCTTGTGAATTTATACAGTCGGACAAAAAGTGTAGGTACAAATTGTGACAGTTTAAAAGTTAATAATATTGGAAAACCTTTAGAGAATTACAACCAAACATAAACTGATAAAACAAAAAACACTTGTATATACTATGAGCAGTACAGTAGTACAAGTGCAGGTGTACTGTGTATGGTTTTAGCAGTACAGTGTGTAGTACAAATAGTACAAAGTTGCATTCGTATCAGTATGATGAGTGAATTACAAGTACAGTGTACAAGTCCTGTATATGATTAAGTCAAGTTTGGTCTGTCCTTGAGCAGTACAGTAGTACAGTAGTGCTATGTGCGTGTATGATGTAAGCAGTACAGATGTTGTACAAAGTACAAGTCCGGCATGTACATGTGGAGCTCATCTGGCCTGTTGTCGTACTCGTATCAGCATGATGAATGATTCGACCAGGAACAATGCTTTCATTGGTGCCCTCACGCCGGTCTGTTGTTCATTCTGCACCCTCTTATCTGTTATTTGCATGTCGGTGCTTTGATTTGCTTGGGCTACTGACCTCCACCAACGAAAGTATTTATATCATCATCCATTTGTTAAGTATTACTGGACATGATGTTACTAAAGTTTCAGCATTGATGCTTTCTGGAACCGTGTTGAATTCTTTAAGTTTTAGGGGTCAGAAACAAAATGTCTTTGTTTAAGGTCACGAAAGGGTCACTAATGTTAAAGATTATGTTGGCTTCATCAAAGTGTGTAGCGGACTATGATGTGTAAACACCATAGTTACATTGTGAAGGTCGTTGGGTCTAAGTCAAGTCACTACGAGGTCAAATATTCAAGTGAATTTTGTGGCGAATGAAGGTGTCCACCTAGGTGCTTGGATGTTGAAAAAGCGTCTAGCTTTTACAGTCATTTTGTCCTGATGAGGCACAGTGGTATCGTGGGGGATTTTTACCCCCAGATTTTTGTAGTTTTGGGAGAAAATTTTCCAACAGGCTAAAATTTAGGAGGGGATGATTGCCTTCATCCATGACACAACTGATAGTGGATAGATTATTTGGGGCATCTGTGATTTATCTGTGGTTGCTGTACGATATTCCTCGTATGTGTGGGAAAAACAGAGGCTGTGTTATTAATGTAGCATTGTTGCTGTTGATATTCTGTTGGCGTGTGTCAGGTAGTAAAGTCGTCATCAGTCTGTCTATGTCTGAGTGATGCATCTCTTCTGCCACTCATCATTGCCAAGCTTGGAGCTGCCAAAGTAACTGCTCAGACTCGACCTATGTTTTTATGTCATCTCTGTTGTTGCATATCATTTGATGTCATCATTATAGCACTGTAGTTACTAGTAGATGTTCTCTGGTCTGGTATTTATAGTATGTGATTTTCAAAAAACATTGTTTGATGTTATTTATCCTTTTTAATTTTCTTACATTTTTGGCATTGTTTATTATTGTCTTATTTGACAGTGAAGATCAGCAATGTATATTTCATCTGCTCTATTTCTGGCTGTGCTGTGTTGTTGTACTCGTAGGTGTACACGTTGGAGAGTAGCATGTTATGTCGGCGATTGATCAACGCTTACGTCGCTGCTAACAGTCTGCAGTCACAGGTCACCGTGCTTGACAAATCAGCCGTCGAGCTCACTGCTGAGCACCTCGGCTTTAACAAGGTTATTGCTGCCTGCTTATTGCTTTAGTTGTTGACTACTGCTACTGGCAGTCTGCAGTTTTCATGTTGCTTGACAAAACAAATAGTCACTAAATTGAGAGCTACTTATGTTGACTACAGCAAGGCTTATTATTGACTGTTATGATATGCTGATTATCGCTGCATATTCGGCATCATTATCTTCACCAAGTAAATGTAGTGAATTTAGCGGTTATAATGTTTTCATTTTTGTCATTCTGTCATCCTGTTTGTCTGTGCACAGCAGCATGGCGTCACGGTGACAATGACATCATTTCATTGTCACCACAGATAGCTTCAAAATGGTTAAAGCTGTGGACTTCAAATTTGACATGCATGTTCCCAGGGACAGTCCGCACAAAACACCTTAAACAATTTTTCAACAATGGGACGTCGCCAGCGTTACATGACTCCTGCATTTTTATGCCTTAAATGCCAATAGCTTCAAAATGGTTAAAGCTTGAAAAAGGGGCATGGCTAAGGTCACATGACCTTCTGTTTTCGTTTTATTTAATTTTATTTTCACTACCTGCACTTGACACTGTGTCAAATAGTTGACTGTGTACCGTGTGTCATTCTGTGTAGATAACCCTGCTGGTAGGTGAGCCATTTTTTATAAACAGCTCACTTCCATGGCACAACCTGCACTTCCTGTATGCCCGTACACACCTCTCATCACTACTAAGCGCCGACTGCTGTATCATACCCTCCTCAGTTTCAATCAAAGCCATCGCTGTCGAGTTTGAACATCTCTATAAGATACGCTCGGCCGTTGGAGACTGCGAAAAATTTAACATCAGCTCGTTCGACATACTCATTGAGGTTGGTTTCGCAAGTATAACTAGTGCTTTCTGAATTATGTGATCATTGAACTTGTCACAGAATAAGCGAAGTTGTGCAGAATTAAGTGAATTTCATGGCATTGTCTTCTTTTGCGATTAAATTGTTTGTATTTATTTATTAGTTATAGAAAATGACAGGCTGACAGAGATGACATCAAAGATGATGACGTTTTTGCCATCCATTTGTATTCTTTGTACATTCATCGTCCATTCATCTTCGAAATTAATTGATTGATTTTGATTGCTTTTTGGAGATGATTCAGTTAAATAAATTTTAATCAGTATTAGCCATTGTGTCTTCACTTGTCAGGCTGCATCTGAGATAGCTGATGGTTATGCGGAGCCTCATCCATTGTGGGAGTACCCGGCCCGACCTCTGACCTCGACCTTTGACTTACTTCATGTCAACCTCAGCAAATCACTGCACAGCATCAAGTCACTGGAGCGCAGTGGCAGTGTCGAGCTAACTAGGTCATGTCACTCAGCTACTTACTGAGTTGATTTTATGGCATTTTTTCCTCTTCTGTCATCTATGGCTCGTAAGTTGCTCTGCATGCTTTCAGAGATATTTTCCAAGCATCAACAATCATGACATTGCTTCTGTTCAACTTCACTGAACTCCTTTTAGATTCGTCGCTTTCTTCCTCTGCTGTATCTTGCTGTAGCTAAATAAATAGCATCGAATAAAATGCCGTTGATTTTATGCAACAGTTTCATTTGTGTTCGTAATTTTTGTTAGTCCACCCGGAAGCGATAGCTTTAGAAGCAGACTTATGTTTCAGTGCAGATGTTTTTTATGTATTTGTTTGCCACGGGATCTCTAAGCTTCGTCGGCCGATTGTCACAAAATTTTGCACCGTGATCTGTAGTAGGCTGAATTTTGCAAATTGCAGCCAAAAATTTGGGAGCCTCTTCCCCCAACAAAATTTATTAGCCAAAAACATGCAAATTTTGGCACGATTTTGGATGACTTTAGAGTTCGACGGCGAATATGTCCCGAATGGAGGAAGATATTTAAAATAGGACAAGTATTTCATCTACCACGATTCTTTCTGCATTAGGCAAAAAAGTCTGGTGAAATTTGGTTCACTAAATTCGGAGATCTCGAGGTGGAATCATACCCACCCAAATGGACTTTTTGTCAGACCATATTTCGGCTCCTAGAGGTTGCTGTGCCCAAATTTTTACACGCGCTAGAGAATGACCAACTCTTGCGAGCACATTCCCCCATCGGGAATAGGGTCCCCCTTACATTATTCACAAAAGGAGGTCAAAAATAGCTTAAAATTTAGCGCATCTGCGCCTATAACTTTGGGTGTAGAGGGAGTAAGACAACGAAACTTTGCCATATGACATGCCACATGGTGGGCATGATCACTAATTTACAGACTTTCAGGGGGCCTCCACCCCCAAAAAATTGGAAGGGCAAAAACCGCAATATTTGGCATGATTTCACACAACTTTTGATATTGACTGCAAATACCTCCGGAAATGATCAAGATGTCAAAAACTGGAAACAAACTTCATCGAGGATGATCCCTGCCGGGTTCGGCAAAAATATTTGGTGAACTATAGTCCACTAACAGAAAAGTTACAGGCACAGATGTTGACCCACCCTAGGATGGCACTGCGTGTTTTGCGTTTGCTAATGCATTAGAGTGCAGGCCATGTGACTTTGCTACCATGGAATTTCAACCCCCAATTTTTTGCTCTCAATCGGACTTGCGCCAGGCGGACTCACGTTGGGCTTTCCCCCAAATTTCTAGTTAGCTTTGTTACTGCACACATATGGCCTGTCGTGTGCTGATGTGCCATAAAGAAACTACTTGCTCACTTGTGTGTTTATTTATCCTCCTGATGCTGCTGTGATGATTGGATAATATAATAGTTGATTTTTGACACTATGCACTAGAATACAGATCGCTACCCAGTTTGGAACAGTTTGCAGTGTTGGAATTCATGCAGATAAATCAAAATGTATTTATACGGTGCATCTACAGTGTCTCTAATGCGCTAGAATAGTGCTAATATAATAGCAATATTTTTAAATAGAAATGTTTTAACCTTTGCCTAAAACAATCATAAGAAGATTCCACTGACTTCAGGTAGTCTGGTAAACTGTTCCAGCAGACTGGATGACCCGTAAAGCCTTCAATTCATCCCTCTTAGGTTGGTAAATCAACTTATGCCTGGTTAAGTTAAAGCAGGGCACATTCATCTGCCTCGGGAGGCAGGCAACACTGCGTTATCTTGTACGAGTATGACAGGTGACGTTCCATAGCTGACTATAAACATTTTTTAACCCTTTTCAACTGTTTTGTGCATGTGTGTGTGTAGCGGAGGTACGTGTAATGGTGTGGCAATGTGGATGGAATGTCGCCTCAACTCGAATCATGTGGTCACATCTGGGTTATTATCAGCTCCGAGCCCAGGTGAACGACTGGACTGGGACAGACACAGTAGACAGGCTGTCCACCTGCTGTCCACACCGGTCATTGTGGAACCCAGTGTCGGTGGACAGCGCTGGACACTGAGGCACCGGACTGTCTTTAGACCGCACACTGGAGACGTCAATCTGCAGTTTACGCTTGTTCCTGCTGCCGAGGCGTAACCCGACTGATAACTATAAAAATGTGGTGGCCCAGTGCCAACATATTGTGCTGCCATCCGCTTATATCTGTGCAGTTTTAACCCTGACCCCAAGCTTTGACCTTTGACCTTTTGGACTGAAAATTGGCAAACCAGTTATTCCTGCCCCAAGGAACAGCCACACAAATTTTGGTTTTGTATGCCTTCTTGTTGTTCTTTTGGGACAGACAGATGGATGGACTTGCGAGACCGTAATGCAGCCTGTTAAAACGACAGCATATTAGTTCCTTTTCTGTGTCAGATTGAGCTAAGTGGGTGACTGGATAACCTTGTAACGTTTTTTGGCACACAATATCTCAGGAACTAGGATAAGTCTGAAGTTGAAACTTTGCACATACATTGTGTCCGGAAAAAAACATCCCGAACGTTATTGATTGTCACTTGAAGAAGGGATATCCAGTTATAGTAATTTTTGGTACCTCAGTATGAATATTTCTCGCACAGCTGGCCATCAAACGACCATTCAATATTTCACCTCACACAATGTCTGTTTCTGCACTATATGACTTGAAATGAACAGAAATACGTCAAAAGCATCTTCCAACATTATCGATTGTGACTTGAAAAAAATTGACATATTTTAATAATTTTTGATGCAAACATTTTTGACACTACTCTACATCAAATGACCATTTTTGTTCCCACATCACCAAATGTCTGTTTCTGCACTACCTGGGAAAACCCGAACAGGCGGAATTGGATAAAAATGCGATATTTTGTTGGTTTTGTTTCTCCAGGTAGTACAGAAGCAGACAGTGTGTGCAGTGGAAAATTGGATGGCCATTTGATCACCAGTTAAGTCCGAAATATGGATGTCAAAAATTATTAAAATCTGATAATCCTTTTTCAAGTTACAATCGAAAATGTCTGGGATGTTTTTTTTCGGACACGGTGTAGACAGAGTATGGTGGTATGTTGATGCCCGTAGTGAAGTTTTTGCCTCATGCGAAAGGCTGCTACATAGATATACAGTAGTAATGAAGGAACATTGCTTATATTGCATCAGTGTACTGTATTTTGCATTTTTGTAATGTCTGTATACTGGAACTGTTATTACAAGTGTTTTGATTTTATTCTCGTTCATGTATTATATTCAGTTGCTTCTATCCCTATACCTGGTGAGCACAGCTTGCACCCAGTGAAAAATAAGGGGGGGGGGAAGTTTTGATAAGGTTGTACATCAAAACTTCCCCATATTTTTCACTGGGCAAACTACACTTTAACAAAACTTCCCACCTTATTTTTTCATTTTCTTTCTATTTTTCAATCTGCACCTTTAACAAAACTCCCCGTTATTTTTTACGCGCGAAAGCAGAATGCTTCGTGCGTCTTAGCCATCGTCTGGGCGTCTGTCCGTCTGTCACACTCGTGATCCGTATCAAAACGGTGCAAGCTAGGATCACGAAATCTTCACTGTGGCTGCCCCAAGGTCTCTAGTTTATTGTGACAAAATTTCGTGACACTGGGTGCAGGGGTTCCCCTCGAACGAGGGCGTCAAAGAGGGGTACCCCCTAAAAAAAGACGTCATTTTGCCGTTATTGGCTCAAGTAATGTGAAAATGGTTGCAGATAGGTACATACATGCTGCTTATCATAACAAGCACTGATGACAGGCTTTTTAAATTTATCAACATCGATGACCTTGAATGACATTGAACTTTCCCAAAAGGGGTTTTTAGTGAATTTTTCGCAATATTTGGATGCTGTGCACATTTCAATACTGAATTGCGACGAAATGCCTGGAGTTAGACCAAGACAACCTGCGTATGAAATTTTTAGCATTACACGTAGATTTCAGCAGTCTAAGTCCCGATCCCCTAGGCTCATGGAGCCCGGCGCAGGCGGGCGTCAAAAACGGCTACCCCTCCTAAAAGTGGTTATTTTACCGCAATTATCTGGTGTAGCGTGAAAACGATTGCAAATAGGTACAGACATGCTGTTTATTATTAATTTTGACGATCTTCTGCTGCAGCACAAAATCCAAGAATGAACTGCGATGAAAAGGCTGGAGACAGACTGACAGTTTGCGAAGAGGAACTGCTATAGGCTTTCGCGCGTCTCGTGAGCATTAGCTCAAATTTCTTGTGTGATTTTAGCTTGCACCGTTTTGATACAGTGCCAAGGTGTGACAGACGGACAGACGGACGGACGCCTTGAGGATGGCTAAGACGCGCGAAGCAATCTGCTATCGCGCGTAAAAAAGAATCGCAATAAATCATCACATATAATTTGTGTTGTCTGTGGAAGAAATGAAGTTGAACAGACCACAATATGTCACAGATTAGGCCTACGGTGCATTAATGAAAACTTGAAAAGTAATAGACTTGTCCGTTTTAGGTAAACTTTTCACATGTTAACTTATTTTATATATTAAACATATTTCAGAAAATTTGATTTTTCCCCTCCCCAATCGGACTTAGGGCGCCGAGCGGACTCACGTTGGGCTTTGCCCCAAATTTTTTGTTAAGTTTAGTTAATTTCGTCTTCTTATAAGCTTACTTCAATAAAATAAAAATAAATAATACTATCTTGTACGGTTAAACTAAACAAAGTTTTTGTTTTCTGCTTAATCGTCAGTTAAGAGGGCTTTGCCGCCCAGATCCCCACTGGTTCTCTGTTTCGACTCCGCTGAGAACATCAGCTCCTTGACAACCAGAAACTTCAACCTCGTCAACACCGCTGGACTCACGCATCATTGCGTGGAGCTCCGTGAATAATCTGGACACTTACGTAGGGTTCCGCCGCATCAGAAAGGTTGAAGCAACTACAACTACTACTACTGAGTTCAAACAGAATGAAGGCGGTGTTCGAGCGATCATTTCACATCACAGCCCGCCGACGCCAGAAAACCGGGTAAGCACCGGACTAAGTATTGGTGTCTCAGAATACCGATATCACGCTTGATACCAAAAAGATAAACCGCTAGGATGTCTTCCATCATTTCGTTAAATTTACTGTATAAATTCGTCCAAAACAACAACCAGCGCTTTTGTTAAATGAGTCAATGAATAATATTTCAATTAAAATGTTGTTTACGCAAGTGGCGCCACCTCGCGAACACTACGCCACTGTTTCCGCGTCGCATGAAAATGACGCACCGCAGCAAAGTCAGTCGCTTATCAGCATAGTTATCACAGGCTGAACGGTAGTTCAAGCCGTGTGTTAACGGCGACTTCTCTTTCTTATGGGAAAGCCAAAAATTCGACCCCCCACAGAATCAAAACCCCTGATCTGATTGAGATGAAATTTGGCACGGTTGATTACGTCGGCGAGATGACCCCTCATGCAATATTTCATGTAAATCTGCACAAGAGGGGGGCTTCTCGGCAAATAGGTGAAATATACGCAAAATTTTTTGTACCTATATACCTTTTTTCCAGAAACTCACCTACAGGTCAGACCCTTCCGCGGATTTTTGTGTGCGATGGCTCAAACGACGCGGTCTCGCGCAAGGATGTGTCTTTTGGGAATTAAAAAATTTGAAATTGATATTTAACGTATTTATTCAAAAAATTCCAAAAAATTACAATGGAGCCTATAGGGAAAATTAAACAATTCTTAAAACGGTCATAACTTTGGCTGTGTATAAGATAGAGTTGCAATTTTTGGTTCTAAGGTATGGTTTTCGGTGATGGCCAATCTAACGGTGTCATTCAATTTTACCCCGGACCCTCCCTGGTTGCCACGGCAACGAAATTTGGGACAAAATGGGCTATAACTCGGCTTGCGTATGAGATTTTTGCGAGATTTTTGCGCCTATAAGAAGGCTTTTCGATGATGGGCCATCGAATGCTGCCAATTGCATTTTCCCCGACCGACCCCCGTTGCCATGGCAACGAAATTTGGGAAAAGATATTATTCACTTCAGCAGCACATTGACACACAGTCACTGTGATGCGGACAATATCATCTTTTGTAATTTTTGCTGTTTTCGAGGCGCAAGTACTTAAATGTTGCCGTTAACAAGTGTATAAACTAATGTTTTGTACATTTGTTTATGGTAAAATCAAGACATCAAAATATTTCTTGACATCAACACTGCGTGTAGTGTACGTTGTAGGTGGTGGTCTGGCTCAGTTGGTAGCGTCACTGATCGCATCAACGAAGTTAATCAACACCAGGCCCGGTTAGTACTTAAATGGATGACCATCCCAGTATGCAACCAGCCACCCAGGTCAACTCAGCCTGGCCATCCCTCCCTGGGTAGGCGCAATGAGTACCAGCAAAATCTGGGACGTAAACAGGCACACCGCGCGATGCACTAGCCCCGTATCCGTGGTCTTGCAGCGTAAAAACTGGTGTCTGGCTGAGGGCTAAGGAAACGGAGATCAGCGCCGCCCAATGGGCCGTAAGGCTGGGGAAGGACTTTACGTTTACTTTTTACGCGCGAAAGCAGCTATGCTTTCAGCGCGTCTTAGCCATCGCAATTCCGTCCGTCCGTCCGTCCGTCTGTCCGTCTGTCCGTCTGTCCGTCACACGGGTGGATCAGTCAAAAACGGTGCAAGCTAGGATCACCAAATCAACACCATCGGCTGCCCGAAAGACTCTAGTTTCAGGAACCGTAAAGCTTTTCCATGAATTCGAAGGGGGTCACCCCGAACGAGGGTCCTAAATGAGAGGGGGTGGGTAAAATTTGCGATTTTCGGCCAAAAACTCGCTGTATCTCAGTAACGGTGCGAGATAAGGCCTAGGTTACTATCAATCACTAATAGGAAATCGTACACTGGCTGTCGATTGGCGCCGAATTCAATGACCTTGATGACCTTGAACGCCAAAATATGGGGTTTTACGGATTTTTTCACGATATGAGGCTGCGTAAGTCTATATCATTCACAGGGAGGCGCCACGGTACTGGCATTGGTGGTGTGGCATAGTTGGTAAAGCGTTTCGGCTGAAACAAAGTTACTCTAGCTCAAATTTCTTGTTTAGTGTACGTTGTAAGTCACCTTGAACTGTGTGTTCTGAAGCGCGACTCCCACTGTATGATGTTTGACGTCTTCGTCCGTCGGACAGTGATTACCCGGACCTGCCTCCGTCAAGCCGAACGCTGCAGCAGACACACACAACAATACAGTACATTAAAACACGTACGAAACGACGGAACTGAACTGACCTGAACAGACACGGCTTAGTTTTAAACGAACTGACCAATGGGCCAGCAAAGCGAGCCCACTGGTCATTGGTTGACGCATACGTGCGCCTAGCCACGTACGCCGTTAGATGGTGCCTTATTGTAATGCATTTACTGTTTTAGCCATCAGTCAGTTGATCAAAAACTAAACCATGTCAGTTCAGTTCAGCAGTGGCGGCGAAAAGGGGGGGGCGAAGGGGGACATGCGCCCCGGGCGGCACTATGCAGGAGGCGGCATTTGGAGGGGCGAAAATGCAGAATTCGGAAATAAAAATTCGGCCGATTCTGTTGACAGTGTCTATTTCTGTTGCTGGCTGCGAACGTTCGTTCTCCAAGATGAAACTCATTATGACATATCTCAGGTCAACAATGACGGAAGGTAGATTGACGAACCTAGCAATTCTTTTCATAGAAAGAGAAACAGTTGAGCAGGTTGACTTCACCAAATTGATTGAAAACTTTGCAGCAGTGAGAGCGCGGAAAGTTTCGATTTAGTGGTTCACCGTTTAGTGTACCATACATGTATGTCTCGCATCGTTGGACTGCGGTGACAGGCAGACCGCAGACTGTCGTGTAACTAGAGCAGAGGCCTTACTGCCCTAGTTAAAAGGTCTGTTTAAAAGCAAAAACCAGTGAATACCGAAGACTATAATATACGTGTTACATAATTCGAACACAGGACACACATGCAGAAAGTGTGAGCAGCAGTTGTCTTTTTGGCAGTTGCAACTGATCAAACTTCAGTTCCATTGCGTCAGTTCCATTGCATTACGCAATTACACTCTCAAATTAGCGTACTGTTCACAGTCCACACTAATGCTATCGTTGTAGTGTTGTACCCATAGGAATATCAATTGCCGATTTGACTAGAGGGGGCGGCAACACAGACGTTTGCCCGGGGCGGCAAAAACCCTCGCGCCGCCACTGCAGTTCAGTTACGTCGATTGTACGCGCTGTTAGCCACTAATATTACTGTAACGGCAAGTATAATGCATAATGTATTTACAATTTTTGTGAGTTGTTTTTTTTTATTTTTCCTAAGTATGCGTTAAGTTAATTCTGTTGCTTTCTTTATACTACTCGTTCAATAAACAATGTCCGATAATTGAAAAACTGTATTTCAAAAGTACAAGAACGTAATTGTTTTAGTCGCTCCGTGCAGGCTACTCTGGAGAGCAACATCATAGGTCCACCTTGTTTCGCTATCAGCTGCGGGTTGTCGAGTCGTTCTAGTGTCTTCTCGACGGTCGACGGAGCGACTGGTGCCGCGGCGACTACAAGCCGGCGCAGGGCTGAGAGGTCGTAGCTTGATACCAGCGGGTGTTGAGCCAATAGCAGCATTACTGGCGGCACCAGGTGCACGAACGACACCTAAGCATACATTGGCGTAGATAGAAAGCGGCCGCACGGGGCCCAGCCTTCTTTTTCCCAATCTCATTTTTTGGTTAAAATAGATACTAGGGACTCGGGAAATAACTAAAATTGTTGCCGTCATTCAGGTCTCATATTTATGATATTTTACGGCCCCAGAGCACGTTGGGGGAAAATCACAGCGCTCCCCCAGCATCCCTAGCTGGAATTTACGAGTCCTGCTTCTTAGGGGAAACGGGGAGAAAATCGGGACTCGAAGGGGAAAAAAGCAAAGGAGAAAACGGGACGAGAGGCGAGAGAAAGGAAGGGCAGAGAATGGATGTGAAACCCCCAATTCATATTTATGGTTACACCACTGTGCGCATAGCACCAGAATCAACCTTCTAATCAGTGGCGTCGCGGCGCGACACCGAGAGAAAACAATATACGGTCCACACACAGAATATTATGCGATCTGTGCAATAAAACGCTGTGCTGATTTTTACTGGATATGCAGTTACATGCAGTCGAATGTCAGCCTTTTGTGCAGCTTTGAAATGACCTAAAAATCAGACATATGGCGGTTGAGAGGGCACATTTGACATGATCTAGTGTGACCCATAGCTATGCGGCCGTCCGACTGATCTTTGATCGTTCAGATAAAAATTGACACACCCGTTTAAGAAACAATCACACCAATTTTGGCTCTACGCTGTTTGTTATCTACACCGTGTCCGGAAAAAAGCATCCCAAACATTATCGATTGTCACTTAAACAAGTGATATCAAATTGTAATAATTTTTAATACTAATATTTCTGGCACAGCTAGCCATCAAATAACCGTTCAATATTCCACCTTACCCACTGCGTGTTTCTGCACTACCTGGGGAAAACAAAAGCAACCAAATATGCGTTGAAATAAACGGAAATACGTTAACAAGCATCCCCAACATTATGGATTGTGACTTAAAGAAAAATTGGCAATTCATATTTTAATAATTTCTGGTGCAAACATTTTTGACACTACTTGCAATGAAACGACCGTTCTGGTTCTCACCTCACCATATGTCTGTTTCTGCACTACCTGGAAAACGCGAACTGGCGAAATAGGATAAAATGCTATATTTCGTTGATTTTGTTTCTCCAGGTAGTGCAGAAGCAGACAATGGGTGCGGTGAAAAATTCGTCATTTGATCGCCAGTTGTGTCAGAAATATTATTGTCGAAAATTATTAAAATCTGATAATCCTTCTTTAAGTTGCAATCGAAAACGTCTGGGATGTTTTTTTTCGGACACGGTGTAGTTAGCAGTGGATTGACAGATGAGCGAGACGCGGGTGATGCAACCTACAGTAGAACGGAACGCATAATAATGATCATGACAGGCTGAGGATTCCTGATCGAGTTTTGGCTTCATGCACTCGTTTAGAATTTAGAAAGTTCGCTTTCACTTGTTTTTGGCCAAGTCTGTTTAAGGTAATATCGTTTGTAACTGGATTGTGTCTCTGTTTTTACACTCTTCGTAAATTGTACCGTAGGCCTACGTACTGCATAATTCTGGAGTGTGTCGAGAAAAATTTTCGGCTCGAACTTGGGCAGAATGACGATCTTCGCCCCACTGGCAAGTCCGGCTAACATAACGACTACTTGACCGTAGATGTGAAAGAACGGCAGGATCGCTATAAACGTGTCGTCGCCGGTGCTATAGTTCAACGCATAGTGCGATCTGTGCCAGATCAAACACATCCAGCCAGTTACTTCGCTACAGTATAATGACTACAGACAATGCACAGCGTAAAGTAGACAACACTGTAAATAACGATTTACTTTTAACTTATTGACTTATTGCCTTACCCATGCTGGAGAAGCACAAAGCGGCAGCTCCTTCTGTATTCTTCTACAGGTTGCTCGTTGGTCTCGTGCGGTTTTTGTGGCTTCTTGGATAGTTATGTTGAGTGATTTCAGACTCTCCTTTATCCCGCCCAACCTTTTTTTCTTTGTTCTTCATCCAGCTCTCCTTCCATGCACGTAACCCTCTAATGCCAGTTTGAAGTATCTTTCTTGTGCCATTCAAACGATATGTAACTGGGAGCTTAATGGCTGCGAAATCAACGTCAAAAACGTCTTAGCGATTTACAAAAAAATCATCTTTAAATGGTCACGTCAAAATCGAGTACAAAAATCTGAGCTACAACTTAATTACTGATGAAATACAAGAAATTTGAGCTAATGCTCACGAGACGCGCGAAAGTCTATAGCAGTTCCGGTTCAGTAGTCACCCATCGGAGTACTAACCGGGCCCGGCGTAGAGTAACTTCGTTTCAGCCGAAACGCATTACCAACTACGCCACGCCATCAACGTAGGAACCGTGGCGCCGCCTTGTGAATGATACAGACTTGCACAGCCCGATATCGGAAACAATACCACAAAACCCCCTATTTTGGCGTTCAAGGTCATCAAGGTCATTGAATTCGGCGCCAATCGACAGCCAGTGTACGATTTCCTATTAGTGATTAATAGTAACCTAGGCCTTATCTCGCACCGTTACTGAGATACAGCGAGTTTTTGGCCGAA
>Ga0209367_1003147_pt1 | contig 22277 bp, 10 predicted proteins | sample WorMetLIZISLAND2_FD_187412 | JGI IMG/M metagenome (GOLD analysis project Ga0209367, IMG submission 187412) | Marine gutless worms symbiont microbial communities from Max Planck institute for Marine Microbiology, Germany - Olavius geniculatus... ... | reverse complement strand
GTGTGGGACAACCCTGCAGGAGTTAAGCCACGCTGCCCTAGATAGGCAGCGGTGGGCAGCGATAGTAAGAATGGCGTCAGACACCAACGGGCATTGAGCCCACGGTTGTCGATGATGACGATGAACATTCAGATCTAGCTAGCTGCATTTACGGAGAAAAAAAAACAAGAAAATGATATTAAATCATATTAGCCCACGTGATGTAAATGAAAGGAATATGCTCTGCAACATCTATCATGCAGTCCAGTCTAACGCTGCAAGACTGATCTTTCTACACTTCCGTATTTCTAAGTTGCTGATATGCACGCACTGCATTATACAAACATCACCGGAGCAATATGTGGATTCAAATTTCTGTTCTGTAGGCTTAATATAGGCCATAACCTGCAGTATTTGGGCAAATATAAATTTGCCAAAGTATACAGTGTAGGCATTTGTTTCACGATTCATAAAAATTTTGATGATATAATTGCCAGGTAAAGTACAACTGTGGAGAGTTTTTCTTAAGCATTGAAAGAAAACATGTTCTGTATTATTTATCGGATACTATATAACTCCACAGTACAAACAAAATATTTGAATTAGGCTATTGAGATTGTGTTGTGTTTTTAAGACTATAAGTATAAGTTCATGACAATAAGTACATGTGATAAATAATTTACTTATTTAGTGACTGAAAAGTTTCAAAACTTTCAAATTTCAAAAAAAGATTACAGATTACAAACAGAAAAATTATTTGCTGTGTATTATTAATTACACATCACTGATAAAAGACAAAATTTCTAATTACTAAGCATTTTTATGCAATCACTAATAAAACCATGTAGGTGGCATTTACACTTTCATTTAAATAACGTCATGAAGTCATCAATCGTAAACACCCCTCAATATAATGATAATGCTGACACAACACACTTGACTTAACAATGTTACCCAGATTTCCAACGCAGACTAAGAATAGAAAGAAAGCAGACAAAAAGACAAACAAAAGAAACAAGCAGAGTGGTAATTGGAGGGAAGGAAGGATTCATCTGATCTTTAATTTTGCTTTCACCCACTGCAGTTAGTGCATGTGCAAAATCCTGAATAAGTTTGATTAAAGTAGTTGATAGATTGCACAAGATACTTGTGTTGCTCTATTCAATCCCAGCTACAAGTTATTCTAATTAGCTAATAGCAAGTCTGTCTAATGCCCCATTTACACAATCGAGCAAACATCAAGCAGCTTTCGAGCTATGATAATTAGCATGCTAATTAGGAGGGCGGACGGGTTGTAACTGGAAGGCCTATATAACACGTGATCAGCTGTGGGCTAAACCTAGGCCTACATTTGAGCCAGGGGGAGGGGTTCCATCAGGCCTGCTCAATGTCTCCTCGACATTTGCTCGATGCTTGCTGGATGTCTGCTCGACGTTTGCTCGATTGTGTAAACAGGGTATAAGGCATAGCAAACATCGAGCAGATATCCAGCAAATGTCGCGCAGACACCAAGCAAACGTCGAGCAGACATCAAGCAGGAATGATAGAACCCCGCTTAGTCCACAGCTGATCACATGTTATATAGGCCTTGGAATTACAACCCGCCCGCCCTCCTAATTAGCATACTAATTACCATAACTCGCCGAGCTAGCTCGCAACACATAAAAATATTTGTATCATTCTTGAGCAGTGTCAAAGCATACGAATGTCACGTACACAATAACTGGTTTGCAATCACTGTTAAAAAGCACATGACATACAGTTGACAACAGCTCCCGTGTAAGTACAAATTAATTAATTATTTTGGCAATAGAAAAATTCAAATTGTGACCTAGATGATGGACTGGATTATATGGCACACCATTGTCTAAGACTCAGCGACCTCACTAATCACTATATATCAATTTCATATGAGTCAGATTAAAACGAATGTATGTCGCAAGACCAGCTTAATTAGGTCGACTCAGACAAGGAGTCAACCTTAAAAGCATGGCCTCACAGGCAGTAAACAAATGAACGAGGTGATGACAGACAGGAACAAACAGCGACAAATAATGATGAACTGTCATAGAAGCATCACATGAACACTGATGATAATTTACATGAAATATAAATTACTAGCCCCACTAAAGTAATTTTACTTTCAATACTTTCAAACTCGATTATATCACACAAAAATACATAATTTCACATGCAGCATCTAAGCTAATACAAGTAAATAAGCACAGCAAGACTACATTAATACCGGTATCACATACAATGTCATACATAATAACTGGTCAATCAATCACAGTTTAAAAATCACACGTTAGTCATACAGTTGACAACAGCTTACTCACAAAGGACGAATTTTCTATCGAAGTATTCCAACACACAGCAATTATCATTAAAAACAATTCATTGAGTAGAGTACTGAGTACAGTTATACAACTTATGCTATTCAGTCAAATATACAACAGTTGTTGAAGATAGCTGCAAGTTTTTTTCACAACAAAAACAGTTTGTATACTCTGCAATTACCTTGAATTATACAAAAAATTATTTTGTCATTCACATGCAATGAAACTCACAAGTCAATAATGACAACTAAAATCATATCTTCGGATCAAACCAATGTTGTACTTTACAGCTTCATCATCTCATACTCAATTGCTCAAACATGCACATAGTTACTCATTATGCAAGTGACGATGACAGAAATTTGATCCTTCCTGTGATGGCAGCTTGCAAATCTGACCTGACTTTGTAACTGCTGAGCACGCGGCACGATTGAATGACCTGCTCAGACTTCCACTGCGACGGGATTTCTGACGTGCTGTGTGTGGGGTGCCAGAACAACTTGCACTGCCAGCAGGTGAATTTGGGCAGCTTCCACTAAATGAGTCCAGGTGTTGCAGCCGGAACAATCCACTACCATTCAGCACTGATCCTGGTGATCTATCAGCAACATATGGAGTTGACGGTGGATTCTGTGGAGTGGCAGGCAACAAATGGCGTGTTACAGGTGGTGGCGTACGATCTAGTGGCAAAGCTGATCCACGCTTCATATCACTTGGGTTTTCAAAACCGAGTTCAGACAGACGTCGAATAGGTGTGGAACAAAGAACTGTCGCATCTTTGCGTTCACTTGCGCCAGAGATCCTCCTGGTGAAGTCTGCCGACAGCTGTTCAAGTGCTTTAACAACATACTTAATATCTCCACTAGTCAGACTACGATGAAAGCTAGCCCCGTCATCCGAACTTGACTTTGCAATGGTGTTAGCAAGTGGTGAGCGGCGAAACAAAGCACCCCAGCACCATGCTATAAAACTAGCACCAGAGCCAACAGCCAGTAAGACAGCAGCTAATGCTGTAAATTCAAACCCACTGTTAAACTTCAACTCTGAGACAACATTTGACCATATTAGTGTTATTAGTAGATAGCAGATAAACTTCCTCACGTGCAATGTATAAAAAAGTATTACTGCAAACACCGTGTAAAAAATGTGTGCAACAGTGACTGATAAGACTACCATACGACTTTCAGTGGCACCAGTGACAAGCAAAATCCACTCAAGCTTCAGTTCGATAGCTTCGCGAATGCTGTTCTCAAACGACAAAAGAAAGTTCACGGTATCATTTATACGTTTCAGGTTTGCAATAGCATCCAGATGATGTTCGATCATGTTGCGCTGAAGGTTGTCAACCATTGCAGCACTTGCATCCAACTTAGACGAAACACCTTCCGCCTGCGTGCCTAGCTGAGTAAGGTCATGCAAAAGTTCCCTGTGTCGTACGGACTGCACTTCTGTTTGCTCAGTAATCTGATCGGCTGTACTGTCAAGCTTTCGCTGAATTTGTTCTGTCTTTGCAATTACTCTCCTGTTACCTGCAATAACAACTTCCCTTTCTTGCTGTATATGCTGCAGATTTCTAAGCACCTGTGAGTTCATCATCTGATGTGCCAGCCTAAGTTGTTGCTGATCACTTGCAATCTGCTGACGACCTGTTTCTAACTGATCTACAGTGTTAGCAGCCATGGATTTTAACTGCTCTTGTGTTTCTGAAATAGTTGCCAATGTACTAAGCTGGTGCTCAGAAGATGCCATAAGTCGGTTGACGGTCAGTTCAGCACGAGCACGAAAATGTTGCTGTCTCACACTGTAACAGATAGAACGTGCACGATTTGAGACAATCTGCAACGTCAGAACAAATAAAAACAAACATGCCTTACAATGCCATACCATACACACAGTCTATGACATACAGACAAAAATGCCACAATCACATTTTCTACATAATACAGTTGCATCAACTCTTGTGTTGCTGGCTTTGCTGCACTGTTTTGATTGAAGAAGGCTAATGCTAACATCAGCAAACTTTTAAGCTGACTTGAAATACACTAAATGAATAAACTACAGATACACATTGTAAGAAATAATGCTGTCAAAGCATTCATTTTTTACAGCATTGTGCACTAACGCGTTAATTAACACATAATTATACTACTGATATTGCAGTGCAATGACGACCAACATACTCGTGCCAGTGTCGCAGGAACATGACAGTAGTGATGGAACAGCAAAAAAACAATATTTTTTATTACTTACATATTATTCGATCATCAAATAAATGCAATCTAATGAAACATTGGAACTCCTGCTTCACAGAATTTAGTAAATGTACGCTTGTGCGTTAATTACTTTAACGTGTTAATTTTTTAAACACGTGTTAATTATTTAATGCATCGACACGTTAAGTAAAGGTATTAATTCGACATCTCTAGTAAAAAATACAGAATATGATGCACATATAATCACGCAAAATGAACAAAAGACCTGATATGCATTCCATGTTGTTGAATCCATGTTACGCGTGCAGTCAGCAATAGCCATGTCAGACGTGCAGGAAAACGTCTGTCTCTTTTCAACAGCAGCTTGGCAATTGAACAGATGAACTGATAATTTCGCCAGCTCTTCTTCTGATAGATCACTACAACGGCCTTCCAATTCAGACATAACACGATGATGACAAGCATCCAGTACTGACAAATCTTTGGCAATAGTTGCTTCGAGTAAAAATCTATCATCGGCCGTGTTTATCTCAAATGGAGACGAGCGCACGTTGAGCGATGATGTAGTGTCGGTAGAGTCACTATCGGAGTCCGCGTCTGCACTAGAGTGGCTGAAAAGCCACGAATCGACGCCAGCGCTTAAAGCACCAAAGACAAGTAGCATTATTAAAATGCATTTAGCTTCCATGAGCTTTCAAGTTACGTGACAAGTTAATAACACGCACATTGAAACTTTAAAAAAACTACCACACTTCTTTCCAAAGAATATATAAACTTCTGACAAAATTTAATTTTAGGGCTGTGCGAACCAAGTGTTTATTACAAGGAGTACCTCAGATCGAGTATTGAAGTAACTCGAACAGGAAAAGGATTTGTTCGTTCAGCCCAAAAACTAACTGGCAAATCAAATATACTATGTAATTTGGCTAAACACGTAAGCGAGAGCGAGCGCTAGCGAGCGACAAACGGGACGAGCGAGAGCGAGCGAGATTTTTCCCGTGAGCAAGCGACTAGGCCTATACATACGAGCGAGCGAAATTTAAAACGGCGTATGATTTTTTACGCGCGGCAGCATGTAATGCTTTGCGCGTCTTAGCTATCGTCGAGGCGTCTGTCTGTACTGTCTGTCCGACCATCACACTCTGCGATTGTATTAAAACGCTGCAAGCTAGGATCACGATATCTTCATCGTCGGCTGCCACAAATTAGCCTCTACTTCTAAGATCCGTAGAGCTTTTCCAGAAATTCAACAGAGGTCATCCCGATCGAGAGTATTTAATGAGAAGGGTACGAAACATTGGCGATTTTGAGCCAAATATAAGTCGCCGTATCTCAGAAACGGTGCAAGTTTACTATTATTCACTAATAGAAAGTCCCATGCCCTTTCGACTTACACCTAAATCAACGACCTTGAACTCCCTTGAAACCCCAAAATAGAGAGTTTGAGGTCGATTGTTCCATGTCTAGGTTGACTAATTGACTCACATGGGTATGCTAACCAGAAAATAACTCTCGGGTTAACCTTGCGCACATTGTTCCATGCCAAATTTTGCCGTGAAACAAAGCACCACGAGTTAACCCGGGTAATTCCCCGAGTTAACCTTGTGGTCAACCCCACAGGCTGCAGCGCACATATCAAAAGTAAGTTGCGCCGAAGACAACATGCATAAGTTATGAAATTTTCAGCATTAAACGTAGATTTGGCAGTTTAAGTTTCGACTTCTAGGTTCAAGGAGACTTTCATCCCGTCCACCTTAGTATCACACCCTTAAATGTGAAGTTCGTACACCAACTGTGGAATGGACGTCCAAGTGATTTAATCGAGACATTTCTTGCAGAAAACAATGAAATAAAAAAAACTAATTAATCTACAAGGTGGGCAAAATAGTAATCCCATGTCGTATTTTGCTAAATTTTAAGCAACCACATAAGAATTTTTCCACGGAACATTGCAATTTCTCGCTTGTCTCACTGAGCGAGAAAAGCGAGTGAGATTTACCTGACAGAGCGAGAAAACAGTTGGCGAGTCGCTTACAGGTCTAAATCTGGCAGAGACACGTATTTCTGTAATCGCCGGGAGGACTGTCCCAGTGTCTTGACTTCAGATGAATATGTTTTGCTATTTTAACATTAAAGGCCTACTGAACAGTGAACACTGAACATGTTCTGATAGATGTTAATGTGGAATGCGCTTATTAGTGATAAATTTGGCAATAACTCTGTATTTACTAATTTCCATCAATGTGGTACAAACAAGCAAAAATAAGTAAAAACCTGATTGTCTTCAAAATAACACCTTTTTCTCCATTAAATTTTAGTAACAGTACATGTATCATTAGAAATGAACTGCACTATGACAAATAAAATAATTCTTCATTCCGAGAAAAATGTTATCACCATTAAGTACTACATCTAGCCTACATGTCAAACAAATACATAATTAACAGATCAAAGGTCAAAGGTCATGCCACATTAACTTCACTTGATGACTTAATCAAACAGCAAAAAGAATCTTTATACCTTGGATACGAACTTTATAAATGTTGGAAAAAATTTTCAAGTGCTGCACCAACCAGCTATCTTGCAAGAAATCAATGACAATGGTATTTATTGATTGATTGATTGATTTGTCTTCAATAGCAGGCTCGAGGCCAATGAACACACAAAACACACACACAAACACAAAGAGTAAAAAAAAATTTATACTAATGCAGAATGTAATGCAGATATCATCCATCAACAGCCAACAAAGAAGAACTGTCACATCAGCAGTTGCAGAACTGAGCGATCGAACAACAATGGCATGAATTAAAGTACATCACATGGACACCAGTGCAGCTGGTCGGCTGAACACAGAGACACAAAACCAAATTCTCAATCATAACAGAAAGGGAAGTTCAACCATCGAGAAGAAAAAAACTGCTATACTTCTAGAATATATCAACTTTCTCTAACATGCTACTACATATGTCTCCAACCCCAGAATGGCCAAAATCAATGGCAACCTGAGATTGACATTATTTGCTCCCCATACCCCGTACTGAAATTTAGGGAAGAAGGCCTCTAAAAATAACCAGGGAAGGAAAAAAGAAAAAAAGGGCGGAGAATAGGCACAAGGGACAGAGGTGGGTAGAGAACTTGCTCCGCAGAATCAAATGGCGATAGATGCCCCTCGAGACAAAATAATGACTGCATAATGTCCGGAATGTGAGACTCCTGGCACACACATGATAAATTATTGTACTGTTACTACACTGTGTATGACGTATCATAAACCGAGCAATCTGATTCTCTAATACACTACCTGTCAAAAAAGAGACATCATTTTTGTCCGCATCATTGCCAATTAAATACTGACTGATTGCAACAATTCTTTCACTGCCGGTCCTTGGACGATTTTGTTGCCTCACAGTGCAGCATTGTTAAAAGTTAGTAAGCAAATTAAAAAGAATACCAATGAACATATGTAAAACCCTGCAGAAAACTTGGATGACTGAGTGAGTGAGCAGGGTTTAACGTCCTGCCTGACACAGTATAGGTCATTTTGGGGATGGCCTTTCCAGGCAAAATTGCACATACACATAATAACGAAACAAAAAGTTTAACCTTTACAGAAAGTTTAACTTTTACGAAACACAAGACACAAAAAAAACAAAACCTAAAATTGTAAGAACTGCTGATTATAACTGTGCATATACCGGGTGGCGCAAAAAAACGTCCCAAACATTTGCATGCGTTATTCAGCCACATGGTCAAAATGAATCAGCACAAAAGCATTTATGTAATTACCAAACATCAACGAATGTGTAGAAATTTTTGTTTATAACACTTCTGTATTAGCTGTAATATAAACAAAATAGCGTTACACCCCCAAATTTTTTGCAAGCTGTTCAATCATTTGCAGTGCTGCTCGTATGCAGGCTATGCCAAAACATCACAGTAGGCCGAATCATCAGTAACTGATCAGCAAAAAGTGCTGAATAGGTCCTTTGCCACTGCTGCTTGACGCTTTTCCCACTGGCTGTCTGTTGCTGACATCATGGCATTTTGTCTGAAATAACATAAAGTTCGAAATAGTTCACACCTTCCTTCACAGACAAGTTGTTGCAAGGTATCCCAAACTGAGTACTGCAGTGGATTCAAATCTGTTGAATGCAGCATTCATTCTTTCGAGCTGAGGAAATCGGGCGTGTGGTGTTGAAGAAAATTTTGAGTTGCTTTGATGCGGTGTGATGGAAAGCTGCCTTTACATAACTGGATTTTCAACTCGCCTTACGTCATTAAGCGGCATTCAGTGATGTCATAAGTGAGGTCACTGAAATTTATAGGCAAGTAAGAGTACATATTGGTCTACAAATGTACAAAAGAAAATTTACCTTAATAGTTACGCAAAGTTCGGGACGTTTTTTTAGCGCCACCCGGTATAACGGTAATGGCAGTTCTAATAATCTTCCCTGTTATCCTCCAGACAGTCATCAATCTCATAATGCTGTCTATTGGAAGGCAGGGAGAAGAAAACTTGGATGCGGCATTCATCGACACTCAACACAATGCACATAATAAACGACTATATCTTGAAGCCAACATGGTTCCTACTACTCTGCAGAATTCATTTTCCCCGACTCTTCCTAACTTTCGAGGACAAAATGAGTCATATTCCATAACTAATATGTTCACGCGAAATACCAATTTTCAGTTTTCAATCGCATGCAATCGCACAAGAAACAAAGGCGGCGGAAGAAATTTAAAAGTGGAGATACAAATAATCTGCGAGCAAAACTGCGTACAACAGTTCAAAATTATTTTTCTGCATCTTTGTTAATTTTTGCACCCTGGTACTTTTAAATTCCCCAATTTTCCCTGACCTTCTGAGTTTTCCCTGACTTTGGAATGTAAAATTCCCCAACTCATCCTAATCCTGTGATTTTTCCCTGACTTTCCCAGACTTCCCTGACCGAGGAACCATGAGCCAAACATTCACAACACAGTAGGGCGGCCTTGGTTTCATCGCAACAAGTCAGCCAGCACTAGATACATACGACAGCAAAGAACTGAATACTGAGTAAGTGCCACGCCAGGTACATAGCACAAGTAAACCAAGCACACATCACATAGAAAACCACACTGAAGAGTTCTTATTGCAGTATTGCACAAGTTCTTGCAATCTGACAAGCTGCATTAGTAAATGAACATGATGGTGGTAAACATGATCCTGATGATCAGTGGCGTAGACAAGAGAGGCTCTGGAGTCCAGCCCCAACCTCCCCTTCCCCAATTCTCCAGACAAGACATAAGCATACGTTTAAACTACACTAAATTTGCAAATTTCGTCACTTTATTTTCATGAACATAATTAAAACTGTTGCCACCAGATCTCATATTTTGAAGCTATAATGCATCGAATTTGATATCAACTGCGGCTCTGCCTCAGACACCGCTGGGGGAGCTCACAGCACTCCTCCAGACCTAGCTGGATTTTAGGGGTCCTATTTCTAAAAGAAGGGAGTAGAGAGAAAAATGGGAGAAAATGGGAAGGTAGGAAAATGGAAAAAGGGACAGGCGAGGTGAAAAAGAAAAGGAAAGGGGAGGGAAAGGAGACAAGGCCCCCCAAATGAAATTTCTGGTTACGCCACTGCTGGTGATAACACAAATGAGGAGCCATTTCTCATGTTCTCATAAGACAATAACAGTGACATAAGTGAGAACAACAAGAATCAATCAGAGATCTCAAACCTCCGCCGAAAACAGTGTTGTCACCTAGCGAATATAAAGACATTACACAGCTACTAAATGCCAATGGTAAAGAAATGTGAACGATGATCTAAAATCCACAAAAGAACCCCGACCACCTGCAAAATTCAAACACTTGCTCGGTAAACCATGCCCAATCCCACCACAAAATTTCATTAAAATCCATCAACTTTTTATTAACCTTCGAGTAATCTAACTGACAAACATGTAATGGTAAAGGCGGCATACCCTGAAAGGACCTCAAATTGGGTGTTCATCTCCCTGTCATAGGACATTAAGCCTGCAGGTGGACAGATCATCAAGACAAATAGGCCGATATAAAAACATAATCTCCTCCATCCTTGAACAATGGCAGAGTTGCCAAAAGTGGGAAACTGTCACGAAAGTAAGGCAATCATGATTTCAGATGAAAGCTATTTCCTGAACTAGAAACGACACGTTTTCATACCTATGAAGAAATGATAGGAACACGCTGCGGGGCCACATAATTATATGTCATTGCACAACTAATACTGACATTTTATCATAGCAACTACAAGTCTGTGCACTGCGCAGCCAGCTAGTTATAGCCTTTAATGGCACAACCATAGCACTGGGTTACGACAACAGGCTACAAAAACACTACGTCCTAGCTGAAAAGATCGAAACATTTAAATTACGACAAAGGAGTAACATATGCACTAGACTGAAAACAATGGAATAAACAGAGCAGCTCCTATTAAATGCAACCTAACTAGTGGCGCCATAGTAACTGCAAAAACAATTCTAAAGTGCACTAATTACAAAGTACTACCAAACCCAGAACATCTGCAAGTGATGCATGCAAATATTGCCAATTTGTCAAGCATTTTTAACAACCACATGAAAACAGCGCATGCATATCTCTTTCTGATCTTATACCTTCCTCTCTCATATCCTTAAATCTACCTCGGGGATTTGGCGCATACTGATGTGGGTTTGGCTAAACAGTACTTGATAAGCACAATTTTTCTGCTATAAAACCCTGTGAATAGCCACATGAACCTTGTACCATCTGAAGTAGAGACAGTAGTCTACATATTAACCATCGACAGTATGAGTCTAATTCCTTCGAACCAACAAAAGTGGCATGCACCAAGACGACCGCACAGTTAATAGGGCACTACTTACGAATTAGATATAACACAACATGCGGTAATGAACAATGGATGGACCACAAGAAAACTAGGCTATGAGAGAAACATCTATAAAATAAAATACCACTACATACTATGAAAAAAATCCTAAGCTAGTTAGTAATAAATAAGTACACGCAGTGAATTCATTCAGCTATTGCTTCAAATGACAGAATGATAGGCACGGCATCACAACAGCAGAGCAACAAGAACTGCATGTTGAAAGCAAAGTCTTAACTAAACCTTCGATACATATACAATAGTAAAGAAACTGTTGCAAAAAAACTAGTTTTTATGCAGTTTTTTTTCAAACCAGCTACAGCTTCACTTGGTGCCATATATCGGAAGTAAAAAAATACGGCATCATATGTGCATGATAGGCATAACATTCACTGGACGGGCTTCATAAACTGAAAAGAAACTGTGACACGAGTTCATATTTCATCAAGAAGAAAGATTAATGCTATAGTTAACACTTTCTCTTAAAATATATACCAAGATGATCACAACGTGAACTGAAGTCTGACTTTGGTGTTATCTTTAGTTTAAGCATCAACACATGCGATAATCTACCAGATAAAAAAGAGATAATCTGAAATGGCAGTACTGTTAACATCAAAGTTAACCCAAACATCACTGATTAACACCAGACAGAGCTGCAATGCAAACGAATACACGTTTTTACTTAATCCTTAGGGATTAGAATTTTTTTAACCAATCTTCAGTTTACTTTCTTATCTGTGGATATAGATCAGAAAAGAAGTTAATCAGACTCAGTACTTAGCAAGTGTCAGACTAAGAGAAATGAATTGGAATAAAGATAAATGTCTTGTAAATGAAACATAAACTCACATATTGTCATTGGTTTCTTTTCAGTAAATGTTCTTATTGATTCCACATGGCAGTTGGCTAGCCAACAGCTTCTGTTATACATTTCAAACCTCACCACATCAGAAATCAGCATCAATTTTTACAGAGCTCTGCTAACTTATACACTGCAGGCCTACACCAACCACATAACAATGTTCTAATCACTACACGAAGTATGGGATGAAAGCTCGAGAAAACGAAAGAATTGTGACTGTCAGCTGGACACAATCCCATAGAGCAGCAACGCCCATGCCACACAGTCGGTTGCTAACAGCCACACAGCTGCGATGATGCATGACGACGGCCGATGATTCAGACCGAAGGGCACATCTGATCGCGTTGCAACGGCTTCTTGAATAACCACTCATCATCGACTCGATGGAAATACTACAAAAACATCACTAAAATGGGTAAAACCGCAAACGTACGATGTTTTCCGAAAATATCCACCAATATAAATGCCAATGCATCAGCAGTGTGACAGCACAAGCTACCACTGAGATCCATATTCAAGAACCACAGATGTGGATACTGAAACAGATAACTATCAACATTTGACTAGCTGATTCTTGGGTCACTCCCCATACCTCCACCAAATTTCACCAATGCCTATTCATAAGTTGCTCAGAAATATTGCAGATTATCACTTTACGTCCTATTTCCCAATGGTGAAAAAACTTGGATTGTGATCCCAAATCCACCATGCTAGCAAAATGTAAACAATTCCTGTTTCAACCATGAACCACACCTTCACAAGATTTCATCAAAAATCCGTTCTTAACTTTTTAAGGTATCTACATGACAAACAAACAAAACGAGAAAAAAATAAACAGACTCTATCACATAAGCTTTGCCTTCTTCACCAAAGGTACTAAAGTACACGTACATTAACAGTGCAATAACTGACCACAATGAATGACAGCCAGCAAGAGAGTGTTCAACATAACTGCAGTTCAAACCTTTGTCGGAAACGAGACTTTTGATTCTTTGCGAAACCTCTCACCTTCCCTTTGTGTATCTTCGAGCTGTCTCATAACAATCACAACATAGTTAATATCACTTGCAGTGTCCTGAATACTGCAGCAACTATCATTTATACAAGCAGACAGATGATCTTTGCCATAGTATCGGCCTGCGGCCTGCATTTTCAGCCTTTCGGGCCTCAACTCAGCCAGCGGCTTCGATACGCAGCGCTGCAGCATAGCTGCTAGCGATGATGATGCTGATGATGCGTCACCATGGTGACAACATCTATATGACGTCATTCTGCACGTCTTGTCCTGACAAAAAGCAAGAACTGCAGGGAAAGAGAAGAAGAAAGAAGTAGGGTACTGTGACATCATGGCAAGATGCCACTGCATTGGCACCGAGCTCAGTCATGAGCCAGCCAATCGCAGTCCAAACTAAAATGAGGTAAAATTATTATAAGATAATCCACTCAAAGTAACCAAACTTAAAGGCAACAACAAATTAATGGCTAGATGGAGGGTGGCAATGCATTTCAAGTAACTAGTTAACAAAACTGACCTTAAACGTAATATTAGTAATAACAATAATACCTGTAGCTGCTAATACATATGACTATTATGCCACATGGAAAGCCATATGGCAGTGTGTTGACTAGACAAAATAAAGACAAAGTATACACACAGTGAAAAAAATTGAACATCTGAACTACAAAACAGTCAGACAGATTCCAAATCAGACAAAATGCAGCACAAGTTGAAGCAGGTAAAACAAACTGAACAACATACAATACGTTTGTGCTCGGTTGCCTTGTCAATGTCATCTTGGCGCAGGCTTTCTGTTACATGATGCCACAGACGCCGAGACTCATTTGCATCTTGCATCCCGATCGGACGAACTCGTTTCCTGTGAACTGGCAGCTTGGACGTGTCAACTGTCACCGTCTGACCCTATCACACCAGATAGCCAAGCTGTAAACAACCAATGGTCTGACATAATTAACTGCACTGGCTCTGTGTTCTACAGCAAGTGCAGTAAAAATTAATAGTTATGATACACTAGTGATACCTAGATGACTGCTACATTCCAATCTCTGGGGTCACAAGCAAAGAGTACTTACGTTCTCACAGTGGACACTACATGACTATAATGTGACATCGATGCAATATTTTTGACTCTTAGGTCTTCAGTGTTTGAATCCGATGGCCTGTCACCTGCAGTCTGATGACCTCTGTGGACCATATTAGCAATATAGCAATAGTATTTCATCCTAATGCTAATGAATCGGTGCAACAGAAATGATATGTAACACAGCACTACGTAAGATTATCAAATTAACACTGACTTTAATCCAAAGTTGTTAATATTGCAGTATTGCCACTATTTCAATAGGCACTGAAATACTTTTTAGTATTGCAACAATATGTATTGGTTGCATGTTTAGCATTGCATGTGGCATTGCAATACTTTTAGTGCTGAAATATTGCAATAATTTGAAGCAAAACTTCTTGATATAGAGTACACTCCTAATATGAGAAAAACGCTGATTAATTACGCAAAAAATCGTTTTTATTTTTTTTTGTTCAATCGCGTGAAAAAGACCAAACAAAAAATTACATGTCAGAACAACTTGGTAATTGTTTAAATTTTGGGTTGACCACATTACCATGTAGTCTGCAGTTAATCCAAAATTATTTAGAAAAAGTTCTACAGACCGGAAAATTCAAAATTTATATTGGGCAGCAAACAGTGGAGTATTGCAAAAAGTACTGCAATAGTATTGTAATACTGACTTGGAAAAAAGTATTGCAATCAGTATTGTAATATATTTTCCACCAAGTATTGCTATTGCTATTGCAATATTTTTTCAAGTATTGCTAACAATGCTGCTATAATTGCAGAACTCGCAGTTTAGCTGCTAGCACGTGACTTACAAAAACACACTTCGAAGTTCAAACCATGCTAATTCATAACTCTAGCACCTCTTCTGATATAAGCTTGATTATAACGATTACTACAAATACAAAGACAGTCTTACATGAGCGCTAGTGAAGTCGAGGCTGGCATTCCATTCTCCAGACACTCGTTGGACAGTCTCACCAGCCGGATTCTTCACCTCACCAGTCACTTTGTGCAGTCGACCTCCATAGAACGGCTAGCACAATACACAGCAAGGTTAAAGGCCAAGTCGCATGAAAAAAAAACATTGGCTAAATATATGTAGAATGTAATGCTAATTAATAATACACTGATCAGTTAAAATAAAAAAAACATCGCTTCACATATATTTCAATAAAAATAATGTTGTGCAAACGCAATGATGATGTCACCTACTACACTTTGTTTATAGCGTGTATTGCAGCATGCAAGAAAGTTTCATGCCATAAGCTGGCCGTAGTGTTGGTGCAGTGTGCGCTCAGAGAGGGGAACTCCCTTGCATTACGGAAGCGTTGAGTCGTAATCTGTTGGCAATTGGTGCAACGGAAAGGGCATACAGTCAGCCTACTTACAGTATGACAGCGACTTCGCGAAATGCAAGCGAAGTCTTTTCAGCCGTTACCATGCTCCATCGACGCTGCTAGCATTCAAATTCTGTCCAATGCTACACTGACGCCAATAGTTGTTTGCGACGTTACAGTTTCGTCACATTTGTCCACTTTAAACTTTATTTTTACAGTATAAAAATAACACTGACTTGTAACAAAGATTACTAAATACTGACAAATTAACACTTGATTAAGCCAATTAGCACTTTAGAAGAGTTACGTAAACTGATGCGACTTGGCCTTTAAGATACCTGAAAAGATTAACAAAAACCCAGTGGGCTTTATTGGGTAGACCAGCCTAAAAATCCTGGTAAAAACCCACCCCAAAAAACCCATCCACACTGTATCCATTTTTAGTTTCTCATTTCACTATAAATGAAATATTTTATTACAGTCAAGTTTATGAAACTCATAAACCTATGAATTAGCAAGTTTTTGGATATTCTATGCTGTGGAGAACAAGTAAAAACAACCAAAAGACTTTTCAGCTAAAGTTCAAGTTAGGCCTTTATTAAAAAAGTGAAAAACCCAAACCCAAAAACTATATGGGATCACACAGCATTGCCTGCAACCCAACAAGTTAACATGCCCCAGTATAACCCCAGAGGAATGAAAGGCCAAGTTGACCCTGGTGTTCCTAATACATGGTGTCCCAAAAAACAGTCAAAATTGTTTTTGTCATAACTTTGTCAAATGTCAACTAACTTTGATAAATTTTGGCGTTAATATGGCCGAGATGATAAAATTATAGATTATAGTATCCGTGGTCTCGCCATGCAAAAACTGGTGTCTGGCCGAGGGCCTTAGAAAACGAAGATCAGCGCCGCCCTATGGGCCGTAAGCTCGGGAAGGACTTTACGTTTACGTTTACGTTACTACCTTGTAAAACATAAATGCTTCAAACTGTTGCATAATGCTAAGTTGTTGTCTCAAGTAAACATTGTAATGACTTAATTAATAGCACAAAAACACTTAAATGTGAATTATTTAGCAGAATTATAAACTTGGATAATCACTCACTTGCAAATTATCAGAATTTATGCTCAAAGTATGTCCTGCGTACAAAGACACAAAGGCTACTGGTCTGCAGATAGCGAAATCAATGATCAACTGATCAAACAGCATTTACTGATCGATTAAACGTATTTTAAGCTCATCAGTCAGCTATTTTGTTGTGTGCTGTTTTTACAGTAAAATATTTAATACCACAAAATTATTAAACCACTTGGCACCCTCTGTTGAATTGATAATGTAAAAGTGAGTAATCTGATATAAACAGCCACCCTGTAATGTAACAATTTGGAGCATCTGCGTTTCACACGGTAGTGCGTTGACATAAACTTGGTGAGGTAAAAAAATTATCACATCTTACATAATTTTATCGTCTTGTCCATCTTTGTGCCAAAAATTATCAAAGTTGGTGGAAATTTGACATAGTTATAATCAAAATTGTTTTTGGGGACATGATGGTTTACCTGTAAAAAAACAGTCATGCATCCAAGTACTAACCACTTGACAGCGACCTGACCAGGAGTCCAAACAATGACCTAACTGTTACACAACAACCACAGTGGACCAGAATCCTTAGTGAAAATTTAGTGAATACGGCAGACCTTGGTGTGAAAAACGATTGAAGCTGAGTAGCCAGTTTGACGACAGTGGACGGTCACTTTGTCACCAAGCTCGACCCACGGCACTGTGAGAATGGACCTCGCAAAAACTGACGGAAGCGAAAACTCGTAATCTTCTGGAATGTCGCTTGCACCGGCGGGTGACAACAGCCGTAATCGCACTGAATGCAGACACAGTATCCAGCATTTAAGCAAATTTTGCAATGATCAACAGCTATGATTAAGGGCTAACCATCTTAGAAAGTAATGTGATCAAACTATGCAGCTTTAGCCACAAAGAATATCCATTAAGTAACCATGAAATCATAATTTTTAAAAGTCACCAGCAACAATAACAGCAATAAAATAGCAAACGTAGACAAAAAAGTTTAACTGAACGCACCTTTACCAATAAGAGCGACGCCAACTGACATTCCCATGAACTTTGACCTGGTCCAGATTGATGCATTCATGGACATCTGCTTCTCGGGACTTTCGAAATAGAATGCTGACACTGCGATGCAACATAATCAGACTTCAATGTAAATATGACTGACTAAAATTTCAATATCAAAATCACTTAGCACAATTCTCCATTAAACTGATGCAAGGATCATTCCCGAATTCATTTCATGACGTATTAAACAATTACTGCATTGCTGAGTGAGTTGATACACAAACTTTGCAGCATTCATTATCTGATACCATAGGGGCCTATTTAGTTCTGCAGCATACATCCATCACCACATGATACCAAATCAGCAAATTACTGATATAGCGCAGTTCGATATTCACTTTTGATTATTGTTCAACTGCCACTCCCGGTTATGCCAATTCCCAAACAGAATACTGTTGGAAATTAGGGAAGCTAATGGCAGATAATATGAGAGGTCTGACCTACTGCCCATATAACTTTGCTGAGGGCCAAAACTGAAACGGAGATGAGCACCAAATCTACAAGAACAGAGCTGTGAGAGAGAGTGCCGGTGACTATAGCAGACTTTACCTTACGAGACAGACAGATGGATGAGAGCTGTACTGTGGCCTATTATGATGACCACACAATAATATGGAGGAGACTGAAGAAAATATAAGACTCTACGACCAACCCACGACACCTCTGGAGCTTCCAGAAGTGGACTGGGGTGGTGACTCCTCCTCCCCCATCTGGGAATGGGAGAAAGAGAGAGAGATAAGCCCAAATTCCATTACGCAGACTTTGCAACAAAGTCCGCAGACACAAATCATGAAAATCCGTGACACAAGTCACATCACTCACTTTCATGATTTGTGATGCAGACTTTTGTGATTTGTGTCCGCGACATAGTCCGCGGACTTCGTTGCTGACTTTCCCCGTGCACTGTAATGGACAAAATTCCATTACAGCGACACAAACAGGTTTGTCACGGACTTGTCACGAACTTTGTCGCAAACATCTCGACATGTTGAGATGGTCTGTGTCCATGACTTTCGCCGAAACTTCATGCTTTCATGATTTGTTACAGTTTGTGTCAGCAACTTTCATGAGACGTGTCCATGACTTTCCCCGCAGGGAAATTTCGGTGAAAATCAGCGTAATAAAATTTGAGCTATAGAGACCTGGCGGGTGATGTGAGACTTGTTCAGCACAGTAATAAAGACGTGTCTGCCGACTAGAACTAGCTGCCACTGCAGTAGATGTTTGTTGAACGCTGGGTGAGTGGTTTGTCGTTAGTATGGATGAAGAACCACGAGCTGAACTGATGTTCGCATCGTCAAGTGTCCACGAACAGTGGAAACACTCGCCAATGATTGGATTGTACGGCTTCCGCGCTGTTGATCCCTGTAACCATTAACTAACAGCTGACTAACGGCTCGTTAACTGCTGTTTCCTTGACCTGTGCTATTAAATTATTAAATCATGATTATGCAGCAGCTGAACTACCCTCAATTTTTCACTAAACATTTACCAATTACAAAACTGGCCAATCCTTCCCAGGTTATTCCGAGATAGATCGAATATCTATAAGTAAACATTTGGAATTATTCAACTGAAAATTTTACAGGTCACTCAACCAGTGTCAAATAATGATAGGTGAGGACTGTGGAAAAATGTATTAAAACTTGATGATAGGAAACCTACATGATAAAAATAATTAATATACAATAATCAAACAATTACCAGAAGATTATCGAAACCAATCTTTTTTGCACTTCACCTGTCAGCCACCAATATGAGCTAACAGGCAAAGAACGAAATCATTCAGCAGTATTACAAGACATCACACATCATCTTCAACAGCAGCCAATCACAGGCTGAACGGCAGTTCAAGCCCTGTGTTAATGGCGACTTCTCTTTCTTATGGGAAAGCCAAAAATTCAACCCCCACAGAATCAAAACCCCTGAAGCGAATGAAATAAAGTTTGGCACGGCTGATTACGTCGGTGAGGGGACCCGTCATGCAAAATTTTATGCAAATCCCTCCAAGGGGGGCTTCTCAGCAAATGGGTAAAATATACGCAAAAATTTTTCTTTTATATGCCTTTTTTTCTTCAATACACCTACAGGTCAGACCTCTTAAGGGATTTTTATGCTTAATATGTCAAATGACGCGGTTCTGCACAAGGAAGTGCCTTTTTAGAGTTAAAAAATTAAAATGTAATATTTAACGTATTTATTCGCAAAATCAAAAAAATTACAATGGCGCCTATGGAGAAAATTAAACAATTCTTTGAACGGTCATAACTTTGGCTGTGTATAAGATAAAGTCGTAATTTTTAATTGTAGAATATGGTTTTTGGGGATGGCCAATCTAAGGGTGTCATTCAATTTTACCCCGGACCCTCCCTGGTTGCCATGGCAACGAAATTTGGGACAAAATGGGCTGTAACTCGACTTGTGTAAGAGATATCTGCAAGATTTTGTGTCTTTTGAGGGGTTTTTGGAAATGGGCTGTTCGACTGATAGTGGGCAAGTGGTCATCAACACAGTGATATGGTGCACGTACGCCAGCCAACATCAACAAAGCTGAGGATCTTGCACTCAGCTAAGAAGATAAACCACGTAACAGTTCACAATGGAAAATTACGTAATGGATCAGCATATTTTTGGGTTCAGTCAACTTAATGATCAATTGATGTATTTTTACATTTCATCAAATGTCTGTCTTCAGCAGTAAAACCTATAATTTACAAGCACGGAAACATGACGTCAGCATGATGTCACCGATGGAAAATAATATTTAACTTTTGCTCCAGTGGAATACCTGTTTCCTCCTAAACATTCCCTGAAAATGTCATAAAAATATAAACATTTTCCACTAAGATATAAAAGAAAATGCAAGAGGGTTTTTTTCCGAAACATAGTGTACATTACTTGTACTGAGTATACAACTCTCATATTTGAGCATTTAACAGACAGCAGAAAATAGCTGTAATTGTCATCACCTGTCGACCAGCGTGGAATGATAACAAATACCACTCTACAAAAGCGAGCATGCGAGCTTCTGGCGTCGGTGCATCGGTTATCCTAATAACACAGAGCATGCAACAGAACACTTTTTAACTAGCACAGAAATGACACTGTAAACTGTTTTCAAAAATAATTATACCTCTTTTCACAACAAGATAATTTTGTCTACTGTCAGCCAATAATTCTTATGAGTTTTGTAGACATTCACTACAGAAAAATGGCAACAACGCCATATAGGCAAAATTAACAACCTAACAAAACTTATGTAACTGCATTACTTGGTAAAAACTTGACAACAAGTTTATTCATGCTCACTGATTCATACTCACAACAACAAAAAATCTGAAAATCTTTAAATGCAATTGATGTTAATACTTAAAATGAGTTACGAAAAAACGAAAAATTTTCCTCCATCAGACTTACAACAGTCTTAACACAAAGATTCGTCAATAATAATAAATCGTAATCCAAAAAAGAAACTTCTCTTTAACAAACTATTACTCGAAGACATTCTTTTAACCCTTTGACTCACAACCACGGGTACACCCGTGGTTCTGTTTTCATTTGTGTCACAAGCGCGGTTCAACCCGCCATGTGTTATATCTCGGTGCCTTTATACTTGTTACTTATTTACTGACATCCATTAGTCAAAATTACGTCAGCAACCGGATGTTGTTATGAGAAACAGATGTAAGCAAGAGAGGCGTGGCATGTGCTGTTTCAATGATAGTTGTTTGTTACTTGTCAGTGGTTTGTCAGTTGATAGTCTGTTTACTACTCTGTACATATGAATGCAAAAACATTTTATGAACGTCAACCGGGTCATCCTAGCCGGTTCCTACATCAGGTTGTATCCACTAGTCTACCAGATAATGGAAATGTGAGTGATGCAGCTGATGCTTCTGATGGTTCTACATGGGCGGCGTTGACCTCCATGATCGGCTGAAGTGCTACTACTGCTACGACCGCAAGTCTAAATGCTGGTAGATTAGACTATTCTTTCACCTTCTTGACATTTCAGTTGTCAATGCATACATACTATATAGACACTGTTACAAACTCCACTGGCCTCCACCATTGAAATTCAAACCTGACAACCAGCTGGCTTTCCGCACAGAAATAATTGATCAGCTTGTCAACCATTTCACGTGCCGGAAACAAACCAGACCTGTTGTTACACCAGTTGTTTCACTTGTACCATCAGGACATGAAATCACTGATCTGAGACCACATGGAATCTGTGCTGGTCGGTGTGAATTCTGCAGTGTTGGTCCACACAAGACTTCCGGAAAGCGCAAAGAGACACAGTACAGTTGTCCGAAGTGCTGAAAACTACTGTGTCCAGTCACTTGTTCGGCAGAATTTCACAAGAAACATGTCCCAGACAATTAGTTTCAC